>PVBE012086913.1_pt1 | contig 32792 bp, 28 predicted proteins | sample 1631181 | NCBI WGS metagenome assembly PVBE01 (sample SAMN08397723, study PRJNA350692) | Marine metagenome, whole genome shotgun sequencing project. | isolation source: water | place: Pacific Ocean | collected 2012-04
CGGCAAAAATCCAGTTCACTTTCTTATAGGTGTCCCAGTCGGTCTCTCTATAGGTAGGCGAGACAAAGGCAACATGGCATAACGGCCACAGTCCCTCGTTGGAAAAGCCAAGATAAAAACCAGCTACTTCATCATCGGTCAGCCATACTCGGCGCAAAGTATATTCCGGCTTTTCCAGTGGAACTACTACCCGGTTACTGGAGTCAACAACCGTCCGGTCAGCATCACCACTACCATAAGCCACCCAGGTCCCTTTCGAGGCGCGCATCACCGGGTCTAGAGCCTCGGTAAGCCCGCTAACTGGACGATTACATATTATCTCCTTGCCAGACATACTGTGAATATAAGGTTCCCGATTTGAGACTACCAAAAATAAGTAATCGCCTAATTTCTCCTGTACGAGTTGGTACAACCTATCCTCATCCCATTTTAAATCTTCCATCCTGCTTACCTTCATTTAAGCCTTTTGTTTCTTAGTCCTAGAAGGTGTAGTGTCTTGTGGGCATCTTGCCCACATCAAATTAATTCCGGCACCTTACCAAAGCACTCGTGAGATTCATAAGGTTCCATCTTTACGAACCAAAAGTATAGGCCAAAAGAGCCACTTTTAATGGTAAATGGTACTTGCAGCCTGGTATTGTGCCTCTAAATATAATTAAAAGGAACCGCCACTGTCAAGTCGTATGGCAATACGATGCTGCCCGGTTAAGGTTGCCAAACCAGTGATATTAAGGAAACCGGGTTCTCCGCAGACCGAAGACTAGGTCAAGACGCCTTCGATGGCTTCCTGACGGCAGAACCTGATGAGTTCGGCGAAATTATTGATTCTGGTCAGGTTATTGGTCTCTAGGAAACCATCATAGGTCAGACTAATCCAAGGCTTCTGGTAAACGGTACCAAGTTTCTCCGCCATAGCCGCCACGATACCGCCGGGCATGCAGCCGTGAGGCATCACCGAAATCACGCCGGCAAAATCAGGCCTCTCCGACCATTCCACGCCGCTGCCGATACTGAGCACCGCCTCGCCGCCGCACCGGGGAGAAAGGTACAGGTTAGACTTGGCCAACACCGCCGCCGTAGATGGTTCCCGCCCATCCAGTAGCTCCCGGTAATAGCCAGCTATCCGGTGCTCATCACGCTCTTGGACAAGCTTTTTAATATAGCTGGCTACCATCTTCTTCAGGTTCAGGTTCTTGATGGCGTCCTCAACGTTACGATAGGAAGTGTACTTTATCCACTCTCCTATCGGGGAAACAATGACTTCCAGCCCGGCGTCCTCGCACACCTTCACCAAGTCGTTATTACTGAACCGGTTAGAGCGCAGATAGATTTCACCATTAATGCCCACCAGCGGTCTCGGCGGCAGGGTGGGGTCAACCAGAGAACTGAACTCGGCCGTCGCCTGGCGCAGCAGAACATCGTAGTTCTCCTTCCGGCGAACACCATCCGCAATCCGGCCCAAGTATTCAGCGAACAGTTTATCCGCTGAGCCTTTCTCTTTCCCGTAGGGACGGACGCGCCAGAGAAGACGCTGCAGACCGTCTACGGCCACGATACCGTTCCAGGTGAGCCGCTCGAAGTCAGGACCGAGATTCAAATCACGGTAAGCGTTATTGGACACGGAGGTACGTATCGGCAGGTCAAAACCGATTTCCTTGAGTACTCGGCCCTGCTCTATGGCATACTTCCCCAGACGGCAGGGCCCGTAAGAGCCAGTCATAAACCCTTCAACGTTTTTCTGGTCACCGCCGTTCTCATAATAATACCGCATGAAGTCGCCCAAGGTAACACGGTAGGGCAGGCATTCCGTACCCGAGGTTACCTGGTTACTATAGAGGAGATTGCGTTCGTCAGGCTCAGGGAGTACCTGCGCCCGTACGCCGCAGGCCTCCATGGCAGCGGCAATGACATCGGCGTGGGGGGCCATCCGGGGTAGGAGCAGGGTCTTCTGCGCATTAATGACCGTGGACGCGCCTCGGTAAATATCACGGCGCGGGGTTTCCGGCTGCTTTACGGAGCGAGCGTAGCTTTTAATGGTATCGACAAAGGCCTCCAGACGGGTAACGATGCCCGCCTCGGCGGCATGTTCATCGATTTCCAGTTGCCCCAAGGGCTTGCCTCCCATAATATCTTCCATAACTCTAAGGATAAACGAGTTCGGGCCGCAGCCGAAGTTGGTCAACGCCAGGCCATATAACGACTCGTCGGCGGCGGCTATAGCAGTACCGGCAATAAACTTACTTTCATACATCCAGTACGGGCGGTCGGAGTACTGTTTGGGGTCTACTGAGTCGAGAGGTAGCAAGTCCAGCGGCACCGGCACCACATCGAGCTGGGCCAGTTTTTCGGCAATACCCAGATTCGCCCCAGCGTCCTGCGCCATGTAGGAGCGAGCGAGGAGGACCACGCCCAGCCGGCCGCTTTCCCGGAGCTGCCTCAGTAGCCTCCGACCAAGGGCTACACGATCGATGTCAAACTGCTGCTGCGCTTTCAGACCTAGAATAGCCGCTTTTCTGCCCTGTTTCCGGCCGAACCCCAATTTCTCCGCTACTCCGGCTAGGCTGTTAATTACCTCGGCATGGCCACGGCTAAAGTCAATTACCGGTATCAGCAGTCGTTCCTCCAAGCCCAGCGCCTGACGTATGATATACGGGGATGCCTGAATCAAGGGACAGGCGTATTTCTGGTTCTCATCACCGTCTTTTTTACCCAGCCGGATGACGCAGGGGTAGAGAATGAAATCAGCGTCACTCAGTGCGGCAACATGCCCGTGGAGCAGTTTCAGCGGAAAGCAGCTGTCGGCATAGCTCAGCTCCACGGCCTGCTCCACAATCTCCTTGGTGGTCTGGCGGGAGAGGACAACCCTAACGCCAAGCCCGTTGAGAAACCCGATAAGCAGCGGCGCATAGTCGTATACCAAGAGCGCCCTAGGAATCCCCACCGAAGGCCCGCCTCCGGATCCTTCCCGGTACTCTCTAAAAATCAGTCTCTCTCGCTCGTCGAAGAAGGTTGCTTGGCTCGCTTGGCCGATAATGCTGTCGTAACGATCACACCGGCTACCGTAAAAAACGGGACTCTCGCCGGGCATCCGCATACGGGTGATGGTGCAGTTATTGTCGCACCCCTGGCAGTTGAACATGGTCAGGACGCATTCGCTATCCACTACTTTCTGGAACCCCTTAAACTTCGACTTCCGCCCTGTCATCTCCCCTTTCGCCAAGAGCGCCGCACCGATGGCCCCACTGACCTCCCGGTGCTCTGCCACGGTCAAGGTCTTCCCTTCAAGCTGCTGGTGAAAGGCAGAGACCACGGCCTGGTTGTAGAACACGGCGCCGGTAAGGATAATGCTATTACCCAGCTTCCGATGGCCCACCACCTTGGAGAGATAGTTCTTGGCAATGGAATTGGACAGGCTGGCGGTGATTACCTCTAACGGCACCCCCTCCTGCTGGGCGGAAGCGACCGCCTGCCCCATGAAGGCGGCGCACCTGGTACCCAGTTCCATGGTGTGGGGGGCGGTAAAAGCCAGACGAGCGAAGTCCCCGTTTTTCACGGAAACGCCGAGCATTTCCGCCAGTTCATCAATGAAGCTACCGGTACCGGCGGCGCAGGCCTTGTTCATCTGGTAGTCAATGACCACCCCGTTCCGCTTGATAACCAGTTTAGAGTCTTGCCCGCCGATTTCAATAATATCGGCTTCCGGATCTATCTCCATAGCCGCCTGAGTCTGGGCGGTAATTTCATTCTTCACCAGGTCGGCCCCGATGAAGCTGCCCACTAGATACCGGCCGGAGCCAGTAACCCCCACACCAGCTACATTAATTTTACCCGCGCCATCGAGAAGCAAATTCCGAAAGACCTGCCGCACAGCATCCACTGGTTTCCCCACCGTCATCAGGTAGTTCTTGGCCAAGATGTCGGTGCCTGACTCATCGAGTATCACTGCCTTGGTGCTGGTCGAGCCAACGTCAACACCGAGATAGCCCGAACACGGCTCCTCTATCCGCCTCTTTAATCCATTCCCCGGAAGGTCAATGACTTCCAATTTGGGCATTTTGAAATAACGCTGGCGGACACCTGCCTGGGACAACATCGCCACCGACGAACTCTTATCCTTGGAGAGCAAGGCTGACCCGATAGACTCAAGGTAAAGATAATCTCCCGGGACGACTACCGACACCTGATGCCCATTCCGAGCGGAGAGAATTTCACCCAATGCTTTGACGATAGCGCTATTAGCGGCAACACCACCGACCAGATAGACTGGCTCTTCAAAAATACCTTTCTTCAGCGAAGCCACCATTCGGGCAATACTTTCACAGAGCGCGTAAAGCATGGCCGCCACCGGCACACCTTTCTGTTGAAGGTGGATGAGGTCGCTCTTAGCAAAGACGCTGCATCTGGCGGCGATGCGGGGTGGACTACCTTCACACTTAAGTGCCAAGCTGGCGAAGTCGTCCAGGCTGATACCCAGACGGTAGGCCTGCTGTTCCAGAAACCGGCCCGTACCAGCGGCGCAGAGCGAGTTTGAGATTACCTGCCACGGTTTCCTCAGTCCGTCTTCCAGCCCGATGACCAGCGAACTCTGGCCGCCAATCTGGATGATGGTTCGAGCATCGGGGTGGCGATGCAGGAGCCCGGAAGCAATCGCCAAGGCACTGCTGTACTCCGTCCAGTTGAGCTCCTCGGGGATAACCGTTTTACCCGAACCAGACACGCCGACGCCGGCAATCTCTCCCGGGTCGAACTCCCCACCCAACCGTTCAAGGAGTGCGTTAACGGCCGTCCTAGGATTGACCGTAATTTTCTCGGTATCCAGCCGGAATGTCCGGCCACTCCCACCAATGAGCGCCAGCTTGACACTGACCGAGCCGATATCCACACCTAGAGAGTAACTCATTTTACGTTGCAAATCTTAACCGGAGGGATTTTTTACTTACCCTAAAAATCCGAAGGCTTTTCCACCAACTGGCCGGCTTTAGCCTTGGCGATGAGCTCGTCTTCACGCTTAACGTCTTCCAGAGTCTTCGGCTTTACTTCCGGAGGCGGTTCCTCCAGACCGTGCTTCCACTTCAGGAAACGCAGTCCGGTGATGGGATATATCGCCGCGGTGAGCACATCGCCAATTTCCCGAGTGAAATCCTTAACCATCTCCCTGGCCTTATCCAGCTCTGGCTCCAGTAGATCCGCCGGGCGACAGGTTACCGGTATCTGCCCCCGCTTGTAAAATTTGAGTACCATTTTCTGCACTTCTGGATCAATAGGCTCCGGTGGCTTACCGTAGAGCCCGTAACAGTAGTCCATCACCTGGGTGGACACCAGCTTATATCGGCCGGCCAGCACATTCTGGACGGCCTGAACACCCACAATCTGGCTGGTCGGAGTGACCAGAGGCGGGTAGCCCAACTCTTCCCGCACTTTAGGCACCTCGGCGTACACCTCGTTAAGCCGGTGCAAGGCATTGGACTGTCGCAACTGGGATACCAAGTTGGAAATCATGCCGCCGGGAGTTTGGTGCACCAGAACATTGGTATCAATCACCGACATCCGAGTAAGATTCAAAAAATCGCGGTATTTTGGCGCGATGGACTCAATATAATCGCCCAGTTTCAGCAGGTGGGCCAAGTCTAACCCGAGATCACGAGGGGTTCCTCTCAGTGCTGCCAGAATAGGCTCCACGGCCGGCTCCGAAGAGCGCAGGGCGAAGGGCGCCAGAGACGTATCAATAATGTCCACGCCAGCCTCCGCCGCCTTGAGACAGGTCATCGCCCCCATACCGCTGGTGAAGTGGGTATGCAGTTGTATCGGTACTTTGACCGTTTTCTTCAGCGCGGCCACTAGGGTATAGGCGTCATCGGGAGCAAGCAGGCCAGCCATATCCTTAATACAGATGCTATCCGCCCCCATCTCCTGGAGGATGTGCGCTTTATCTAGGTAATAACCAAGGGTAAAAACTTTCCCACCCATTTTGGGCTCGGTGAGGGAATAGCAGATACAAAGCTGGGCGTGTTTCCCGCATTCTTTCACCGCCCTAATAGAAGTCTTCAGGTTACGTTCGTCATTCAGGGCATCAAATATCCGGAAAATATCAATCCCAACCTCCGCAGCGTGATGGACAAAAGCGATAACCACATCATCGGCGTAGTTGCGGTAGCCAACCAGGTTCTGCCCTCGAAGCAGCATTTGTAGTGGGGTGTCCGGCATTAGCTTTTTCAGGATACGCGGCCTGTCCCATGGGTCTTCATTTAAAAACCGGCTCGCCACGTCAAAAGTGGCGCCGCCCCATACCTCCATAGAATAAAACCCCGTCTGGTTCATCTCCTCAGCAATGCCGACCATATCTTCAGTCCGCATACGGGTGGCCAGATTGGACTGGTGCCCGTCACGGAAAGTAACATCGGTGATTTTGAGCGGATTCTTTTTAGTTACGTTACCCATTTCGCAGGTCAACCCCCGCTATCAAAAGTTTGATCCCAGGAATACCTCTTGGCGATCTGGTAAACTGCCAAGTTTTATTATAGCACACTTATTTCCGAACAAGTAGCCCCAACCAGAAAGAGCACCGCCCGATTGATTTTTCCCGCCCCTTTCCTATACCATATATTGACACTACTTTGGCTAGAGAAGGCAAGACAACCGGGACAAGGAGGAGCATAAATGCCGGAGCACACACCAACCTATGAGGAAGCGTTATCGCTTGTTCAGGAGTTCAACCAGAGTGAGAGCCTCAGGAAGCACGCCTATGCCGTGGCCGGAGTCATGAGCTATCTGGCGCGGAATATGGGCGAAGACGAGGTTAAATGGCAGATTGTCGGGCTGGTGCACGACCTTGATTACGAGCGTTTCCCGGAGGAGCATTGCCACAAAACAAAGGATATTTTAGAAGAGCGGGGCTGGCCGGAGGAATACATACGAGCGGCTATCTCTCACGGCTGGGGTATCTGCACTGACATCAAGCCGCAGAGCAACCCGGAGAAGGTGCTCTACGCCATCGACGAACTAACCGGGTTTATCACCGCCGTAGCGCTGGTCCGACCCTCAAGAAGCGTGGCCGATCTGGAAGCGAAGTCGGTGATGAAGAAATGGAAAGACCGGGCGTTCGCCGCCAGCGTGGACCGCGCCATAATTGAAAAAGGAGCCGCCATGCTGGGTATGGAGCTGCCAGACCTGATTACCGACGTTATCCTAGGCATGCGCGAGGTAGCGGATCAGCTGGGGCTGTGACCTTTACCAATCATCAGTTCAGGTCACTCCTGACCAAAAGATTTTATAGAATGCAGCCATCACATTAGAGAAAGGTAATAACTATGGCACATGACGAGAAGTTAATCAAAGCGCTGGAGGAGAAAGCGAAGACCTTACGGAGAGATGCCGTGGAGATGATAAAAGCGAGTGAGTCCGGTTGGATAGGAGGCTCTTTCTCGCAAGCGGATGTCGTCACCGCGCTGGTATTCCACCATATGAAGCACGACCCTAAAAACCCGCAGTGGGTCGACCGGGACCGGCTGATTGTCTCCAAAGCCCACTGCTGCGAGACGGTGTACGCCGCCCTAGGTGAAGCGGGCTATTTCCCTAAGAAAGAGTTCGCCAGCTACGGCCAATTCGGCGCCGTTTTACAAGCCCATACCGAAAGAATCGTACCCGGGATTGAGTATTCCGGAGGGTCACTGGGACAAGGTTTGTCATTCGCTCTGGGAGAGGCCTTGGCCGCCCGTATCGGGACGCCCAAAGATAAGACAGGAAGGCCGGCACCGCGCTTCCGCGCCTTCTGCATCGTCGGAGATGGGGAAAGCAACGAAGGACAAATCTGGGAGGCCATCATGGCGGCGGCCCATTATAAAGTGGGTAACCTGGTGGCTATTGTCGACCATAACAAGTTCCAGTCCTGCGGCACCGTAGAAAACCAGATAAACCTAATGCCCCTGTCGGAGAAATGGCAGGCCTTCGGCTGGGACACCACCGAGATAGATGGCCACAGTTTCCTTGAGATTCTCGGCGCCCTAGAAAAGGCGGATAAAGCAAAGGACAGACCTTCCGCCATCATTGCCCACACCACTAAATGCAAGGGTGTACCCTCTTTCGAGCATAAAAACCTGCATTTCTGCACGCTCTCCGATGAAATGTATGCCGAGGCAATTGAAGCCCTGAAGTAAGAGCATGGTGACCGGAGACCGGCACCAAGCTGAATAACCAACGAGGGAGTAAAAAATGAAGCGCAACTACGTAATGGAGTCCCTAGGCGAGATGAAAGCCATGTACGCCACCTACAACGAGGCCATGGTGGCCCTAGCCCCTAAAAATGAGAACATCGTCCTGCTCTACGGTGATTTCCCCCGTGCCGCCTCCGGAGCGCTTTTTGAAAAAGAGTACCCGGACCGGATTTATGATGTCGGCATTGCCGAGGCAAACCTGATAACCACTGCCGCCGGCCTGGCCGGAGCAGGGAAGATTCCGTTTACCCACTGCCACAGCATCTTCGCCGTAGGCCGGGCTTACAACCAGATACGGCAGAACGTAGCCTTTGACAAACTCAATGTGAAAATAGTCCTCTGCAACTCTGGCATGCTCTGGAACTTCATGGGTGGCTCCCACCAGATTATTGAGGAGATAGCAGCGCTGCGCGTTATACCCAACCTCGCCCTCGTCTCTCCGGCCGACCCTGTAGAGACAAAGAAAGTCACCCGAGCCGCCGCGGAACATGTGGGGCCGGTGGCCATCAGGCTGTCTAACCCCCCCGTACCCACCATATTCCAAGAGGACTATCCGTTCGAACTAGGGAAAGCGGTAACCCTAGTGGACGGCGGAGACGCCACCATAATTTCCACCGGAATGATGCTAGCAGACGCCTTGGAAGCTACCGCTATTCTGGCCAAAGAGGGCATCAAGACGCGCCTGCTCAATATGCACACCATCAAACCGCTGGATGAAGCGGCCGTGATCAGCGCGGCCAGAGAGACCAGCGCCATCGTCACCGTGGAGGATAGCAGCGCCATCGGAGGGCTGGGCGGCGCGGTGGCCGAAGTAGTGGCCGAGAACTCCCCAGTGCCGGTAAAGAGAATCGGCATCAAGGACCGCTTCGGCCAGTCGGGTAAGATTGCCCAACTAAAAGCGGAATACGAGCTAACGGCCGGCGATATTACCCAAGCGATCAGGGAAGCCGTCAAGAAAAAACGGTAACACCTCAGTCAAAGCCTCCAGAGACGCTTTCCGAGACCATTTTCAAGTTTACCCGATGTTTTTACCCTTGGAGATTACTTATCCTCCACCGCCCATTGGATACCCAGTTCCCCCAGCTTACCCGGGGAAGGCACCCCGTTGGGCCATCTCATTGTCTCGTAGTACATCTCCCTAGCTTTCTGGAAAGCCTCTGGGTCCAGCGCCACCTTAAGCGGCCCTGAAGCGTGCGGAGTGAAGAAACGCGGCGGCATGCTGTCATCCCGGGCGGTAAAGCCCTGACCGAGGTTAAAAACCCGCGCCATATTGGTGGCCCTCTCCCCTACTTTCAAAATTTCAAATACGGTGGTATTCCAGCCTGTAACCGCCCTAACCAGTCGCGCCGTCCTTTCGAAGCCGACGCGACCCAGCGACATAACAAAGAAACAGCAGACGGCGCAGTTCAGGAAGTGTATCCAGTTGGCATAGTGGGCCACCAGTTGCACCTTCGCCGCCGAGAGGTCATCGGCCGGCATTGGCTCCAGTACACCCAGTGCCTGAATGTCCTCCATCGATCCTGTCATGGAGACATACGCAGTGTCGTGGATATTGTGGCAGTGGTCGGCGCCCGTGGGCGATATAGCATAGCCTACCCCCATACCTTGTTTCAGACGGGGCTCGTGCATGGGCAGCTCTTGGCCTTTTATGTGCAAGGCATACCTTTCGGCGCCTTTGCCTATTTTCTTGGCCGCCCGGGCCACCCCCTCCGCCAATATATCGCCGAGGCCCTCACGCCGCACAATCTGCTCGACCATCTGCACCATGGCTGCGGCATTACCGAAGCGCAGGGCCAGCCCACCGGTGTCCTGTTCCGTCAGCAAACCGTTTTCAAAGCATTCCATAGCAAAGGCAATAGCCATACCGCAGGAGATGGTGTCCACCCCATAGGCATTGGCTATTTCATTACCCTTGGAGATGGCTTTCAGGTCAGTTATGCCGCAGTTGGAGCCCAAGGCAGCTAACGTCTCATACTCCGGACCTCCGTACTGGGGGTCCACCGTATAGGGCCCATCCACCTTCACTTCTCGCTTGCACTGGACCGGGCAGGCATAGCAGGCTCGTCTCTTCGCCAGAATAGTCTCCGCCATAGTTTCACCGGTAATTTTATCGGCATCACCGATGGAACCCAACTGGAAATTACGGGTGGGCAGACCTCCCAGGCCATTCAAGGAATCAACTATCTGGGCGGTACCAAAGTCCCGCATCCTCTTGACTGATACCGGAGCGTTATCCCTTATCCATCGAGCGATTTCCTGAACGCCGGCCGGATCCGCCAGAGAAAGCGCCTGTGTACCCCGGCAAGCGATAGCCTTGAGGTTCTTGGATCCCATCACCGCCCCCATACCCGTCCGGCCTGCCGCCGCGTCCAGATCATTCATCACCGTGGCAAAACGCACCAGCTTTTCCCCAGCCGGACCAATCTGGGCTACTTTTATCCGCGTATCACCCAGCTCCTCACAGATGGCATTCTGGCACTCCAGGGTCTTCATCCCCCAGAGGTGGCCGGCGTCTTTCAGCGAAGCCTCGCCATCTTTAATAAAAAGGTAGACCGGCTTGGTCGCCTTACCTTCAATAACTATGGCATCAAAACCAGCCATCTTGAGCTCGGCTGCCCAGTAACCCCCGGAATCAGCCTCGCCATAGCCCCCGGTTAGCGGGGACTTAGCGCCCACGCTGTGGCGGCCGCAGCCACCGACCGGCACCCCGGTCAGCGGTCCCGCGGCGAAGATAAGTTTATTCTGGGGCCCCAGTGGGTCAACTCCCTTCGGGACTTCCTTAAGCAGAAAGTAGCCGACAAAGCCCTCGCCGCCGTAATACCGACGGTAAAAGCTCTCTGGAAATTCCTCAGTGGTCAATTTTCCCGAGGAGAGGTCAACCCTCAAAATCTTACCATTGTACCCGTGCGGCATGTCTGTCCTCCTAACTACTAATTTTGATACGGGAAAACCAAGACCGACCTTCCCGTCTGCGCTAGCTGCGTAATTTCCGTATATCATACCATAAATTACCGGTTTATATCACCACCGCCGGAGCGATCACGTTGACAAATCGAAAGAATAGTGCTATTTTCAAGACGTCCGCACTATTGACTACGCCCAAACCCGTAGGCAAGACCGTAATAGCTAAAGAAAAGGAGGCACTATGGTACAAACAGAAGTCCGTGTAGCCTGGGAACCGCTCAGTGAATTCACCAAAAAGGTGTTTGTCCAAGCAGGCCTGCCCCCGCAGGACGCTGCCACAGAAACCGGGGCGCTGATATGGGCCAATCTGAGGGCGGTGGACTCCCACGGAGTCCTGCGGATTCCATGGTATGTGGAAAACATTGACAAGGGCGTGATGAACCCGAAGCCAAACATACGAGTGGAAAAAGAAACACCGGCAACTCTGCTGATTGAAGCCGACCGCGCCCTCGGCCCGGTGGTCACCGTCTTCGCCGTAGACCTAGTAATGAAAAAAGCAAAGCAGATGGGCATCGGCTGGGCGATAATACGTAATCTGACCCACCAGGGAGCCCTCGGTTACTACTCACAGATGATTGCCGAAAAAGGTATGGCCGGTATTGTTTTCGTCTGTAATCCACCCAACATGGCCCCCCACGGTGCCCGGGCCCCGGGCGTACCAAACAGTCCCATCGCCATTTCGGCACCGGCGAAGCGCCACCGTCCGCTGAACCTAGACATGGCCACCAGCGTAGTCGCCGGCGGTAAGCTCTGGCTGGCCGTAGACAAAGGCATTCCTATACCGCTGGGCTGGGCGCTGGACAAGGACGGTAACCCCACCACCGACCCTAAAAATTACGCCGCCCTCCTGCCGATAGGCGGGCCCAAAGGCTCCGGTCTAGCACTCATGTTTGAGTGCCTGTCCAGCGTCATGGCAGACAATCCCAAGCTGGAACCATCACTGCTGGGCAGGGTCTCGAAGCAGAAGGCGGAGGGGAAATCAGAGGTCAAATGGGAAAAACCGGAGCTAATTCCCACCCATAACCAGAACAGCGTAGTCGCCGCCATTGATATCAGCACCTTCACCGACCTGAAAAGCTATAAAGAGCATATTGATAACCTCATTGACGGGATAAAAGGCCTGCCTAAAGCCGAAGGGTTTGATGAGATATTAGTTCCCGGGGAACTAGAGGAAAGGACGTACCTAGAACGCTCTCAGAAAGGCATTCCGCTTCCCGAGGGAACCATCCGCAACCTGCGGGGCATCGCCGAGAGGTTTGGCATCAAGCTGCCACCGGGTCTATGAAAAACGTATCAGGAGGATTTTTATAGCGACAAATGTATCCCTAAACTTTAAAAAGAGGCTAGAGGCAGGTGAGATTGTCTATGGACAGACCATCGGCCCCGGCAATGACCCGTTAAAAACGGTCAAGGCGTTGAAGGACTTCGGTTTTGATTTCATCATCATGGAAAACGAACACAGCCTAATCAACAAAGAGACCGTTTTCGAATTTATTCGCGCTTCCCGGGAGATGGAGATACCTATCTGGCTCCGCCCAGAAGAAAACTCCGCTCACTTCCGGTGCTATCTGGATGCCGGAGTCAACGGGCTGATGTTACCACAGGTTGACACCGTGGAGGAAGCCCAATACGCCGTTAACCAGTCTTACTTCCCACCCATCGGGCACCGGGGTTCGGGACTAGGGATGAGTCCATACCTACTTGACGGTCAGAACACGACGGAGATGCCCCTGCTTGAGATACTGGAATACATAAATAACAACACGTTCCTCTTCCCGCAGACGGAGACGGTGAAATGTATCAGCAACCTGCCCGACATCCTAGGACTGGAGGGTATTACCGGGACATTAGTGGGGACCAATGACCTCATCCTTGACATTGGCAGTATTCCCCCCAAAGCTCTACGGGAGGAACTAGCGACCTCCGACACCGTGGAAGACAAGCTAAGGCAGATTGCCCGCATCAGCCGGGAATCCGGCAAGGCGGCGGGCCTCGGAGGATTTACCCCCAGGGCCATGGCCAAGTGGGCCAAGGAAGGCTACCAACTATTCACGCTGGGCTACGTCATTGGCGGTAACGTGAACATCCTGAAACCCCGCATCGAGGAGATTAAATCGATCATCGGCTAGCCGGAATGCTCACTCATAATCAGTTCTCAGGTCAGAGCCGGCGGATGACACTTGAGGCTACCCGGCACCGCCGGCTACTCCGAATTAGGGCTTTCCGGTTCATAGCCGGCATTCTTACAGAGGAGGAAGACCTCGGCGGCGTTATTCAGTATATCCACTAAGTCAAAAGCATCTTGGACATCCGTACCAATGGTGGTGCAGCCATGTTTTTCCCACAACACGGCTTTATGTGTTTGAAACAGTTCTACCGTCACCTCAGCCAATTCTTCACTGCCACCTTCCCGGTATGGCGCCATGCCAACACCTCCCGGCCAGAAAAATTTGGTGGCAACATGCGTCGCTCCCAGAAAGCGCTGGAAACTCTCTTTCCCGTAATCTTCCAGATGGGTAAGGGCAATTAATTTATTGGGATGAGAGTACAGGACAACTTTCTGCAGTAAATTTTTTCGGCGCAACATTCCGTGAATTTTCAAGTGAACCAGAAACTCCACTGTCGGCCGACTGTCCGGGCCTTCCCCTCCCTGCAGGATTTGATAACCACTGAGCTTGTCGGTAATACGAACCAAGAGCACGCTCTTTTCCGGCTCACGGACTACTTCCCGAAAGCGCGAACCGGTGGTGGTGACCAGAAAAAACGCCCGGCCAATGAGGAGGGAATATTTTCCATCAACACTTTGGAGAAATACTCGAAACCAACCCTTTTCTGCGGGACAAGCTCCGTAATATCGACCGAAATATTACCGGCGTTCCGAGTAGCCCATCCTTTTTCCCAGAGATACCCGGCCACCGCCGCGATGTCGCGGACAATCTTTTGCAACTCCCCACCCAGCGATATTTCCGCCATCCTTTTTCTCCTTCCGATTAAAACCGACCTACCTCAAGGACACAACCCCACATCATAGCATACCACTCAGGTAACCGCCGGGCAATAAGGCTACCGACTACCAGACACCGATGGCGCTGCCATCTTTACGAGGGTCGGAGCCGGCGATAAGGACACCGTTGGTCGGGTTTATCATAATTGCCTGCCCTCCACCGAACTGCTGGGAATACGGGTCATCCAGAGCCATGATGTGGTGTCCTTTTTTAGCCAGCTCCCGGAGGACACCAGGAGACACCGCCGGCTCAAAGGCGCATTCACTGCCCTGAAGATAGCGGAACCGGGGAGCATCTAGGGCCGTCTGCACTTCCATACCGAAATCAATGATATTAAGCAGCACTTGGACATGCCCCTGTGGCTGCATAAAGCCGCCCATCACACCGAAGGTGAGGAATAAATTACCGTCTTTAAAGACCATGCCCGGGATTATGGTATTATAGGGTCTCTTGCCAGGGGCGATACAGTTGGGATGGCCAGCCTCAAGAGAGAACAGACTACCGCGGTTTTGCAGACAGATACCGGTACCCGCCACCACTATGCCGGAGCCGAATGCCTGATACAGGCTGTTAATAAATGAGACGCTGTTACCTTCGTTGTCAGTCACCGCCAGGTAAACGGTATCGCCCTCAGTCTCTAGGTTACCCGCCTCCACCTTGAGCATCGCCTTATGCCGATCAATGAGGCTCCTTCTCCACCCAGCATAAGACCCGGTGAGCAGTTTCTCCAAAGGGATGTCCACGAAATCGGGGTCGGCCACGTACCGACCGGCATCGGCAAAGCCCAGCTTCAGCGCCTCTATCAGCCGATGCAGGTACTCCGGGGAGTTATGTCCCAGGGACTTCAGGTCATAGCTTTCCAAGATATTTAAAACCAGCAGGACAACAAGTCCCTGGCCATTGGGCGGACATTCATAGACATCATAGCCGCGATAGCTAGTGCTTAGCGGCGTAACCCAGGTGGCCGTATTTTCACGCAGGTCAGGTGGGGCGATCAACCCGCCGTTTTCGCGGGAGCAGGCGACGATAGCTTCGGCAATTTCTCCTCGGTAAAAGACGTCCCGTCCCCCTCGGGCAATCTTCTTCAGGGTATGGGCCAGGTCTGACTGTACAAAAATCTCCCCCGCCGCTGGTACCCTATCTGCCGGCAGATAGATCCGGGCCGCGCTGGCATCTAATTGTAGTTTAGCGCGGTTTTTCTGCCAGGTATGACTGATAATTTCCGTCACCGGAAAGCCGTTTTCCGCCAAGGCAATGGCCGGCGCCAGCACCCGGGACAAGCTCATCGTACCATAACTGTCCAGCAGAGTACACCAGCCGTCTAGTGCCCCGGGAACGGTCACGGTATGAATGCCCGTTTCCGGCATCTGTCGGTAACCCAGCTTACGGAGTGCCGCCAGACTAGCGGTCTCAGGGGCCCGGCCGCTGGCATTCAACGCCTTCAGTTCACCACTCCGGCTCAAATATACCAAGGCGAAAGCGTCTCCTCCCAGACCGGTAGACATCGGTTCCACCACGCTAAGTGCCGCGACGGTAGCGATAGCCGCGTCAACGGCATTACCGCCTTGCCGGAGCATACTTACTCCGGCCTGCGCCGCCAAGGGCTGGCCAGTGGCCACCATTCCCTTTGTACTCATCACCGCCGAACGGCGAGACGGAAAAGAAGTTCTAAAGTCCATATCTCTCTCATCTAGGAATCCGGCGAGCCGTATCACCATGATCGCCGGACACCGTTTGAACTTTACACGACCCCATCTTTACCAAAGTGAAGAGCCTACATTAGAAGCACGCCTCGGATAACGCCGTTTTCCTTCCTGGAACTCACCAGGTACGACTAGTCCAAGTGGGAGATATCGTTTAACCGGGTCAGTATGGTCGCCTGGGGATATGTTTCCAATATACTCATGGAAGCTAAATCGGTGCGAATTTGCCGCCAGTGCCAGGCCTCTATCCTCAGCAAATGACAGATCAGCAACCGTAGCACGCCGCTGTGCGCCACGATGAGTACCGTCTCCTCGGCGATATGTTTCTCCAGCCGGTCCAAGAACTTACTTACACGGTTGTCAAGGTCGGCAATGCTTTCCCCGCCGGGAAATTTAAACGCAAGACTGCGAGTCAGCCACGTCCGGGCTAACTCCGGGTAAAGCTGGCTGATTTCTTGGAAGGTCAGGCCTTCAATCTGGCCGAAATTAATCTCGTGCAGCTCGGCGCAGGATATAACCTCCAACCGATGGGGAGAGGCAATGACCTCGGCGGTCCGGGAAGCCCGGCACAGGTCACTAGTATAGACCGCGTCAATCTTCTGTACCGCTAGACGATCACGCAACCGCTTGGCCTGACGCACCCCGTCAGCGCTCAGTGCCACATCGGTATGCCCCCAGAATCGCTCCGCGCTGTTCCCTTTGGTATTGCCGTGTCTTACCAAGAGTAATCTGGACACTTCTCCCTCCCCGCCGAGTTAACCGACGCCGAACAACCAACTGGCAAGAACGAGCACACCCGTTTCGGTAACCTCGTTTATCGCGCCATAGGTATCGCCGGTAAGTCCGACAAACTTACTCTTGAAATAGGCCGCTACAGCCACCGTCATCACCCAGATAAGAAACCAGATAAGAAAGACCAGCAGGAAACCGGTTACCCAGACCAAGCCCCCCATCACTATCATGGTTACCAGCATCGCCAGAGCAAACATCGGCCATCTGGTCTCCTGCTTGAAAACCTTCCCTAACCCCGAAGGCCGGGCATAGGGGAGAGTAAAAATGGCGTAGACCATCGCCCAGCGGCCCAGCACCGGCATAAGCACCAGTACCGGCGTCATAAAAGACGCGGAGATGTTGTTCAGCGAGACATACTTGACCAGCAGCAGTAAAACAATGCCGATAATGCCGAAGCCGCCGACACGGCTGTCGTGCATCACCTGCCACCTAACCTCAACCATCTTGTGACCGGCAATCCCGTCACAGGTGTCAACGAAGCCGTCAAGGTGCATTGCCCCGGTGATTATTACCAGAGAAACAAGCAGCAGGATATTGGTTACCGAGGGGGGTAAAATAAAACTGAACAGCCCGTCCAAGCCGACCAAGATAAGCCCGATGACCAGACCGACGACCGGAAAGTAGCCCACCGAGCGTCCCAGCTTTTCCGGGCTAACCTCGCGTAGCCAAGGCACCGGTATGGTGGTCAAGAACTGCAAAGCTGCTAAAAACCCCAATTCCCCGGTCTATCTCCTCTCCCCAACCCTAAGATTCGGTCTTTTCCGCATATTACAACATAATTACCAAGCAGACAAGTAAGGCGACTGAGATGGGCTTTAAAATTCTAATGAACCGATAAGTCTCTGCTGACGAAACGGCTATCTGTCGCGGATAACTCTTCTCCTCAGGTAATCAATCATCGGTACCGCCACCAGGGGAATCACATCACCAATCATGTGCGGCATAAGATTAGCCATGACTTCCGGCATTAGCTCCGGCATCTGCTCTTTCATATAGTCAGGCACGGGTATGCGCCCAGCAACCCGCTCCAGCATCACCGGCATGACCTTGGACATCATCATAAGCAGCAGCCTGGGGAAAAGGATGGAAACATCGACTTCATCAGATTCAATACCCCCCCACGGGGGGGGATTTTACCCATAGTCCGCATCATCAGCCCCATACCGAACGGCATGGCACCAATGAGTTCCGACCACATGGTACCCATCAGATCGGCAAAGCACTGCGGTGTCATCAGGGCAATCATGGCTTCAAAGACCCTCCACTGCCGCTACACTTCGGGGTACGGGTCGGGAAATTCGTCGCGTAAGGCGGACGCCACGAAGTGAGACGGGCCAGTTACCGCCACAGGTATCTGTTTCTTATCGACACTGACACGAAACTGGGACTCACAGCACGGGCAAAAGACCAGTACTTTCTCTGTGTCGGCTACCAGTACCTCATTAAGTCGGATTTCGCCGATATCCGCAGTCACCGACGAGTCTTTTATCAGTATCAGGATACTACCGCAGCCTAACCGTTTCATGATAAGCCCGACAGTTCCCGATTTCTCCGGAACTGATATATCAATCCATACCAAGTACCAGTAGTACTTTTTGAAGATTCGCTTGACAAATTGCTGATTATGGTGCTAAACTCCCAGAAAACAAGGTAAAGGCTAAGAACAAGACTAGTAGGCTTCAAAGCGGGGTACAGAGAGTCGGGGGAGGTGTGAGCCGATGCCAGCGCTGGAGCTGAATGGACTTGGGAGCCGCAAGCCGAAAACCGAAAGGTAAGTAGGCTCTGACGCCGGGGAAGCGTTATCAGGTCCCGGGGTATCGAGGTTAAATATGACGACCTCCTTACCTGACAAAGATGGCCGTCTTACTCCGTTATCCGAGGGGGATGGCCAAGAAGGGTGGCACCGCGAAGGCAAGCCTCTCGCCCCTTTAAGGGTGAGGGGCTTTTTCATACCCTTGGTTAGGCAAAAAGAGGCAATAATAAATATGTATTACCCAACACTGGACGAGGTACGACAACTGAAGAAACGGGGTAACCTAGTGCCAGTCTACCATGAGATGATGGCCGACCTGGAAACGCCGGTGTCCGCTTATCTCAAGATAGCCCACGGTAACTATTCCTTTCTTCTAGAGAGCGTTGAGGGCGGTGAGCGGCTGGCCCGCTACAGCTTCATCGGCACCGAACCTTCACTCGTCCTGAAGACGGGAAAAGAGAACCCGGTTGACCCTCTTCTCCTGATAGAAAAGGAGTTTAAACAATTTCAGCTAGCGCCGATTAGCGGTCTGCCCCGGTTCCACGGCGGGATGGTCGGTTATCTCGGTTATGAAGTAGCCCGCTATTTCGAGAGACTACCTTCACCGGAACGCAACCCTCTCGACCTGCCTGAGTCCATACTGATGCTGGCGGACACGCTCCTAGTCTTTGACCATATCACCCATAAAATCAAGGTCGTCGCCCACGCCCATCTTGACGGTGATATTGGAACGGCTTACCAGAAAGCCACCGACAAGATTGCCCGCCTAGTGGAGAGACTACACCAGCCGGTGGCTGTCGAGGGCTCATCGACCGCTTCCACTAAATTTCAGGTATCCTCAAACCTTTCCCAGGCCGAGTTTGAAACTATCGTGTCCCAGACCAAAGGATATATTCACGACGGCGATATTATCCAGGCCGTCCTCTCGCAGCGACTAGCCCGACGCACCCAGGTCAGTCCCTTCGCCATCTACCGGGCGCTGCGCTCGATTAATCCTTCCCCTTACATGTATTACCTACACCTAGACGACGCTTATATTGTCGGCGCCTCCCCGGAGCTGCTGGTACGAGTGGAGGACGGCATAGTCTCTAACCACCCCATCGCCGGCACCCGTCCCCGCAGCAAAGACCCTCACCAAGACAAGGTCCTAGAAAAAGAGCTTATAAATGACGAGAAAGAGCGTGCCGAGCACCTCATGCTGGTAGACTTGGGCCGCAACGACATCGGCCGCATCAGTGAGCCGGGCACGGTCAACGTCACTCAGTTTATGGACATTGAACGCTACTCCCACGTGATGCACTTAGTCTCCCACGTGCAGGGCAAGATCAGGGACGGACTTTCCCAGTTTGACGCTCTGCGCGCCTGTTTTCCTGCCGGTACCGTTTCCGGCGCCCCCAAGATAAGGGCGATGGAGATTATCGCCGAGCTGGAGCCGGACCAGAGAGGGCCTTATGCCGGAGCCGTCGGCTACTTTGACTTCTCCGGCAACCTAGACACGGCCATCGCCATACGCACCATCGTCATCAAGGACGGGGTGGCTTACGTCCAAGCGGGGAGCGGCGTTGTCGCCGATAGTGTCCCAGAGAATGAATATCAGGAAAGCCTGAATAAAGCTCAGGCTTTACTCACGGCCATCAAGCAGGCGGAGGCGAGCCATGCTCCTGTTAATCGATAATTACGACAGTTTTACCTATAACCTTTTCCAGTACCTCAGCGAGCTGGAGGAGGAAGTAACCGTGGTCCGGAACGATAAGATGGGCCTAGACGAGATGGAGAAGCTGGTGCCGGAGCGCATCGTCATCTCCCCCGGGCCGGGGACTCCGCAGCAGGCCGGCATCTCCAACGAGGTTATCCGCCACTTCGGCGCCCGTCTCCCCATTCTGGGCGTCTGCCTAGGACACCAGTGCCTCGGCCACAGCTACGGGGCGAAGGTGGACCACGCCGGGGAAATCAAGCACGGCAAGTTGTCATTAATCTACCACGATAGCAAAGGGGTTTTTCGTGGAGTACAAAATCCATTCCCCGCTATCCGCTACCACTCTCTAGCGGTCATGCGCGGAGGCCTGCCGGACTGCCTCGAGGTCAGTGCCTGGACGGAAAACGGTCTAATTATGGGACTACGCCACCGCCAATTTCCGGTGGAGGGTGTCCAGTTCCACCCCGAGTCAATCCTGACCGAGATGGGTAAAGATTTACTCAGGAATTTTTTAAACAAGGGGAAAACCAATGATTAAAGAAGTAATAGGCAGATTAGTTTCCGACAACTCGCTTGATTTTGAACAGGCGGCAGAGGTGATGACGGAGATAATGAGCGGGGAGGCCACCCCGGCCCAGATTGCCGCTTTCATCACCGCGCTGCGCATCAAAGGAGAGACGGTGGACGAGATTGCCGGGCTGGCCAGCGTCATGCGGGATAAGGCGGTACCGGTAAAGGCCGCCCCGCCAGTGATTGACACCTGCGGCACCGGCGGGGATAACTGTGCCAGCCTCAACGTCTCCACCGCCGCCGCTTTCGTCGCCGCCGGCGCCGGCCTCCGAGTGGCCAAGCACGGCAACCGTGCCATGACCAGCCACTGCGGCAGCGCCGATGTCCTTGAGGCCTTAGGGGTAAAAATTGACCTTAGCACCGAGGCGGTTGCCAAATGCCTAGAAGAAGTGGGCATCGGCTTTATGTTCGCTCCCATCTTCCACCCGGCAATGAAGCACGCCGCCGTCCCTCGCCGTGAAATCGGCATCCGCACCGTCTTCAATATCCTCGGCCCCCTAACCAACCCCGCCCGCGCCGAATTCCAAGTCATCGGCGTACCCAACGAGGAGCTAGGTAGCAAAATGGCCGCCGTCCTCCACCGCCTGGGCACCAAACACTCCCTGATAGTGCACAGTCGGGACGGTATGGATGAAATCTCTCTCGGCGGACCGTCGCTGGTCTGGGAGGTTGACCAAGCTAAAGTAGCGCCGCCTTACGAGGTCTCCCCGCCGTATTTTGGCTTCAAGGAGACCAGCTTGGACGAAGTCAGGGGAGGAATGCCAGAAGAAAATGCCAAACTACTGCGTGACATCTTGGACGGCGTAAAAGGGCCCGGACGAGACGTGGTGGTCATGAACGCCGCCGCCGCCTTACTGACCGGCAACCAATCCTCGGACCTAAAAGAGGGCGCCAGACTGGCCGAAGAAGTGATTAATAGCGGCCGCGCTCGGGAAAAACTGGCGGGACTGGTAAAGCTCAGCCAGAGTCTGGATTAGTATACTGGTAATATTATCATGTTGGATAAAATTGTTACCCTGAAAATGGCGGAAGTTGAGCAGAGCAAGCGGAGCCTGCCCGTCTCTGCCTTAAAAGAGCGTATTGCCCAGAGAAAAGCACCGCTTGACTTTGCCGCCGCCCTCGGCGGCCACAACATCAAATTAATTGCCGAGGTGAAAGGGGCCTCGCCGTCAAGAGGAGTCCTCTGCCACAATTTCGACCCTATTGGACTGGCCAGTACCTATGCCCAGGGTGGGGCAGCCGCCATCTCGGTATTGACCGAGTCAAACTACTTCAAAGGCAGCCTAGACCACCTAGCAGCGATTAGAGAAGAGGTCGGGATTCCCTTGCTGCGGAAGGACTTCATCTTCGACCCGTACCAGGTATATAAGTCACGCGCTTACGGCGCCGATGCCCTGCTGCTCATCGTAGCCATCCTGGAAGAGGAACAGCTCTTGGAACTGCTGTCACTGGGCCACCATCTAGGTCTGAGCTGTCTGGTCGAAGTCCACCGTGCAGATGAGATAGAAAGAGCGCTTAACTGTAGCGCCAGAATCATCGGCATCAACAACCGAGACCTTAGTACCTTTGAGGTAGACATTGACACCACCCGTAAGCTGCGTCCCCTTATCCCCCAGGAATGCCTCGTGGTCAGTGAAAGCGGCATTAGCAGGCAGTGGGACGTTGAAAAAATGAAGGAGTGGGGCGTCAACGCCGTGCTGGTGGGTGAAGCTCTAATCACCGCCGGTGACCTACCTGCCAAAATGAAGGAGCTGATGTTATGACCCGCATCAAGATTTGCGGACTGAAAGACGAGGCTTGCGCACTGGTGGCGGCGGAAGCCGGGGCTGACTTTATCGGGCTGGTCTTTGCCCCCAGCCCGCGACGGATAACCCCCACCCGGGCGGAGAAAATAGCCGCGTTGGTAAAGCAGAGCGGCCGGGCCACCGAGGTCATCGGCCTCTTTGTCAATAGAGCGGCAAAAGAGGTTAATGAGATTGCCGATTTCTGCCACCTAGACCGGGTCCAGATCAGCGGTGACGAACCATGGGAATACGGTACGGAGATTAACCGGCCTCTGATTAAGGTAGTCCGGATAAGCCGGAAACAGAACCCTCATGAAATTAGCGCCACCTTAGATCAGGGGACTAAAATACTATCCCAACAAAAACCCCTCTTCCTCCTTGATGTCAAGGTCAAGGGCAAATACGGCGGGACGGGTATACCTCTTGACTGGAAGCTGGTCCGGCCGGTGGCGACGCAGTTCCCGGTGATTATTGCCGGCGGTCTCACCCCAGAGAACGTCGCTCGGGCCATCAAGGCAATATCACCATGGGGAGTAGACGTCTCTTCCGGCGTGGAAGTAGACGGTGTGAAACATACCGCTCGAATCAGGGCTTTTATCGAAGCCGTAAGGAGATATGATGCCCACCAGAGCTAATCCTGACTCTCGCGGCTACTTCGGACAATACGGCGGCAAATTTATCCCCGAGACGCTGATGTCCGCCCTCGATAAGCTTGAGTCGGCCTACGCTGAAGCACGCGCCGACACGGATTTCCAGCAGCAATTTAAACGACTTTGCCGCAAGTACATCGGCCGACCTACTCCCCTCTACCCAGCCCAGCAGTTATCCGCCGAAATCGGCGGGGCGGCCATCCTACTGAAACGAGAGGACCTAGCCCACACCGGAGCCCACAAGATTAACAATGCCGTGGGGCAAGGACTACTGGCCAAACGCATGGGTAAGAAAAGAATCATTGCCGAGACCGGCGCCGGCCAGCACGGCGTCGCCGCGGCATCCGCCTGCGCCATGCTCGGTCTGGAATGTATCGCCTACATGGGAGAGGAAGACATCCGCCGCCAAGCACCCAACGTCCACCGCATGAAGCTGATGGGTACGGAAGTGCGCCCTGTGTCCTCCGGCAGCCGGACGCTGAAAGACGCCATCAACGAGGCTATCCGCGACTGGGTCAGTAATGTCCGGAATACCTATTACCTGCTCGGCTCCGTCGTCGGCCCACACCCCTACCCGATGATAGTACGCGATTTTCAGGCAATCATCGGGCAGGAAACCAGAGAACAGGTCTTGGCCGCTTACCACCGCCTACCTGACTACCTAGTAGCCTGTGTCGGTGGCGGCAGTAACAGTATCGGCCTGTTCCACCCTTTCTTCAGCGACAAGCAGGTCAAATTCATCGGTGTCGAGGCCGCCGGGCGGGGCTTAGAGACGGGGCAGCACGCCGCCCCGCTGACCAGCGGGGAACCCGGTGTCCTGCACGGAGCCAGGTCTTACCTACTGACAGACGACCACGGCCAGATTCGAGAGACGCACAGCATCTCGGCCGGGCTTGACTATCCAGGAGTGGGGCCGGAGCACAGCTATTATAAAGACACCGGGCGGGCGAGCTATGTCGCCGTGACCGATAACCAAGCGTTGGAAGGCTTCCGGCTCCTGTGCCACACCGAAGGTATCGTCCCGGCACTAGAACCGGCACATGCTATCTATCATGCCGCCAGGCTGGCCACCGATTTACCTGCCGACCGGCTCATCGTGGTCAACCTCTCCGGGCGTGGTGACAAAGACCTGGAAACAGTTATTAAAGAAGCAGGGATGAAACTATGAGCCGTATCACTTCAGTTTTCTGGCCGACTCACAAGGCGCTGATTGCCTATCTTACCGTGGGCTACCCAGATATAGAAACCACCTGGAGAGCCTCCACCGTCCTGTCCGATAGCGGCGTCGACATTATCGAGCTGGGAATCCCGTTCTCTGACCCACTGGCGGACGGGGCTACCATCCAGCAGGCAAGCCACCGAGCACTCCAACATGGTGTCACGCCTCAAGTCTGTTTGGAAGTAGCCTCCCGACTGCGCCGGGAGATAGCCACCCCCCTAGTGTTTATGACCTACTACAATCCAGTGTTCCACTACGGGCTAGAAGCCTTCTGTCGGGACAGTACCGGGGCCGGCATCAACGGCTTAATCATCCCCGACCTCCCTCCAGAAGAGGGGGTTGAACTGGAAGTCACCACCCAGCAGCATAACCTCGACCTCATCTATCTACTGGCACCTACCAGTCCCGCAGAACGCATCGCCACCGTCGCGGAAAGGTCACGTGGCTTTATTTACCTAGTATCATTAGCCGGCGTCACCGGGGCCAGGCAGACGCTACCTCGCGAGCTAGAGAGTTTTGCCCGACGAGTCCGCCAGAAAGCCGAGCAGCCTCTCTGTGTCGGCTTCGGGATATCCCGCCCGGAGCAGGCGGGCCGGGTCGCCAAGGTAGCCGATGGAGTCATCGTGGGCAGCCGTCTCATCCAGTTAATCGAAGAAGACCACTCTCTCACCTCACTGAAGACCTTCACCTTGGACATGAGAGAGGCTCTAGAAAAGTAAACTCCTCCCTAGCCACAGTATGGTGCTATCTTAACCTGAGACCGCCGTCGTCCAGAGGAGACGCGTCATGTCCTTTCATTTTACAGACGGTAACCTCCCATGACTCCGCAAAATCCAGCTCAAGCTCTTCTTCGCCATACCACGCCAGTAATCGGTACCTTTGCCTTTTTCGAGTTACTCATTCTTTCCTCCTGATTACTAATTCCGCTGGGTATATTACAGAAATTCCTTTTCCAAGTCGGTGAGGGCATCATCCAGCATATCAAAGGCGGTGTCTATCTCACTCTCGGTGATGATGAAAGGCGGTGACACCAAAAAGTGGTCTCCCCTTACCCCGTTATCCACCCCGGTAGTGGGATAACCCATGCACCCCTTCTGCATAGCTATCTGCTGCATACGATTGGCCACTCTCAGCGCCGGGTCAAAGGGCTCCTTCGTTTCCCGGTTTTTGACCAGTTCAATACCCATAAGCAGCCCCTTACCACGAATATCACCGACGCTGGGATGATGGGAGAGTTTTTCTCTACCCCGTTGGAAAAAGTACTCTCCTAGCCGGGCGCTGCGCTCTATCAGGCCTTCTTTCTCGATGATATCGAGAACGGTAAGGCAGGCCGTAGCCGATACTGGATTACCCTCCATGGTGAAGCCGTGGATAAAGCTGGCCCCCTTCTGGGTAAAGACTTCCCCGATTTTCCCATCGATAATGGTCACCGCCATCGGGGCGTAGCCGCCGGTCATACCCTTGGCCGAGGTCAGGATATCAGGATTGACCTCCCAGTGTTCGATACCGAACCACTTGCCGGTCCGGCCAAACCCGCAGATAATCTCATCGTCAATGAAGAGCACGTCATGCCGATCACATATTTCCCGGATAATGGGGTAATATTCTGGTACCGGCACCATGCAGGCCGAGGCGGCCCCACCAATAGATTCGGCCATAAAGGCGGAAACGTACCTAGAGCCTACTTGGTTGATTATCTCCTCCAGGGCCCAAGCACAGCGGATATTACAGCCCGGATAGCTCACCTGGTAGGGACAGCGGTAACATAACGGCGCGCCTATCTTAGGCCACTGGTGTAGCAGCTGGATAAACTTGAGGCGGCGGGCGGTATGCCCGGAGGCGGACAAGGCACCCAGTGTCATGCCATGATAGCTCTGCCATCTCGATATCACCATGTATTTCTCCGGCTTGCCTCTTTCAACGTGATACTGATAGGCCACCTTAATGGCCGTCTCGTTGGCCTCCGAGCCGCTATTACAAAACTGGCATAGCTCGAGGTTAGGCGGAGACACCTTGATGATACGGTCGGCTAGGGCCAATAAAGATTCGTTCAGCCAGAAACCACGAAAGAAGAAGGACACTTTTTCCATCTGAGCCATCATCGCCTCTCTGACCCTCTTGTCGCCGTGCCCGATAGAGACCACGTGCGGGCCGCCGCTGAAATCGATATACCTTTTACCATCTTGGTCAAAGAGATAGACACCTTCTCCGTAGTCACAAATTACCTGCGGCAGGAGAGACCCGTGAACGGTACCAAAGACTTTACCGGCTAACTTATGCGCCGCCTCTATCCGATTTGACATTCTCGCATTCCTTTCCCGATTGTTATTTTCAACGTGGTATTAACTGTCATCTTTAGGGGATATTAGGCCAATAAGCACCGGCTGTCAACACCGCTAGTCACGCCGGGCGGCGCTTCTAATGTAAAAAGGGGGAACCCGAAAACATCAGTCTACTTGACACTTATCAATCCAGAAGATAAAATTGGATTTACTCAAGAATAACGGAGGAGAAAATGGTTAGTAAACGGACAGAAGAATTGCTTGCTTTAGACCGCAGGTACCTTATACATGGTTTTGGCGTGGTCGGGGACGAAGAACTAGGGCCGATTATCGAGAGAGCGGAAGGAATCAGGTGCTGGGACACGGAAGGCAATGCCTACTTTGATGCCGCCTCCCAGCAAACCAGCAATACATTAGGCCACGGACAGAAAGACATTATCGACGCTATCTGCCAACAGGTACGGAAATTACAATTCGCCCACCTCCTAGCGAAGCAGTCCAATGTCCCGATTATTGAGTACGCCCGGGATTTGGCCCAGGTATCGCCGCCGGGACTGAAACACTTTTTCTTCAACAACGGGGGCACGGAAGCCGTCGAGACCTCTTTCAAGCTGGCCCGCCTATACTGGTGGAAGCAGGATAAGAGCAAGTATAAAATTATCAGTCTTCAGAATGCCTTTCACGGCGTCGGCTTGGGCTCGGTACCCGCCACCAGAGTCGGCAGCGGCACCTTCTGGACCGGTTTCGCACCGCTTGCCCCCGGCTTCATCCAGGCACCACACTTCTACTGTAACCGCTGTCCTTTTCATCTGAAATATCCGTCCTGTGATATTTTATGCGCCCACTACGTCGAGGAGACTATCAGAGCCGAAGGAGCAGACAGCGTGGCGGCCTGCATTGTCGAGCCGGTACTGGGGGCGGCCGGTAACATCGCGCCGCCGCCGGAGTACTTCTCCATCGTACGGCAGATATGCACTGACCACGATGTGTTCTTAATCGGTGACGAAATCCAGACCGGCTTCGGGAGAACAGGCAAGCTGTGGGCCCAGGAGCACTGGAATGTTAAATGGGATCTGATGACCATCGCTAAGGCGATTAACGGTTGCTACCTACCTTTCGGCGCCACACTAGTCAGCGACCGGATTTTCGAAGGCTTGAAAGGTACGATGCTGTGGCACGGTTTTACCCAGCATGGCAACCCGGTCTCCGCGGCCGCAGCGAAGGCAGCCCTGAAGTTAATCATCAGGGATAAGCTGGTAGAGAATGCGGAAAAGGTGGGCAACTATGTCCTGGAGCGTCTGAACGGTGAGTTTAAAGCCCTGCCCAATGTCAGTAACATCAGCGGCCAAGGCCTGATGCTCGGCATTGAGCTGGTCAGGAACAAGACAGCCGGGACCCCGTTTGACGCCGCCATTATGAGTAAATGGCAGCGGGAACTACTGTCAAAAGGCCTGTATGTCCGGTTAGCCCAAGCCAGAAACTACTCCCGCATCCGGTTTAACCCGCCCATCATCACCACCCGGGAAGAAGCCGACGAAATGCTGGACATCCTGTATCCGGCCATCGCTGGATTCAAGTAGAGATAACCTGCTAGCTAATATAGCGCGGTAATAGGCCATCCACCGCTGAATAATGCTATAATGGTGGCTAAGTGTCTCAAGGAGGAAAGCGTGAGCCGCCAGAAAAACGGTGACCATACGGTTAAAGTACCTCAGCTTGCCTGGTGGGACGAATTTGAGGCGGAACTCAGTTTCCCTGAAAACTGGCAAGTGACCGCCTGCCGCATGCAAGGGCACGATGCCCTTAAACTCGACGAGGCAGATTTCCGAAAAGCTTTCGCCAACCCCATCGGCACCCGACCCATCCGGGAGCTAGCGCAGGGCAAGAAGAATGTAGTCATCGTGTTCGATGACATGAGCCGTCCCACCAAGATTGCCGAAATCGTGCCCTTTATCCTCGAGGAGCTGGCCTCGGCCGGGGTAGCGGAAGAGAACATCCAGTTTATCTGCGCCCTAGGTACCCACGGCGCGCTGACCGCCTACGAGTTTGCCAAGAAGCTAGGGGAAGACGTCATCGCCCGCTTCAATGTCTACAACCATAACCCGTACGAGAACTGCACCTACATCGGGACGACCCGCCGGGGTACACCCGTCTCCTTGAATGATGAGTTCCTCAAGGCTGACCTTAAAATAGGAATCGGCGCGATAGTGCCGCACCAGAGCGCCGGCTTCGGCGGCGGCGGCAAGATAATTTTACCCGGTATCGCTTCCATGGAGACCATAACACATAATCACGGGCCGGTACGACGGCGGGCCAAAGAGACAGGCGTGGAGAGCAATACCGGCATGGGCCGCTATGAGAACAACGCCCAGCTTCTAGACATTAAAGAGGCGTGCCAGATATCAGGGCTAGACGTTAAGATTGACGCCATTGTCAATATCCAGCGCGACACCACCGCCCTTTTCGTCGGTGAGCCTATCGCCCAGTACCACGAAGGGGTAAAACTGGCCCAAAAACATTATTATACTCCCACACCAGAAGAGCCAGACGTAGTGGTGGGCAATTGCAACGCCAAGGTAAATGAAACCTTAATCGGCAAGATAGTGGCCGAATCGCTGGTACCGGAGAGCGGCGGTACCCTGGTCATGATAACCAATAACCCATGGGGCGAGGTCTGTCACTACCTACGCCGAAGCTTCGGCCACCACATCGGCGGGCGGGCCTGTCGGGAACCACCACTGGCACCTAAGGTCAGCAAATTTATTCTCCAGATGCCCTATAAGAATAAGGTAAGTATCGACTGGCTGGCGCCGCTGGCCTCGGTAAACTGGTCCCGGACCTGGGAAGAGGTCAGGGCTACACTTGAGACGGACTACCCTAACGGCGCTAGAGTCGCCGTCATTCCCGATGCCACCATTCAATATTTTGACATCGTCTCCACGCTTTTTGTCGATGTCAAATCATCGAAATAATGAGGGCACAGGAGGTAATTCCCTGAAAGGGAAAATTACCGTTGGGCCGAGGGATGGCATCGATCCGGAAATTATTGACGAGGGGGTCAAAGTATTCCAGGCTGTAGCCGGGAAATACAGCCACGATTTTGAATTAACTTATAAGGAATAAATAACCATTGTCTCTTCAACCGCAACCGATAAACGGATATAGCCCGGATTAAAACAGGAGGTATGGCCGAAATGCAATCTGACGAAGTAGCAAAGCTGGTAGCCACCGCTAAGGAGTATTTATGGCCGGCCTTTGGGCGAGACGCCTCGTTCTTCGGCCGTCCGGTATCGATTGTCCGGTCGGCGGAGGGACGATACATTGTTGACAGCTTCGGCCATCGCCTGTTAGAACCGAACTCGGCCGGCGGGGCAGTCCCTCTCGGCTTTAACCTCCCGGAACTCATGGCCGCCGTCTCTGACCAGATGGGAAATATCGCCACTACCACGCCCAGCCTGTTCGTACCCACGGAACCGGTGGTCTGGCTCGCCCAGAAAATCGCCACCCGGTCTCCCGGCAGCCTGAAATACACCATATTCGGCAGCAACGGCACCGACGCCAATGAGGCCGCCATCAAGATAGCCCGACATTACTGGAAGATAATGGGCCAAGCAAGCAAGTATAAGATAATTCACCGCTACCCAGGTGACTACCACGGGATGAGCCTGAGCACTGCCAGTGCCAGTGGCCATACCTTCCGCCGAGTGCCCTTTGAACCGCTTATGGCCGGCTTTGTCGCTTTTCATGCGCCGAACTGCTATCGCTGCCCGTTCCACCTTAGCCATCCCGAGTGCAACCTCCTGTGCGCCGAGGAGTTCCGCCAGGTCATTGAGTTTGAAGACCCGTCCACCATCGCCACCTTTATCGGCGAGGCCACCAATACCGGCCTAGGCATCATACCACCTCCTCCCGGATACATGCAGCGGATTCGTGACCTCTGTGACGAGTATGAGATTCTAATGATCATGGACGAGGTCATTACCGGCTTCGGCAAGACCGGTTTCTGGTTTGAATGCGAAAAATACGAGATTGTGCCCGATATGATTACCATGGGCAAGGGCATATCCTGGGGCTGCGGACCGCTGGCGGGCACGCACGTCAAAAGCGAGATTACCGAGGTATTCACCGGCGAGAACACCCTGCAGCACGGCTATACTTTCGGCGGTATGGGTTATCTCGCGGCGGCGGGAATAGCGGGCATTGATTACGTGGAGAAACATAACCTGCTGGCCCGGGCTACGGAGATAGGTGAGATAATGACACGAGAACTTGGCGCCATCAGAGACAAATCTCCGGTAGTGGGTGATGTCCGCGTCAACGGTGTCCTAGCCGGTGTGGAGTTTGTCCAGGACAAGACCACCAAGGAGAGATTTACCGACCGCACCGCCGTAGCCAACCTCGTCGGTAAAGTCGGACTGGAAAACGGAGTACTGCTCCCTTGCTCAACCTGGTACGGGGACATAATCATGTTGATGGTGCAATTAACTATGACCGATGACGAACTAAGCATGGTCTTCAACGCCATTGAGAAGGCAGCGGCCGAAGTGGAAAAACAGTTCCTCTAAACAGTATCTATTCCTTCACCGTTAACGAGAATAGAGTATTGACCAACTACTAGCGCCTTTGCTAACACTGACCCATGAGAGGATACAAAAGGAGAATTAAATGCCAGATGAGTCCACTTACCAGCGGTTAAGTACGGCCATTACCGCCGGGGAGAAAGACAAGCTAGCCGCCGCTATTGAAGCTGCCCTCAAGGGAGGCATGACGCCCACCGATATTATTGAGAAGGGCATGTCCCCGGGCATGAAGGACGTCGGGGAAAAATTCTCCCGGTATGAAATCTACCTGCCGGAGATGATGCTGGCGGCGGAAGCCTGGGAAAACGCGATGAAAATTCTCGAACCTAAGCTCTTGGAAACCGGCACCGAACGCCAGAAAGCGGGACGCGTCGTCCTCGGTACGGTCAAAGGTGATGTCCATTCGATTGGTAAGAATATTGTCGGGGCTATGATGAAAATGAGCGGTTTTGAAGTCTTTGACCTGGGTATCGATGTCGCCGCTTCGGCCTTCGTTACCAAAGCGGAGGAGACCGGGGCGGATATCATTGCCGCCTCGGCTTTAATGAGCACTACCATGCCGCAACAGAAGAGCATCATCGAGCATCTTGAGGCGCGGGGAGCGCGCGGCAAGTACCGCGTCCTTATCGGCGGCGGTTCCACCAGTCAGGAGTGGGCGGACAGCATTGGCGCCGACGGGTACGGGAGGACGGCCGGGGATGCGGCCGCCCTGGCGTTAAAAGCGGTAGCCAAAAAGTAGGGAGGAGATTGACGGTGATAAGTTTTGCCACGGTTGTGGAAAGGGCTCTTAATGGGCCAATCTGCACGGAGCGTGATTTCGAGCTCGAGATTTTCGTACCTAACCTGCGTAAGGTAATCGAGAAGTATGACATCAAATATGACCCACAGCACCCGGTGCCGGCGGATGACGATTTGGCGGACAGGGTATGGGAAGCGGGCCTGGAATTCCTGAGTGAGACGGGAGTTTACTGCCTGGACACGGAGCGGCGGATTCTGTTCACCCGGGAAGAGATAGCGGGCGCCCTGGAGACGGGACCGCGCGGTACCGTGTTTGGTGAAGGAAAAGATGCCAGGAAAATGCCGAGGCGCTCACCCGAAGATAAGACGCCGCCCTGGTGCTCCGTTGGCCCCACCTCCTCTCCGGTATCCAGCGAGTCATTTTATGTCAACCTAGTGCAGGCCCATGCCGAGAACCTCTTGGGCGACTCGATTACCATACCCTGCTTGACCACAGTAAACGGCCAGCCGATTGTCGGTGGCAGTCCCTTAGGAATTGAGGGTGCCATCCGAGCCGTGCTGCTGACCCGCGAGGGCATGCGCCGGGCCGGACGTCCGGGAATGCCCATCGTTAATGGCGTCACCACAGCGGTCCAGGCTCAGGAGCACATTGCCGCCCACCGTTTCGGCATCCGCAACACCGACGCCCTAGAAATCGGAACCGTCCACGAGATGAAGATTGACTTTGACTCGATGAACAAGATTGCTTATTCCCTCGCCGCCGGCAGCTTAATCTTCGCCGAAAACGGCGTCATCTTGGGCGGTCTCGCCGGTGGACCGGCGGGCACGGCGGTGGTCACCGCCGCC
>PVBE010492441.1_pt1 | contig 32790 bp, 18 predicted proteins | sample 1631181 | NCBI WGS metagenome assembly PVBE01 (sample SAMN08397723, study PRJNA350692) | Marine metagenome, whole genome shotgun sequencing project. | isolation source: water | place: Pacific Ocean | collected 2012-04
CTCATCTTGTTCTCCATCCCACCAGAGCGCCTCTGCCTCCCAGGACCCGTATTCCTTTGCCGGCGGCGGCGGCGAGAAACGCTGCCAGCTCTGCCGCGCTCGCTGCGTGTCGAGGATCGCCATGACCTCTGTGAACCAGTCAGTCTCTGCGCCCTCTCCAAACAGGAAGGTCTTCTCCCTGTCGAGGACGCGCAGCGTGAGCTCTCGCTCTGTCTCGGAGCGCTTACCTCTGACGCCGGGGAGGCGCTCCGACGAGAGGACTCCGAGCTCACGCATCGACGCCACCAAGGCCGCCATCTGCGTCGCACCGATCATGACGCGGTCCTCAGGGCCCGTCGGCGCGGGCGCGTCGAAGCCAGCGATCGAGAAGGCGCCGCTCTTGTCGCGGTATCGGATGACCATCCCTGAGACCTCGTAGAGCGCGACGGGGAAGGTCGCGCGCAAGGCGTGAAAGCCCTCACGATGTCCTGCCCACCAATCGACCCATCTCCCGCCGTCGGTGCCGATGCGCTCACCGGTGATGAGCTCTAGGCGTCGCATCGCGCGAGGTTGCAAGGACCCATAGTCCGTGTGAAAGGAGGCGCCAGAGACTGAGGCGATGAGGTTCGCTGGGATGAGGTCATCTACCCAGCCGGTGAGCTCGCTGTCCTCGCTGCGGAATCCGATCCCAGCGAGCGCTGCGGCGCACGTGCCCCTGACCAAGGGGTCGCTCGACTCAAGCCCCGAGAGGAGCGACGAGGCGTGACGCTCATCGAGGATTGCGCGGCTCTCGAGGTCTTCCCTGTCGATGACGGCTAGGAGCGCGTAGGCGGAGGGTCTCAGGATCCATCGCTCGCTGAACGCGCGACGCAAGAGCTCTACGTCGAGGCGCTCATCTTCACGGCGCCCGAGGTGGTCTAGCACCCTCCCGCAGACCGTGGGAGAGCTGTCCGCGAGGTGCTCTAGCAGGAGGTCTAAGCCGGACGGGTCGTCGATGTCTGCGATGAGGTTGATGACCGCTGAGCGAGTTGAGGTCCGCTTGGACTTGAGGGCGACAGCGAGCGAGCTGAGGAGCTCAGGTGAGCTGTGATCGCTGAGGTGCCGCGTCGCGGCTTGGCGCATCGTTCCCTTGGGATGCTCAAGGAGCGCGCAGAGGAGCTTCGGCGAGGCGTGCACCGGGTCCGCATCCACGAGCCGTTCGAGGATGCCTGGCCCGATGCGACCCGGCAGCGGGTCGTGGAGGCGCTGTGCGACCCGCTCGATCTCTGCACCTCGGCCGCTCTCAAGCAACAACCGGGCGCCTAGCTCGATCAGCGGTGCTCGCTCATCCCGCAGCGCGACGCGGCCAGCGAGCACCCCGTCGTCTCCCATGCTCTTCAAGTTTCGCAGCGCCTGCGCACGCAGCGACGCGCTCGGTGTACCTGACTTGGAGATCTCCTCGAGGATGAACCGGGCCTGATCCGAGAGCGTCAAGGGGAACGCAGGGAGGTCGGGGACAGAGGGATCCTTCGGGATCGGCTCTGACGCAGGCTCCGAAGCGGGCGAATGCCCTCGTTCGGGGAGGTCGAGGTCACCGCCCGCGCCTCGGCCACCCTCTCGATGCATGCGGTCCTCTTTGCAATTTGTGCAGACCGCGAAGTAGAAGCCCTCTCGCGCCGCCGGACGGGTCCGCGACGCGGTGTAATTGCGGCTCTCACAGACCGTGCAGACGAGGTGTGGTGCGATGTCTCCTCGTCCACTCTCCGGTCTTTCGGGCACCCTGCGCGGCCTGTCCCCGTCATCGGGGAGGTCGATCTGCGCCGCTGCGGGGACCGCAGAGAGGGCGAGGATGCTCAGGGCGTACAAGAGGTGAGAGTGCGTCATGGTCTAGGCGGTGGGTGAACAGAGCTACCCACGGTGTCGCGACAGGATACGGAACCGACCCGAGAGGGGGGGGAACTGAAGCCCATCAGCTCAAATAGGAGGCTCGCTGAGGGCTCAGGGCGGGGATGTCCTCAACGCGAGGTGATCTCGATCAACTCCAAGTAAATGTCTACGAGCTCACGACCGAGCTCGACCCAGTCGTACCTCTCAATAGCCAGACCGCGACCAGACCGACCGAGCTGACGCGCCAACGCATCATCTCCTAAGAGGTCCAGGATCGCGCCGGCTTGGTCTCCGGGGGAGTCGGCGATCATCAAGTGCTCTCCATCGACGTAGTCGATGCCCTCCGCGCCGAGGCTCGTGGACACCACAGGCAGCCCGGCAGCGAAGGCCTCAAGGAGCTTGAGCCGTGTCCCTGACCCGTAGCGGATGGGACACACGAAGACTCGCGCCCGCGCGAGCTCGGGGTAGACCGTCTCGACGAAGCCGGTCACCTCGACGCCCTCCATCGCGGCGAGCAGAGGGTCAGGGTCCTTGCCCACGACCCGGAAGACGGCGTCGGGCACGAGCTTGCGAACCCTCGGTAAGACCTCAGCGGCGAAGGAGAGCGCCGCGTCCTCGTTCGGTCCATAGGCGAGGTCCCCAACGAACAAGAGCTCTGGGGCGTTGGCGGCAGGATCCGTGACCGGCGTGACAGCGTTGATGTCTGCACCGTTGGGGACGACGCGGACCTCGAGCGCAGGCTCCATGGAGAGGAAGGTCTCCCGCTCCCGCTCGGAGCACGAGATGATCCTCTGACAGAGGGAGAGCTCGAGGGCTTCGCGCGCCTTGAGCAGGCGCGCCTCTCGTCGCCACAACCAGCGACCGAAGGCGCTCTTCTCGTGCTCGCTCCTGCGCGCTGCGTACTCAGTGAGCACGTTGTGCGTGTCAATGACGACGGGGACGCCCTTCGAGTGTCGCGCGTATGGGGTCGTGTCGAGGTGGTTGAGATGTAAGGCGCTGTAGTCGCCGCTCCCTAGGCGCTCACGACAGACCGCGTCGAGCGCCGCGCTCTTGTTGTGCGCCAGGAGCACGGGCTCGGCGGTGAAGAGGCTCTTGAAGAGGCTCGCGAAGCGCTGGAGCGTGCCCGCCTTGTTCATCGCCGGCACGAGCACGACCTCATCCACGACCTCTTGAAGACGAGCGTCGGCGTCACCGCCAGGGTCTGTCGCCACGAGCGTCACATCGAACCGCTCGCTCAACGCACGTAGCAGGTGGTACGTGCGCAAGTTGCCGCCGGAGTCCAGCGGCCAAGGAGCCTGCTGGCTGACGAAGAGGAGCTTCCGTGAATCGGTCACCGGTGGAATCCTACGCCGCGAGAGCGCTCGGGCGAAGTCAGGGCGAGAGCTCTCCCCCTCGGAGAGCAGAATCTTGAAGGAAGGCGGCCCGGAGCGCCGGGTCAGACGCGACGGCGTCCCGCGCGGCTAGGGCGAGGTCTAAGTCCTCCTCGGGGTCCAGGGCGCCGCCTGACTGACGGAGCCCGTCCAGCTCCCCCATCCCCCGACGCCGGAGATCTTCCTCTGCGATCTCGAAGCCGTCATCCGTGCGCTCCAAGAGCTCGAAGCGCTCAGACGCGGTGTTTTTTCCGAAGAGCAAGCACCAGCTGTCACGGCTGCCCCGGCCCACGCGCCCGCGCAGCTGATGCAGCTGGGCCAGGCCGAGGCGCTCTGCGCCCTCAACGACCAAGACGGTGGCCTCTGGGACGTCGACGCCGACCTCGATCACCGTGGTCCCCACGAGGACCTTCGCCTCCCCTCTGCGGAAGGCGGCGAGCCGCTCCTGACGCAGCGAAGAGTCGAGCGCGCCGTGCACCAAGACGACGCCGTGCTCTGCGAGCGCCGAGCCTGAGAGCCGGGCGTGCGCCTCGATCGCGCCGCGCTCCTCGCTCCCCTGCTCGATCCTAGGGACGACCCAGAACACCTGCTCCCCGGCCGCGAGGCGCTCGGAGAGGAACCCCAACATGCGCTCGCCGTCGTTCTTTTTGAGCCAACGTGTCGTGACCTTTCCCCTCCCGGGCGGACGCTCCTTGAGGACGCTGACCTCGAGGTCTCCATAGATCGAGAGGGCGAGGGTGCGCGGGATGGGAGTCGCTGTGGTGAGGAGGACATGCACCCCTAGCCCCTTCTCCAAGAGGCGCGTGCGCTGGGCGACACCGAAGCGGTGCTGCTCATCGATCACCGCGACCGCGAGGCGCGCGCAGCGCACCTTGTCCGAGAAGAGCGCGTGCGTCCCGATAGCGACCTGCAGCTCACCGGCGGCGAGGCCGCGCAACACGCGGGCGCGATCGCGGTTTGAGGTCGAGCCCGTCAAGAGACAGGTCTTCACTCCGGCCGCCTCGAAGAGCGGCGCTAGGACGGCGTGGTGTTGCTCTGCGAGGAGCTCGGTCGGCGCCGCGAGCACCGCCTGTCCTCCAGCGCGCGCCGCCGCGACGCAAGCGTAGAAGGCCACCGCGGTCTTCCCTGTGCCGACGTCTCCTTGGAGGAGCCTGCGCATCGGGCGCTGTCGCGCCAGGTCAGCGCGCACCTCCTCCACGACCCTCGCCTGATCTCCGGTCAGACGGAAGGGCAAGAGCGCCTTCTGCTCCTCGTGCTGTTCGTCAGTGGTCTCGACAGCCAAGGCCTCCCCCTCCGACGGGTTCGAGCCGCGCTGCTGCAGCCGCGCCTGCATCGCGAGGCATCCCTCGAACGCGACTCGCCGCCGCGCCGCTGTGTACTCCGCCGGGTCAACGGGATCGTGGAGCGCCCCCGCAGCCTCCGGGAGCGTCGGGAGCCCGAGCTGCTCGAGGAGCGCTAGCGGCGCGCGCTCTTCGAGCTCTTCGGCGCGGTCGAGCACCCCTCGGCAGAGGCCCCTTAAGAGTCCTTGCCCGATCCCATCGACGGTCGGATAGACAGGCTCCCAGCCCCCGGGATCAGGCAGCGGCTTCTCCTCCGTCCCGATGCGCGGGACGATGAGGGAGGGCTTGCCCTTCTTGGTCAGGCCGACGCGACCAGCGACCGTGATGCCGGCGTCCTTCACGACGCTCTCCTTGAGCCAAGACTGGTTGAACCAGTGCGCCTCAATCGTCCCGCTCTCGTCTTCCAGGTAGGCGGTGAAGACGCTCTGTCTGCCGCCTCTGCGGAAGAAGCGCGTGCGCTCGACCCGAGCTGTGACCTGAACCACAGCGCCCACTAGAGAGGCTGCCTCTTCGCAGGTGGCGCGGACCCCTGTGCTCTCCAAGCGCAGCGGGGAGAAGAGCAAGAGGTCTCTGATCGTGTGGACCCCGAGCTCGCTCAGCAGCCGCGCGCGCGCGGGTCCTACCCCGGCGAGCGTCGTCACTGACGCGTGTGTTCCCTGTGTCTCTGCCTTCACCGCTACCAATCTAGGCCTTTACTTCTGCCTGTTCATCGTGTCTTCGCTCCAGCGGCTGCAAGAGCACATAAGTGAGGATGCTCGAGACGGTGTAGAAGCCGACGGTCGTCAGCATGAGGATCGAGTAATCATTCCCCGTGCTGTCCAGGATCACGCCACCCACCACGGGGCCGAGCACCCAACCGAGGCTCCAAGCCACCGACTGCATGCCGTTCTGGAACTCCTTGGCGCCCTCTGGCGTCACCTTCATCACGAGGTTCATGAACAAGGGGTGCCCCGAGTTCATGAGCGCGCCCCTGAAGAGGAACGCGATGACGGCGACGACCAAGTGGTTGGTGTAGGCGAGGACGATGAAGAATATGACAGAAGCCAGCTCCAGAGCGACGATCCCCCTCACCAAGCCCAGCTTCCTCGAGACGAGCGGGGCGAGGAGGTAACCGCAGGCCGTCATGAGACCCCCCACCGCCCACAAGGTGCCCACGTCTCCGTCACCCAAGCCAAAGCGCTCACGGAAGTAGAGCGAGAGGAAGGGGATGCAGGCGCCGGCGCCGACGCCTAGGACGATGTGCGGGGTGACGAAGCGCATGGCCGTCCCGAGGTGTCCACGCACGACCGAGAGGATCTTGGGCGCCGCTTCATCCACGACCGGGGCCTCCTCTTGGATCCCCATATAGATGATCGCTGCGGCGAGCCCGAGGAAGCCCGCGCCGGAGAGGACGCAAGCGAGCGCGAGCGCGTCGCTCTCCAAGATCGGGGTGAGGAGGTCAGCGAGGTGTCCGCCAGTGAAGCTCCCGATGACGCTCGCCAAGGTGCCGACGGCCTCCGCGAGGGCGAAGACGCCTTGTCGCTCGCGCTCTCCCGTGTGCCGGTAGATGAAGGGGGCGACGGCGATGTGGTGAATGGCGAAGGAGAGACCGACGGCGAACTCAGCCGCGCGAAACCAGCCTAGGCTCGGCATCCATGGGAGCGCGAAGAGCGCCAAACCGCAGATGAAGGCTGCGGTGGCGAGGAAGCGACCGGCCCGCCGCCGAGCGAGGATGTAGGCCGCAGGGAGGGAGACGAGGATCGTCCCCCAGGCGCCCATGGATGTGACTGAGCCGATGTCGGTCTTCGTGTAGCCGAGGCGGTCGAGGTAGAGGTTTAAGAGCGTCCACGGCAAGGCCCCCGCGGCCCCGAGGAAGGCGCACCCCAAGAGGTAGCGTCGAGCCTGCGTCCCCGTCTCTCTCCAGTCCTCACTCCAACGCTTGATCAAGCCTAGCTATCCCCAGTTCAGCGATACATCTGCTGTAAGACCGCCTCAGCCGTCTTGCCTTGAGGTGAGTACCCGCGGTCCCGAGCGCCGCCAGAGCCGGGCTCGATCTCCCACCGCCAGAGGTACGTTCCGCAGAGCACATCGCTCTCCCCGCGCACGGTCTCCAAGGCTGCAGAGAAAGAGGTGTACAGGCGCTCTTGCTCATCCATGTCTAGCTCTCCCTGGCCGAGCGCAGTGTCCCACCACGCGCGCGAGGACGAGGGGAAGCCCACCTCCAAGAGGAGGACAGGGCGATCGATCTCTCGACCCTTCTCGACGAGCGCCCGCAGCACCTTCGTCATGGAGCCTTGGATCGAGCGGTCCGAGGGCCGCTCTCCGAGCGGCGTCCCGAGCCTCGGGAAGTAGACGAGCCCTACGAAGTCGAGCTCCTCCCAGAACTCGACCTGCTCGAGCTCCTGCTTCCAGAGCGCGCCATAGGTCAGGCCTCCGGAGAAGACCGCGCGCGCGGCGGTGATGCTCCGCGACCACTCCTCGCGCTTCGTCTCGAAGATCTCCACCGGGAGGTCGCCCTCCTCTGTGACGCGCGTGTTCGTCGCGGTCCGCAGCTCAGAGCCGAGCGAGAGGAGCTCCACCCCCATGAGCTCTGCCGTCAACCCCGCGTGTTCGAGCATGCGGCGCTGGTCGATGAAGTAGTCCCTCCAGGCCGGCATGTCTGTCCGCCGCCTCCAGGCGGAGCGCCCCGCGCTCGAAGACACGAGCTGCACGGGGACCATGCAGGTCTGCATCCCGCGCTCATGCGCGAGCCCGAAGATGTGCGCGAGCTCAGCGTCTGGCTCGACGAAGCCGTTCAGCTCCGGCCCCGCCCCGGCAGCGAACCTCGGCTGGGGCCCGTCTTCCAGCCAATAGCACTGGACGCTCAAGGCCTCGACCCCGACCTGACCCGCGCGATCGAGGGTCTCTGCCAACGCAGGCACTACGAAGCTGCGCTGGGTGTCCAAAGGCGAGTCGATCGCCACCCCATCCCGGCGAGCGCGCCCCTTGACCTCGCTCAGGCGCGCTGTTCGGGCTGCACGCACCGACGCCATCCCTGGATCTGTCCGCTCTAGGAGCCAGGACTGGAAGTCCTTGAGGACTGTGTCATCGGGCTCATACGCCTCCTCTCCGCGCCACACGCGCGTGAGCTTTTCAGGCCCGATGGTCTCGCGCAGGTACCTGAAGAACGCTGCGCGAGCAGGGACCCGGATGTGGCTAGAGCGCTGCACGAGCGCTCCGGGAGCGATGGTGAGCCTCGGAGAAGGGAGCAGCCCCTGCGTGGCGAGGTAGGTCCACCAGTCCTCAAGGGAGCGACCCCACCAGGAGTCCAGCGCGTCCACCGACGCCGCCTCCAGCATCCAGTCAGCCTCGATGACAGGGAAACCGATCGTCTGCACCAAGCGGGCCTCAACGAGCGCGCGGCGGCCGTCCTCTGGGAGGGCAGGGTGCGCAGCGGCGATCACTCTCCCACGCCCATGCTCTGGCACGCCGAAGCGACAGACCCCGTGCATCGACTGAATGTCCATGAGCTCATCAGTGAGCGCGACGTGAACTCTCTTTGTTGAGGAGCCGGCCCACTCCTCGACGCGGGCGAGCACATCCTCTGCGCGCTCAACCCACGCGCGCGCGACGTCCGGAGCGAGGGTCTCCACGCGACGGAGAGTGAGCTGTGGGTGTTCGCAATCGACCGTGACTAGCCCGCGCTCGAACGAGCCCCAGCGCTCCTCATAATCAATGATGCTCTCCTCGTCTGGCGTCCCGCTAGCGCTCAAGTCGACCGAGAGGGTGAGGCGGCCGCCGCGGAAGATGCGCGCGCCAGGGCGCGCGACCGGACGCAGGTCGAGGGTGAGAGAGTCGAGCGCTGCGAGGGTGCTCCCGCACAAGAGCGTCAGCGGGAGGCCGCGACGCTCTGGGTCCTCGAAGGTCACCGCCAGGGCGACCCCGTCTCCGTTGAACTCTCGGCCTACCCACTTGAGCCCCGCGCCCGGACCGACCTGCGCGCCCGTCGCCTCTGCGAGCCGGGCGACCATCGGGTCATCAAACGTCCCGACGACGACCCTCGGATTGTCTCTCACGCTGCGGTGTGGATCGACGCGACCGAGGGGGATCCCGAGCACTCCGCACCAGCGCAAGAGCGAGCGCTCTGCGCGAGCGCCCACCTCCCCCGCAGGAGCGACGAGCTCGAGCGTGTCGCACTGTGAGAGGTGGCGACCCATCGAGGCGGCGTTGGCCACCCGCACGGGGCGCTCGCAGGCGCCCCCGAAGAGGGCGGCGAGACAAAGAGAGATGGGGAGGAGACGTCGCGGCACGGGGCAGAGCCTAACACTGCCCGCCTGCACTCCCGAAGGTGTCGTTCAAGCCTCCGTTGACTCGTGGACCGTGGCACCTGCCTCACGCGGCTCTCCGCCCTCAATCTGCTGCATCTCGACCAGGCGGGAGTACGTCCCACCCGTGGCGATGAGCTCCGCGTGTGTCCCTATCTGGGACACCGCGCCGTCCTCAAGGACAGCGATGCGATCAGCGTTCCTGATCGTCGCCAGGCGGTGGGCGATGACCACGACGGTCCGATCCCGCATCACGTTCTCCAGCGCGGCCTGCACGGCAGACTCTGACTCAGAGTCGAGGCTGCTCGTGGCCTCGTCCAAGAGCAAGAGGGGCGCACCCTTGAGGATGGCGCGCGCGATCGTGATGCGCTGACGCTGACCACCAGAGAGGCGAGAGCCCATGTCCGCCACGTCCGTGTCATAGCCCTCTGGCAAGGTCTGTATGAAGTCATGGATGTGGGCCGCCTTGGCTGCCTCCTCGATCTCTGCCGAGGTGGCGTCTGGCCGCCCGTATCGGATGTTCTCATTGATCGTGGTGTGGAACAGGAAAGGAGACTGTTCGACGAGACTGAACTGCTGACGCCATGACCTCAACGTCACGTCCTGAAGCTCGTAATCGTCCGAACGAATCGAGCCCTCATCAGGGTCAAAGAAACGGCAGATCATGCTGAGGAGGGTGCTCTTCCCGCCGCCGCTCGGACCGACGAGCGCCAAGGTCTCCCCAGCCTTAACCTCGAGGTCGATACCAGCGAGGGCGGGTCCCTCCGCGTTCGGGTAAGCAAACTGCAGCCCCTCGATGTGGACGTCGCCGCTGATTTGTTCGAGCTCGTGCGCGTCTGACTTCTCTTTGACGTCAGCCTCTTCGTCGAGCACCGAGCACAGCCTCTCTGCTGCACCGACAGAGGTCTCTACGACCGTCCAGTTTCGGGTGAGACGCTTGATGTGGTTGTACATCTGAGCGCTGCCCATGAAGAAGATCATCATCTTCCCGCCGTCGCCGAAGAGGTTGAACCAGATCGCTCCGAAGCCGACCACAAAGAGCAAGATCGCGATCCCCACGTGACTGAAGAGCGTGGTCCAAGCGAGGGTCAGGGACTGCGCACGGACCATCCGCATCGTGTCCTTCAGGTATTCCTCGTTGAGATCTTCGTAGCGCTTGACCTCCTTCTGCTCCATGTCGAAGGCGCGGACGGTCCGGATGCCCTGGAACATCTGAGTCAAGACCTGCACAGAGGCGCCGAGCGTCGTCAGGCTCTTCGTGGAGCGCCTCCGCACTCTCTTGGAGAGCTTGCTGACTGGCCAAGCGAGAAACAGAACGGAGACGATCACGACACCTGAGAGCTCTGGTGCCGCGTAGATCATCACCCCCATAAACGCGATGGTGGAGTAGCCGTTCTGCATCAGGTCGCCGAAACAGATCTTGATCGCGACCAAGGTCTGCTGCACGTCGGAGCTCACGCGGCTGAGGGTGTCACCCAGCTTTCGACTCCCATGCCAACCGAGGCCGAGCCCCATGAGGTGCTTGGCGATGCTCACGCGGAGGTCTACGACCATTCGCAGAGAGACCCGATTCGCGAGCTGGTTGTAGGCGTATTGGGTCGCCGCTGTAAGGACCGCGAGGAGGATGAGGAAGATGACGACGATGCAGAGCGCCGCGTACTGATCATTCTGACGCGCCTCACCCCGGATGATCCCCTCCTCCACGCTCGTCCGAGTGATCCAAGCGAACACCTCTTCGATGGGACCTTTGTCAGCGGTCAGCGCGGCGTCAGCGTCACGGGGAAAGAGGACGAGGTTCCAGATCGGCTCGAGGAGGAGCACGACGAGGCTCTGTCCAAACGTGACCACAGCCCCCAACACCGCGACGAGGAAGAGCGCCGGGATGCGGGGCTTGGCGTGGGGCTTGAGCAGCCTCCATGTGGACTTCAGATCTGCTTTCAAATCGTTCCTTGCCTTCCCTCTCTGGGGGCAGCTCGGGGTCCCCCAAGCTCACCCAGGCAGCGTCTCAGACGCTCCCCTCAGCCTGCAGAGGATCCCTTGGGAGTCCGCAGATGTCCAGACAAGCAGGGCAGGGGCCCAGTCAATTCCCGCTAAGCAGTCCCCGGAGACCAAGGAACGCTCCCCCAGGGCCGCCTCAGAGCTCGCCGGCTCAGGCGTGTAGTCATGCTGCCACAGCACCTCAGAGGGCATCTGAGCGAGGGTGCACTCCACAAAGCACCCATGCCGCAAGAGCCGCCGGTCTCGCTCCTGCTGGATGTAAGGGGTGTCCTTCTGTGGGGATTCTTGATGGCGCACTCTCTTAGAAGCAAGGAGGATGAACCCATGATCATCACGACTTGGGTCTTGGCGCTGTGCTCTCTTCACGCGGGAGACGACGCCGCTGTCAAAGCTCCGACGGTTGAGCTGCGAGCACAGTTCGGGTTGGCGACCTTCTACGAGAAGCACATCGACGCCTGGGGGGTGCCGATCGTGAGCTCTCGTCACGTCTCGGACTACGCGCTCCTCGAGGCGCGCCATCTGATCGAGCAGATGATGGGAGAGAGGACCGACATCCTCGCCGCGATGGGCGAGAACGGGGTCCGCTACGTCGTCATGGGCGTCGGTGAATTCACCACGGACATCCCCGAGCACTCCGACCTGACGCCTGCGCGTTACTGGGACAGGCGCGCGCGAGGATTGGGGGCCACCTTCTCACGCCCCGCGGTGAGCTGCGGTGAAGAGAACCTCCTCTGCCTCAGCGGTGACCCTTACTCGACAGAGAACATCTTGATCCACGAGTTCGCGCACGCCGTGCACGAGATGGGCCTCGTCACGACCGACCCGACCTTCGACAAGAGGTTGAAAAAGATCTACTGGGAGGCGCTCGAAGAGGGGCTGTGGAAAGGGACCTACGCAGCGAGCAACCGGATGGAGTACTGGGCAGAGATGGTGCAGTCCTGGTTCGACACAAACCGGGAGAACGACAACCAGCACAACCACATCGACACGCGCGCAGAGCTCAAGGAGTACGACCCGCGGGTCGCCGCGCTCTGTGAAGAGGTCTTTGGAGATGGGGAGTGGCGCTACAAGAAGCCCAGTGAGCGCGCAGCGGCCCCGCACCTCGAGGGCTACGACGGGGAGTCTGCCGCGCGCTTTCAGTGGCCGAAGGAGATGGTGGCTGCTTACGACGCGCACGATGAGCAAGAGCGACGCTTTCCACGAGAGGACGGTGAGTCCGGTCTCGACTGGGAGCGACGCACCGCCGAGGCTGGACACATTGAGAATCAAGTGAAGCTCGGTTGGCGCCACCGTGAGGGGCGCGGCGTCGAGGCCTCTGATGAGCTCGCGGTCTCATGGTTCAAACGCGCCGTAGCGGCGAACGATCCCCCCGCCATGGATCACCTCGCCTGGATGCTGAGAGAAGGTCGTGGCTGCGAGCGAGATGACGCCGAGGCTGTGCGGCTCTTTATGCGCGCAGCGGAGTCGCGCCACCACCAAGCCCGCTTCAACCTCGGACTGATGCTGCAGGACGGCCGCGGGGTCGAAGCGCCTGACACCTTGGCAGCGCTCACGTGGTTCGGCCGCGCCGCGCGGGTCGGGCACAAGGGCGCGACCGCCGCGTTCGACGAGCTCGCAAAGAAGACCGCCCCTGAAGTGGTCGCCGAGGCGCGCGCCCTCATCGAGGCGCGCTAGTCAGCCGGAGAGCGACCAGCCCTCGCGGTACTCCTTCTTCACGAACTGCTCCGCCTTGGCGCAGTTGGTCGCCTTCAGCTCCTTCGCGTCCCAGCGCAGGTCTTCTCCTGCCCGGAAGGCGACGCTGCCCAAGAGGACCGTCTCGGTGAGCGCGCCTGAGTAGTCGAAGTTGCACGTCGTCGGCGTCCCCTCCTTGCAGGCCTTGATCCACTCGGCGTAGTGCCCGATGGAGTCCGGGATCGAGGGCGCGGGCGCCTCGAAGTCTGTGAACTCCTCCTCGGGCATCAGGCGATGCGATCCGTAGTCCGCGAAGAGGTTTCCCTTCTCGCCGACGAACAAGACGCCGAAGCCCACGCCGGGGAGGCCGTTCTCCTCCATCCCTCGCGGCTTCTTGTTGCCGTCGTACCAGGTGAGCGAACAAGCCGCCCGCTTTCCGACCGCCGGAAACTCATAAGTCACCTCGAGGCCGTGCGGCGCTGAGTAGTCGTCGGGTTTGGGTCCCCTGGCTGCGACCGTCGTGGGGTGACGCAGATCGAGCGCCCAGAAGGGCAAGTCCATCAGGTGGCAGGCCATGTCGCTCATGGTCCCGCCGCCGAAGTCCCAGTACCTGCGCCAGTTCGCGGGGTGGTAGCCCGGGTGGAAAGCCCTGTCAGCAGCAGGACCCAACCAGATGTCCCAGTGGAAGTGCGCCGGGACCTCGTGCTCGCCGGTCGGCATCCCGTTCCCGCCCCAGCCCTTACCGCAGGCCACGTGCACCTCCTTCACCGCGCCGATCGCGCCGCCTTGGACGAGCTCCACGACCCGGCGGTAGTTTCCCCCAGCGTGAATCTGCGTCCCCATCTGGGTCGCGACCCCCTTCTCAGCTGCGAGCTCAGCCACGGCGCGGGCCTCCTCCACCGTGTGCGTGAGCGGCTTCTCGCAGTAGACATGCATCCCTCGCGCGAGCGCGCGCATCGTCGCGGGCGCGTGGTTGTGGTCCGCCGTCGAGATGACTGCGGCGTCGAGCTTCTCCTTGTCGAACATCTCGCGGTAGTCGCGGTAGACCTTCGCCTTGGGGAACTGCTTGCCGACGGTGGAGAGGTAGTTCTCGTCGATGTCACAGATCGCCACGACGTTCTCACCCTTGACGCCGTTGACGTTGGAGGAGGCGCGGTTCGAGACGCCGACGAAGCCGACGTTGAGCTTCTCCCAGCTAGATCGCGATCGGATCGGGAGGGCGCTCACGCCGACGAAGGCGGCGCTAGCAGTCAGGAGCTCACGGCGGGTGGTGCGGATGTTCATCAGTTCGTCCTCTTCTTATTCCTTAACTCCAAAAAAGAGGAGGTGCTGCCAGGGCAGCTCGTCGTACTCCTCCACGAGCTCAAACCCGTTCGCGGTGAACTCCGCGACGACCTGAGCTTTGGTCATCTTGTGTTTGGGCTTGATCAAGACCGCGGGATCCTCAGCTCGAAACTCGAGCGCGGCGACCCTCCCGCCAGGCTTGAGCGCACGCCGAATGTGCCCCAAGACCTCTACCGGATGAGAGAGCTCATGGTAGACGTCCGCCATCAAGATGAGATCGCAGCTCGCCTCTGGCAGCCGTGGGTCGTGGTACTCACCGATGATGAGCCCGACGTTCTCGATCTCCTGCTCTTCGGCTCGCGACTCAAGGCGGTCGAGCATCTCAGGTTGGATGTCTACACCGATGACGCGCCCCTCTTCTCCCACGCGCTTCGCGATCTCAAGGGAGTGATATCCATTCCCGCAGCCGAGGTCGCAGATCGTCTGCCCCACCTCGACGGAGAGCGCGTCTAGGAAGCGGCTCGTGTGCTCTTCGTCCTCTCTCGTCGCTCTGATCAGCCAATCTGCGCCGAGCCAGTGCATGGTCTGAGCGATCTCGCGACCCATGTAGGTGCCCGAGCTCGGCGGGATCGGAGCGCGCGGGCGCGTCGCGTTCACCTCGCGCAGGTGGTCCTCGAGCTTCCAGATGAGCTCGAGGACGACCTCCGGCTGCTCTTCACTCTGATCCCGCTCTTCGCCGAGGTCCTCGCCGAGGTCGTAAAGCTCATAGCCCAAGCCCCAATACTTTATGAGTTTCCAATCACCCGAGCGGACGATGGAGTAAGGCGCCTTCACCCCGGGGAGACCAAGCATGCTGCCGCGGTAGTGAGGGAAGTGCCAGAAGAGGTCGTTGCGCACGATCTCTTCTTCGCCGCGCAGAGCCCCCATCAGGCCGACGCCATCGAGCTTTACTCTCGGACGATCGGCCTCGCAAGCGTCGACGATAGTCGGCATGAGGTCGATCGAGCTCGAGAGGGTGTCGAGCACGACATCAGCGGGGATGACGCCAGGCCAACGAGCGAGGAGCGGCACTCGAATCCCGCCCTCGTATGGGAAGCCCTTGCCAGAACGAAGCGGCGTGTTGTAGGTTGGGCCTTCAAGCCCCCCGTTGTCCGACGTGAAGAGGATCAGCGTCTCTCCTGTGAGGCCGAGCTCGTCAAGCTCATCGAGGACGCGCCCGACGCACTCGTCCACGCTCTGGATCATCGCGGCATAAACGGCGTTGTACTCGCGATCCCCCTTCTCCGCGCGCCACGCCTCGATGAGTGCAGGCTTCGCCTGCAGCGGAGTGTGGACGGCGTAGTTAGCGAGCTGCAGAAAGAACGGGCCGTCCGCGGCCTGCCGGATGAAGTCGACCGCCTCGTCCGCTTCGCGGTCGGTGAGATACTGCCCCTCCTCGCGAGGCTCGAGGTTCGGGATCCCATCCAGTGCGTTGTTGGAGAACGGATCGAAGTAGCTCGGAGGCTGTCCGTAGTCGCAGCCGCCGCGATTGACATCGAAGCCCTGACTGGTCGGGTAGTGCGCGTCCATCCCTAGGTGCCACTTCCCGATGTAGCCCGTGCGGTAACCCGCTCCTTTCAGGACCTCGGCGATGGTCACCTCGCTGCCCTCCATCCAGAGCGCATTGCGCGCCGCCTCGAGAGGCTTCCCATCTGGGTGGTAGTGGCCGCTCGGGTTCCTCCCGTCTTCAGGCATCGTGCCGCCCCAGCAGCGCGGCACGATCCAATCCGTCACGCCGAGCCTCGCGGGATAGCGCCCGGTCTGAACCGCCGCCCGCGTCGGCGAGCAGATGGCAGCGGCTGCGTAGAAGTCCGTGAAGCGCGCGCCCTCTCTGGCGATGCGGTCAATGTTCGGCGTGCGGTAGACCTCGGAGCCCTGGCAAGAGAGGTCCATCCAGCCCAGGTCATCGACGAGGAAGAGGACGACGTTGGGGCCGTCCTCTGCGAGCGGGGATGCAGTGAGCGCCAGACATGCGAGGAGGTTCAGCACGTCGAAGAATCTACAGGACTCAGGCTCTGGCGCTACCATGCGGGCGTTCACACGAAGGAGCCCACCATGAAGCACCCGCGCCTCGCCCTCTCTACTCTCTGCGTTCTCGCCCTCTGCGCCGCGATGTCAGGCCCTGATCCGGTCATCACCGCCATGGATGAGGCAGGCCGTGACTTCCTGAATTCGCTCAATGATGAAGAGCGCGCGCTCTGCACCTTTGAGTTCTCCGACAGCGAGCGGACCACGTGGACCTATCTCCCGGGTGAGCGCCAAGGCCTGATGATCGGAGATCTCTCAGCGGACGCCCGCGCCCACATGACCAAGCTCATGCAGAGCGCGCTCAGCTCGGGCGGCTATTTGAAGGCTGAGGGAGTCCTCATTCTCGAGGGCGTGCTGAACGTGCTCCAGCCGAACGCCAACCGTGACCCGGGCAAGTACGCCATCACCGTCTTCGGAGACCCCGGCGAAGGACCTTGGGGATGGACCCTCGAGGGACACCACCTCTCGCTCAACTTCACGGCGAGCGCGGACGAATCACGCTCGACCCCGCTGATGTTCGGGGTCGCACCAGCGATCGTGAGCGGCGGACCCCACACGGGTCTGAGGGTCCTTGGAGCGGAGCTCGACGCCGCGCGCGCGCTCATCAACTCCTTCAGCGAAGAGCAGCGAGAGGCCGCCAAGCTCGAGGCGGACCGACCCCTAGACGTCGTAATGGGACCTGCGAGGTCAAAGCCTCTTGGAGGTGAAGGTGTCATGGGGTCCTCGCTCGATGGAGAGCAACAGTCCATGCTGTTCGACCTCATCGCCGAGTACACGGGGAACGTCAAGCGGTCGACCTCCCAGCGCGAGCAGGCCCGCTTCCGACAGCTCGGCGTGCTCACAACGAGCCCTGATGGAAAGCCGCACTCGCAGGTCAGGTTCTCCTACACAGGTGACGTCGACTCCGGCCTCCTCTACTACCGAGTGACGAGCGGCCAGATCTCTTTTGAGTATGCCGCTGTCGGCAACGACTCAAACCACGCCCACACCCTCTGGCGAGATCTCGACCAGGACTTCGGCGCTGATCTCCTCCGAGAGCACCTAGAGAACGAGCACTAGGAGTCACATAGCGCGTCTGTCTACGCACAAAGAGGCAGATTCCATGGATCAGTGATAGCTTCTGAGTGAGTCGAGACTCCCCCACACACAAACAAATCGAGATGTCATCCATGAAGTTCCTCAGCGCCACACTCCTCCTAGCCTGCATGACCACGCCTGCCTTGGGCCAAGGTAGTGATGACTGCAACACTCCCACCCTCATCGCAGGTCAAGGCACCTTCGCCTACGACAACACCCTCGCCACGACTGGCCTTGAAGGACAGAACGAGGTCTTCTGCTACGCCTTCGCCACGTCTGCAGTCGACAACGACGTCTGGTTCGATTGGACTTCCGACATGGACGGGGTCGTAATCCTCACCACCTGCGCGCTCACGGGTGACGACACCAAGCTCGCCGTCTACCCCGGCGGCGCGTGCCCCCCTGTCGCAGGTGGAACGGCGCTCGCCTGCAACGACGACGCTTGCGCTTATCAGTCCAAGTTGGAGTTCACCGCGGTCAACGGCTCGACCTACATGATGCAGATCGGGAACTTCCCCGGCGGCTCCGCCAACCAAGCTGGGACCTTCAATGTCATCGGAGACGCCCCGCTCTTGAACCCCGCGAACGGTCACTACTACGACTGGGTCAACCACGGTTCAGCCATCGACTGGGACTCGGCCAGACTCGCAGCCCAAGCCTCCTCACACAACGGCCTCGCCGGACACCTCCTTACCGTCAACGACGTCTCTGAACACATCTTCATCGCCAACAACATGCTGCAGCAGGGTTGGATCGGTGCCTATCAGGACACGACAGACCCCAGCTACTCCGAGCCCGGCGGCGGCTTCTTCTGGGTCACGGGTGAGCCCCTCGGCTTCTTCCAACCCTGGAACCCGGGCGAGCCCAACCACGGCAACGGCAACGAGGACTACGTCGAGCTCACCACCGGAGGTGGCTGGAACGACGCAGAACTCAGCGGCGGCGGCTTCATCTCTGGCTACTTCGTCGAGTACGAGGGCTCAGCGAGCACCGTCTTCTGCCACGGCGACGGGTCGGGCACTCCCTGCCCTTGCGCGAACAATGGCAACAGCGGAGAGGGCTGTGCGAACGGCACCGGAAGCGGCGGCAAGCTCCGCTCGACCGGCTCAGCGAGCATCGCCGCTGCTGACCTCGTCCTGACGGGCGAGCAGCTCATCGCGGGACAGCCTGGCCTCTACTTCCAAGGCAACAACGCCATCAACTCAGGCAACGGCAACCCCTTCGGCGACGGCCTGCGCTGCGCCGGCGGCGGCGTCATCCGACTACAGGTCCGCTTCGCGGACGGCAGCGGTAACTCCCAGACCTCCGTCGACATCGCCTCCAAAGGAGGCGCGACCGCCGGAGACACCAAGCGCTTCCAGATCTGGTACCGCGACCCGAACACGAGCGCCTGCGGTGCTCAGTTCAACCTCAGCAACGGCTTGGAGCTCACCTTCGGAGCCTGATCCTCTGACCCCTCGCTAGAGAGGGCGAGTCCAAGGCCCGACCCCACCTGCTGGTGGGGTCGGGCCTCTTCTTTGGCGAATAGAGCGGCAAGCGAAGAAAGGTCCACTGGTGACCCCCTCATAAATGGACTTGAGTGCTAGCCTGCGTATGGTTCAGGTCCCCTCGAACAACCCTCTCCACATGAAGAAGCTCCTCAACGCCTCCCTGCTCCTCGCGACTCTCTGCTCCCCCTCACTCGCCCTACAAGGCAACGACTCTTGCACGACGCCTGAGGCCATCGTGGGGACAGGCACGTTCAACTTCGACTGCACCACGGCGACCACCGGATCCGCCGGCCAAGGCGAGGGCCTCTGCTACGCCTTCGCATCGACCGCTGTCGACCAGGATGTGTGGTTTGAATGGACGCCGGACTTCTCGGGCATGGTGATCATCACGACCTGCGGTGGGAGCACTGACGACACCAAGATCGCCGCCTACCCCGGCAGCGGATGCCCCTCCTTTGGGGCGGCGGTGGCCTGCAACGAGGACGACTGCGGCTACCAATCCACCATCGAGTTCGGGGTCATCGACGGGTCCACGTACATGCTCCAGATCGGCAACTTTCCAGGCTCTATCCCGACCACAGCAGGGACCTTCACCATCACGGAGGACGCCCCTGATTATCTCCCGGAGACCGGACATTACTACGACTGGATCGCCACGGGACCGATCGATTGGGCGAGCGCCAAGACGGCAGCCGAGAGCCTGTACTACCAAGGCGTCCAAGGTCACCTCGTCTCGATCACCTCGCAGGAAGAGAACGACTTCATTCAGACCACCTTCGGCCAACGGGCCTGGGTCGGCGCCTACCAAGACCACAACGACCCCAGCTACTCCGAGCCCAGCGGCGGCTACGTCTGGGTGACGGGAGAGCCCTGGTCCTTTGAATTCTGGGCGCCCGGTGAGCCGAGCAACTTCGCCAACAATGAACACTTCCTCGAGATGTTCATCGCGGGAGACTGGAACGACCAACCCAACTCAGGGAACGGGCTCGTTCATGGCTTCTACGTGGAGTACGAGGTCCCGGCTTACAACCCGGCCAACGGGAACTACTACGACTACGTCCGGACGGGCGCCATCGACTTCGACTCTGCTAAGGCGATGGCAGAGACAATGTTCTATCAAGGCGTCCAGGGTCACCTCGCCACGATCACTAGCGACGAAGAGAACGACTTCATCTCGGACACCTTCGACTCGAAGGCTTGGATCGGGGCATATCAGGATCTCACTGACCCCAACTACTCCGAGCCTGACGGCGGGTGGAAATGGGTCACTGGGGAGCCCTGGGGCTATGACTCATGGAACACGGGCGAGCCCAACGACGGCACTGGTGCGAACGAGCACTACGCCGAGGCGTGGGTCGGCCTCTGGAACGACAAGCAGCTCTCTGGGAGCGACAACGTCGGCGGCTTCTTCGTCGAGTACAGCAACATCACCATCCCCGGCATCTTCTGCACCGGCGACGTCTCCAACCCGACCGGCTGCCCGTGCAACAACCACGGCACAGGGGAAGAGGGCTGCGCGAACGGGAGCGGCCTGGGCGGCAGGCTCCGCGCCACCGGCTCCGCCAGCGTGAGCTCCGGGCTCGTCACGCTCTCTGGTTCACAGCTCATCGCGAGCCAACCCGGCCTCTACTTCCAAGGCAACAACGCGATCAACGCCGGCGATGGGACCTTGTTCGGTGACGGCATCCGCTGCGCCGGCGGAGGCGTCATCCGCCTCCAGGTGCGCTTCGCGAGCTCCGCTGGAGAGTCCGCGACGAACGTCGACATCGCGGCCACCGGAGGCGTCGCGGCTGGAGACACAAAGCGCTACCAGCTCTGGTATCGAGACCCTCTGACCTCAGCCTGCGGGGCACAGTTCAACCTCACCAACGGCGTCGAGATCACCTTCAGCTCCTGAGATCGCCGCCTCTGGCGTGATCATCATCACTCAGCGCACTCCTTGGGCCCTCCAGTCGGCGCACTGGAGAGGAGCGTGTTAGCCTTTGTCGGACGTCATTCACTGAAAAGCCCACCAATACGCTGGAATTCCCCATGAAAGCCATCCTGTCTTCGCTCTCCCTCGCCCTGTGCGCTGCACCCGCACTCGCCGTGCAAGGGAGCGACTCCTGTGCGACCCCCACAGCGATCGCTGGTCAGGGCACCTTCGCTTATGACAACACCCTCGCGACGACAGGTGCGGAGGGTCAGAACGAGCCCGCCTGCTACCAGTTTGGCTCCTCTGCGGTAGACAACGACATCTGGTTCGCTTGGACAGCAGACTTCACGGGTAACGCCGAGATCTCGACCTGCGGCGGCACCTCGGATGACTCCAAGGTCAGCGCCTACCCCGGCAGCGCATGCCCCACCTCTGGATCCGCCATCGCGTGCAATGACGACATCTGCGGGTTGCAGTCCGGCATCCTCATCCCGGTGACCTCGGGCACGACCTATATGTTGCAGGTCGGAAACTTCCCTGGCGCGACTGCCAACTCTCCCGGCTCCTTGACGATCATCGAGGACGCGCCTGTCCTGAACCCAGCGAACGGCCACTTCTACGACTACGTCGCCGGTGTGACGGACTTCGACTCGGCGCGGGCAGCGGCTGAGGCCATGTCCTACCTGGGCTCCCAGGGCCACCTCGCCACGATCGCAGACGCCGCGGAGAACACCTTCCTCTCCACGACCTTCGGGCAGCGCGCCTGGCTCGGTGCGTACCAAGACTTCAATGATCCCAACTACTCCGAGCCCTTGGGCGGCTGGGTGTGGGTCACCGGGGAGCCGTGGACGTTCGACTCATGGTCTGGCGGCGAACCCAACGACTCCGGTGGAAGCGAGCACTACGCCGAGACCTTCGCCAACGGCGCGTGGAACGATATGCCCCTCAGCGGCAACAACACCGTCCAAGGCTTCTACGTCGAGTTCGGCGACGTCACGATCCCCGGCATCTACTGCTCCGGCGACGGCGCGAATCCGACCGGCTGCCCCTGCGGAAACTCAGGCAACGACGGTGAAGGTTGCGCGAACGGCTCCGGGGTCGGCGGCAAGCTCCGCTCGACCGGCTCTGCCAGCGTCAGCGCAGGCGACCTGGTGCTCCAAGGCTCCCAGCTCATCCCGAGCCAGCCCGCGCTCTACTTCCAAGGCAACAACGCGGTCAACGGAGGAGACGGCGTGCTCTTCGGTGACGGGATCCGTTGCGCCGGCGGCGGGGTGATCCGCTTGCAGGTGCGCTTCTCTGACGGGACCGGTAGCTCACAGACCACTGCGAACATCCCCGCCTCGGGCGGCGTCGCTGCAGGCGACGTCAAGCGCTACCAAGTCTGGTACCGCGACCCCGCCACGAGCCCCTGCGGAGCCTTGTTCAACTTGACGAACGGACTCGAACTCACCTTCAACGCCTAGACACTCAAGGAGAGTTCCCATGCGGACTCAACTCCTCTCGATCGCAGCGATCTTTGCGCTGTGCAGCCCTGCGCTCGCTCTCCAAGGCAGCGACTCTTGCGCCACCGCGCAGGCCATCGCCGGCTCAGGCACCTTCAACTTTGACTGCACCTCAGCGACCACGGGAGCTGAAGGTCAGAATGAGGCCCTGTGCTACGCCTTCGGCTCGACGGTCGTCGACTTCGACGTCTGGTACGAGTGGACCTCGGACTTCTCAGGGACAGCGAGCGTGACCTCCTGCGCCGGCACGAGCGAGGACACCAAGATCGCCGCCTATCCGGGCGGCGGCTGCCCCGCCGCCAACTCCGCGCTCGCCTGCAACGACGACGTCTGCAATTTCCAGTCCACGATCAGCTTCGACGCGGTCACGGGCTCTTCCTACATGATCCAGTTCGGGAACTTCCCCGGCTCTACGCCCGCCTCGCCAGGGACCTTCGATATCTACGAGAACCAGCCGGTCCAGAACCCGGCCAACGGTCACTACTACCTCGTCGTCCGAGAGACGGTGTCGTGGGACGTCGCCAAAGCGACCGCAGAGACCATGACCTACCAAGGTCTTCAGGGTCACCTCGTCACCTTCTCCGATCTCGCTGAAGACCAGTGGGTCTATCACACGATGACCGGCGGTCCCCTGGGGAACGCATGGATCGGGCTCTACCAGGACATGACCGACCCGAGCTATGTCGAGCCGGCTGGCGGCTGGGTCTGGGTCGACGGGACCCCGCTCACCTACACCAACTGGTACACACCCAGCGAGCCGAACAACGGCGGCGGCTTGGAACACTACGGCGGCTACTGGCCTGGTGATCAGTGGAACGACTATCAGATCGCTGACGGAGCAGCAGGCACCTACGTGGTCGAGTTCGACACCTCCACCTCCACAGCCTTTTGCTTCGGCGACGGCAGCGGAACAGCCTGCCCATGCGGCAACACCGGCGGCGCTGGTGAGGGCTGCGCGAACGGCTCCGGAAGCGGCGGCGTCCTCATCGCGACGGGCTCCTCAAGCGTCGCAGCAGCCGACCTCGTCTTGAGCGGTTCTGGTCTCATCCCGAGCCAGCCCGGCCTCTACTTCCAAGGGAACAACGCGATCAACGGCGGCACCGGCACCCAGTTTGGTGACGGGCTGCGCTGTGTGGGCGGCGGCGTGATCCGCTTGCAGGTCCGCTTCGCAGGCGGCGCTGGCGCATCCTCTACGACAGTGGACCTCATCGCCAAGGGCGGCGTCGTCCCCGGGGACACCAAGCGCTACCAGCTCTGGTATCGGGACCCCATATCCAGCCCCTGCGGCGCCCTCTTCAACCTCACGAACGGGATCGAGCGCACCTTCCAGCCCTAGCGCTCAGCCCTTGTTGCGCGTGCGCTTTTTCCACGCGTCCCAGAGACCAGAGAGCTCTTCCGTGAGAGCTGGCCGCTCCAAAGAGAGGTCGTGCGCCTCGGTGGGGTCTGCCTCGATGTCATAGAGCTCCCAGCGCTTGAACTTCTTGTCCCAAGCGACCTTCCACTCACCGCGGCGGTAGGCGCGGTTTCCTGACCAGAGCCAACCCCACTCCGGCTGGTTCGTGCGCGCTCCGCCCGCGAGGACGGGCGCGAGGCTCTCGCCGTCGAGTCCGCTGGGCATGTCGACCTCTCCTGAGAGCTCCAAGAAGGTCGGCAAGAGGTCGATGATGTGTCCTGGCTGACGCGTCCGGGTCCCAGCCTCGATCCCAGCGGGCCAGCGCGCGACCAAGGGCGTCGCGACGCCGCCTTGGTGCACCCACTGCTTGTAGCGCCGGAAGGGCGTGTTCTGCGCCCAGGCCCAGCCCGGTCCACAGGTCACGTAGTGCTCCTTGGGTCCCGGGATCCGCTCGGGCTTCTCGCCGCCTGGAGTCTCCGCGCAGCCGCCGTTGTCCGAGAGGAAGAGGACGAGGGTGTCGTCCGCCACGCCGGCGCGCTCGAGCGCGGCGAGGAGCTCGCCGACGCCGTGGTCCATGCGCGCGACCATCGCCGCGTAGACCTCCATCCTGTCCGCCTGCCACTCCTTGTGCGGCGCCTCCTCCCATGGCTTGACCTCACGCTCCATCGGCGCAGAGACAGTCCCCTCTTCAAAGAGACCGAGCTCGAGTTGTCGCTCGAAGCGCGCGCGCGCGATCTCTTCCCAGCCCTCGTCGTAGCGACCCTCTTGCACGGCGATGTCCTCCGGCCGCGCGTGGAGCGGGTAGTGCGGCGCGGTGTAAGGGACGTAGAGGAAGAAGGGCGCGTCGCCCTGAGCGAACTCCTCGATCCCTTTGACCGCGCGCTCGGTGAAGGCGTCGGTCGTGTAGAAGTCCTCGGGGAACTCCATCAGCCGCTCCTCGCCGTCGCAGAACACTCGGACGCGCCCGCCCTTGAAGCCGGGGTCTGCCTGCGCAGGGTCGAAGAAGTTGCAGCAGCCATCGAGCAATCCGTAGGAGGAATCGAAGCCTCTGTCGAGCGGACGGTTTGGAGCAGCGCTCCCCTGGTGCCACTTGCCGCTGAACGCTGTTCGATAGCCACGCTCACGCAGGCGCTCGGCGACGGTCGGGATCTCAGGCGTCAAGGTCCCACCTGCGTCACGCGGATAGGTGCCGGTGAGGACCGATGCGCGCGTCGTCGTGCACTTGGCGTTGTTATGGAACTGAGTGAAGAGCATCCCGTCCCGCGCCAGGCTGTCGATGTTCGGGGTCGCTATCTCACCGCCATAACATCCCAGATCACTCCAGCCCATGTCGTCCGCCATGATGAGGACGATGTTGGGAGGGCCGAGCTCTCCACCGTCAGGGAGGGCGTGGCAGGACCAAGCCAGGGCCAGGATTGCGAGGGTTCGCCGCATCTCGTCATGCTAATCAGCACGTGCCACCCGAGTCTCCCTAGAATGCTCGGATGAATCTCTGCGCACTCATGCTCGTGTTCGGCCTCGCCCAGACGGACGACGGCCCTTGGATCGACCTCTTCAACGGCGAGAGCCTCACTAACTGGAGCGGCGATGAGACCCTGTGGCGCGTCGAGGACGGCGCCATCGTCGGAGAGAGCACCCCAGAGGTGCCGTGCGAGGCGACCACCTACCTCATCTGTGACGGCGTCACGGCTCGAGACTTCGAGTTCGAGTGCTCCTACCGGATCCGCGGCGGAAACTCGGGCGTGCAGTTCCGGACCCAAAGGAACGGCGCGACGAGCACGCGCGGCTACCAAGGGGACATCGAGGACGGCCCCAACTGGACAGGCTGCCTCTACGAGCAAGACGGCCGCGGCGTGATGGTGCTGCGCGGCGAGCGCGCGAGCTTCGCTGAAGGTGGGAAGAAAGAGGTCACGGGCAGCACCGGAGATGCGGAGGAGCTCCTCGCCCTTGCGCCCGCTGGCGAGTGGAACCGCTATCACATCAAAGCGGTCGGGAATGTCGTTGAGCTCAGCATCAACGGCACCTTGATGTGCACCTTGGAGGACAACGACCCAGCGCGGACGCCAGCAGGACTCTTCGCTCTCCAGCTTCACCAAGGCCCTCCCATGAAGGTCGAGTTCAAGGACCTCCGCGTGCGCCACATCGGCGACCCCCCTCCGCAAGAAGAGACAGAGGACCCGGAGGCCCCGCGCTGGATCTGGCACGACATGAACGGCGCAGACGATGAGCGCGGATGGTTCCGCAAGAGCTTCACGATCGACCGCGAGCTCAAGAAGGCAGAGCTCTGGATGAGCTGTGACAACCAGGGCGAGGCCTATCTGAACGGCAAGCGCTCCCTCCAGAACGTTCGTTGGGAACAACCAAGCTCCACCGACGTGACTAAGAAGGTCAAGGCTGGTGAGAACTGGATCGCGGTCTCGATGAAGAACCAAGGCGGGCCCGCAGGTCTCATCGCAGAGCTCAAGCTCGAGTACGCGGACGGAACAACCGAGATCATCCAGAGCGACGCCTCTTGGCGCTCATCAGGAGAGGACGCGAAGGGCTGGAAGACTGCCAGCTTCGATGACGCGAGCTGGGGCTCTGCGGAGGACCTGGGCGCACATGGCATGGCACCTTGGGGACGCCTCCCTGGGCCCGAGGCCTATGTGGAAGAGCGCGCGCTCGACGGCTCGAAGGTGACCCTCCCCGAGGGCTTCCAGTGTGAGCTCGTCTACTCCGTCCCCAAACAAGAGCAAGGCTCATGGGTCTCGATGTGCTTCGACGACGAGGGGAGGATGTACGCCTGTGACCAGTATGGGCGCATGTACCGCCTGACGATGGAGGCCGGTGAGCCCCTGATCGAGCTCTTGGATATCCCGCTGGGTGAGGCTCAAGGCATGTGCTTCTTGGATGGCGTCCTCTACGTCATCGTCTCAGGGAAGGGCGGCTACAAGACGGGTCTCTACAAGGTGACCGACTCCAACGGAGACGGCGACATCGACACGGTCAGCACCTTGCGCCTCTTCAGCGAGAAGTGGGGTGGAGAGCACGGGCCACACGGAGTGATCCCGGGGCCTGGCTTCGAGCCAGGCGAGACAGGGCTCTGGATCATCGCGGGCAACCACACTCCGCTCCCTGAACCCATCGACGAGAGCCGAGTGCCCGAGGTGTGGGACGAGGACCAGCTCCTCCCGCGCAGCCCGGACGCTCGCGGACACGCGGTCGGCTACTTGGCGCCAGGTGGCTGGGCCGTCCAGACCAACATCGAGGCGAGCCGCTGGGTCTTGCACTCCGTAGGCATGCGCAACGCCTACGACATCGCCTTCAACTCCTTCGGTGACCTCTTCACCTTCGACTCGGACATGGAGTACGACGTGGGCTTGCCCTGGTATCGCCCGACGAGGGTCTCCCACCTCGTGAGCGGCTCCGAGTCCGGCTGGAGAAATGGAAACGGGAAGTGGCCGGACTGGGCACCTGACAATCTCCCCGGCGTGGCAGACATCGGGCTCTCCTCCCCCACGGGGATCAACTTCGGCTATGGAACCGCCTTCCCAACGAACTACCAAGACGCCCTCTACGTGGCGGATTGGGCCTACGGAACGATCTATGCCGTGCACCTTGAGTCAGAGGGCGCCAGCTACAAGGCGACCTCCGAGGCCTTCGCGGTCGGCAAACCTCTCCCCGTCACGGACACGGCTGTCGGACCGGACGGCGCGCTCTGGTTTACGACAGGCGGGCGCCGCACCCAATCCGGCGTCTATCGCATCACATACATCGGCGGCAGGTATACGCCTAACAAACCCAAGCGCTCTCCCCTCGCAGACCTCCGAGTGAAGCTCGAGGCATTGCACCAGCCCGGCGCTGACGGCGCGGTCGAGGCCGCGTGGCCGCACATCAGCCATCCGGACCGCTACATCCGATTCGCTGCACGCACGGCGATCGAGCACCAAGAGCCCGCCCTCTGGCAGGACCGTGCGCTCTCTGAGAGTGACCCCATGGCGGCCGCTCAGAGCCTGATCGCGCTGGCGCGTTGCGGAGACCCCAGCCTCCGCACAGAGATCCTCGCAGCTCTCGCGCCGATGAGCCTGGGCATGATCGACGCGGTGCAACCTGACGAGACGCTCGCGATCTTGCGTGCTTATGAGCTCACCTTCACACGGATGGGGACCCCGAATGACAACGCCGCGCTCATCGCAAAACTAGAGGTTGCGTGGGACAACCTGAGCTCGTGGGACCCCGCCGTGACGAGGGAGCTCACGAAGCTCCTCGTCCACCTCGAGGGCGAGGAGATCATCGCCAACGCGCTCACCATCGCTCGAACCACAGAGGACGTCGACCTGCGGCTCGCGATCATCTTCACCCTGCGCCACGCCCACGCTGGATGGACCCTCGACCTGCGCCGAACTTGGCTGGAGCTCTGCAAGGATGCTCAGGCGGGTTCTGGCGGTGCGAGCTATGCCGGCTATCTTGACGGCGCGCGCAAGGATGTCCTCGCGGGGATGAGTGAGGGCGAACGCTTCGTACTCGGAGACCTCGCCGCCGGTGCGGTCCCTGCCCCGGAGGCCACCGGAGAACCTGCACCCTTCGTCCACGACTGGACGCGCGAAGAGCTCGTCGCGCTCGCTAGCGCTCGCGGCTCCGCTGATGAGCTGAGGGACGCAGGCCTCAAGGCCTTCTCCAAGGCGCGCTGTGCTGAGTGTCATCGCTTCGAACAGTCCGGAGGCGCCAAAGGGCCTGACCTCACCGGCGCACGACGACGCTTCAGCCCTACGGACCTCGTCGAGACCATCGTCACGCCCTCAAGCACGATCAGTGATCAGTATTCTGACGAGGTCTTCGAGCTCGCTGATGACGAGCGGATCATCGGTCGCCTGCTCATCGACTCCGAAGGGGTCTATGTCATCGAAGCCGTCGTGCCCGAAGAGGCCGTCATTGAGCTCGACGCCGCTGATGTGAAGTCGAGGTCGCTCTACGGGACCTCCAGGATGCCTGAAGACCTGCTCGATGTTCTGACCGAGGCAGAGGTGCAGGCGCTCTTCACGCTCCTCCTTGGGTCTGGTGAGTGACTCACCGCGCTGCATAGAATCCAAGGATGGACAAACAACGCGTCGCCCTCATCACCGGGTCCTCCAAAGGCCTCGGCAAGGCTATGGCCCTCGCGCTCGGCGCGAAGGGTTTCGCCGTAGCGCTCAATTACTACAACGGTCGTGAGAAGGCGGAGGAGACCTTCGCCGAGTTCAAGGCTCAAGGTCACCACGGGATGCTCGTCCAGGCCAACGCCATTGATCCAGATGACGTCTCCCGCATGTGCGCCGAGGTTCGTGAGACCCTCGGCCCTGTCGACGTCCTGGTCCCCAACGCGACCGGCCCACAGCCGCTCATGCCAATCGAAGATTACGACTGGGCCTTCTATCAGGAGATGCTCGACTTCTTCATCAAGTCGCCTTACCTCCTCGCGCGCGAGTGCCTGCCGCACATGAAAGAGGCGCGCTGGGGCCGGATCATCAACATCGGCTCGGAGGTCTACGACCGCGGCGTCGGCAACTTCTCCGCCTACGTCTCCGCGAAAGGCGGTCAGCGCGGCTGGACTCGCTCCATGGCGAGCGAGCTGGCCCCATGGAACATCACGGTGAACATGATCTCACCAGGTTGGATCCCCGTGGAACGTCACGAGGACGACCCTGAGGAGATGAAGGCGGAGTACCTCGCAGGGGTCCCGCTCGGCCGCTGGGGAGTGCCGGATGACATCGGCGCTGCCTGTGGATTCCTAGCCGGGGAAGACGCTGGCTTCATCACAGGGCAGACCCTGGTGGTGAACGGCGGGGTCACGACCTGCTGATCCTGGGCCCCGCGCGTTGCCCTCGGCCTCTCAGAGAGGCAAGCTGCTCTGAATGAAGATCCGGCGCACCCGCAGCCTGCTCCTCATCGCAGCTGTCCTTCATGGACTCGTCTACGTGCTCCTCCTCCCACCGTGGATGGGGGAGGACGAGCCGTGGCATGTCGAGTACGCCCATCACATCTCCACAGGACACGCGCCATGGGGTGGAGTCGAGATGCACGGCGCGGAGCGCGAAGAGAACGACGACCGGCGCCTCATGCCGCTCTCGCAGCTCCAGGTCCGCAGGCGCATCGGAGGGCTCGCACCGCTCGAGATCCGCGAGACCCAAGAAGAGATCATCGCCTCAATGAGAGAGGAGGACTTCTTCCGACGCGTCGACTTCGCGCCATGGCATGGAGGCGCGACAAACTTTGATCAGATCCAGGACGCCTTCACGGCGACTCACCAGCCGCCGCTCTATTACGCGCTCGCCGCCCTCGTGACGAATCTGTCCGGTGCTGAGACCTCACTAGAAGAGCTCCGCCACATGCGCTGGATCGGCTTCGCCTGCTACCTAGCGATGATCGCGATCACCCTCTCCCTCGCGCGATTGATCACCAAGGACGTCGTCATCATCGCCCTCGCTGGTTTCATCTGCGCCTGGATCCCCATGCACGCGCGCCAGGCGGCTGTGGTCAACAATGACGTCCTCGCCAAGGCGATCGGTGGCGCCCTCTTGCTGGCAGGCGCCTACCAACTCTCACGCATCGAAGGGAAGCTGTCGCTGGCCTCTGTCCTGACCCTCCTAGCTCTGATCATCCTGGCCTTTGCCACAAAGACCACGACGCTCGCGTGCATCATCTGTGCGGGCTTCGCTTATGTCGCCGCTCCTGCGCGCGGCGACGCCGGGAAGACCCTCCTCGCTTCGCTCGCGTGCGGCGGCGTCCTCGCTGTGGGCTATGGATATTGGAGATATACCCACAGCCCCTCCCTCCCGACGAACTGGGAGGACATGAGCGAGCGGCTCGGACGAGGCCTCTCTTCCACCAACATGGAAGAGCTGTGGCGCACGAGCGTAGGCGCGTTCAACTGGTACTCCAGAGACCTCGCAGGTGGCGTCTCCTCCACCCTCTTGACCGTCGTCTTCTTCCTCCTCCTAGGCTCGCTCTGGCGCCTCTACCGACCGGATGGGAGCGACCGAATCCTCCTCACCCTGTGCTTCGTCGCCGTCGGATCTCAGCTCGCGATGATCATCCTGCGGGGGGTCTCTGCGGGGAGATATCTCTTCCCCGTTCTCCCAGCAGTTGCGGTCCTCATGGCGGTCGGCGCGAAGGCGCTCGGTCCCAAGTTCACCCGACGTAGAGTCGTCGCTGGCCTCGTCATCGGGCTCATCGCCTTCGACGCGGTCTTCCTGTGGCGCGGCCTCCTCGTGGAGCAATACCTGGTGTGGGGGGACTGACGTGAAGAGCCTCACAGCGTGGTTCTATTCCGTCTTCACGGCGGCGTTGATCCTCGGGATCTCGGTGATCGGGCTGCAGGCCCCTCGCCCGATGATCGACGTTCGGACCATCCCCCTCATCACGCATCAAGGCGGCCTCACGCCGCTGCACCCCACCGGGGAGATCTTCAACTGTACGCAGGACGGGCTGCGCAGGATCGACGTCATCTTGACAGCGATCGGTCCCAGCCTCAGGGCGCACGTCACCCTCAAGCTGCGCGCCAACTCGCCGGAGGGTGTCGTCCTGCGCGAGGTGAGGGTCAAGCCAGAGCTGACGCACAACACACCCTCCTGGGCGAGCTTCGAGTTTGAGCCGGTCGCGGACTCGAGGGGCAAGACCTTCCACTTCTCGGTGGAGCCTGCAGACGAGGCTGCCACCAGCCTCTCCCCTTGGGTCCGATACCACGGGCAGCTTGGGAGGAACGACCCTTGGGGTGATCGCTACCTGCCAGCCGACGTCACTCACGAGGCCGAGTTTGTCTCCGCGCACGCCAACCTGCGCGCCCTCGCCTTCCCAGTTGAGTCCATGTTCCCCAGCCTGGGGACGACGCGGCTCGCGATCTTCGACGACCCGAACTCAAAAGAGCCCATCCGGAGCTCTACCCTCTCTCTCCAAGACGAGACCCACCTAGGTTGGGCGTTCTTCTCATTCGAGCCGATCCCGGAGAGCCGCTGGAAGCGCTATTACTTTGAGCTCGATGCTCCGGAGCACTGCCGCCTCATCGGCACCGAGGACGAGTCCCATCGGCCTATCCCGGTCTTCAAGACATTCCACGGCTTAGAGCTCATGAACTCCTCTCTCCGCGGCATGACCCGCGGGACCTTGAGACAACCAGACCGCGACCTCGTCTTCCGAGCCTGGTGCGAAGATCCGCCCAGCGGCGTCTTGGCCCGCCTCGAGGACCGCACAGGCGGTGACCTTTGGCTCGCAGCCATCCTGTGGTGCATCGCCACCGCGATCTGTCTGCGGCTCTTCGTGTTCAAGGACGCGTCACCCACTTCGGAGGTCGACGCCCCGAGCGAGGAAGAGCTGGTACCTGACGCCGCCGCTGCCGATTAGAAGCGCAAGTAGCGCACAGCGAACCCGCTCGTGTCGCCGTCACTGTTGACGTCGCCGACGACTCCACCCTCGTCCACGAGGAACGCGGCGCAAGACGCGCTCAGCGGATCAGACCAGATGGAGCTGCCCGCGAGGCCGTTCAGGTAGGAGACGTTCACCGTCTGACCAGTGGAGAGGTGGCTCGCCCAGAGCATGTAGTCAGAGCCGCTGCCGTTCCCGTTCAGGTCTCCGCCGTTCTCTACCTCGCTCACTCGGTAGTAGGCCCGGTTCCCCAGGATCATGATGCCCATCTCGTCAGGGTCACCTCCGATGGCGAAGCCTGGGAACTCCATAAAGCCCGTGTTTGAGTCGTAATAGGCGAAGGTTGGCACGCTGTCGACCTCGTCACCGTCACCGTTCAGGTCGAATGGCGAGTCGTTGGACTGCTCGCTGAAGCCGATCCCGACGCGGGTCGTACCGGGCAGCTCGCCCATCCACGTCGCGATGACCCACCCGTAGTCCGGGTGGCTGTCATGGTGGAAGTTCCAGGCGGTCTCCGCGGCGGGCTCTAACCACGCGACGAGGTCTCTGTCCTCCACGCCGTGGCCGTCTTGGTCTCGTCCATCCGCGCTCTCGTTGACGATGATCACGAAGCGGTCTCCCATCTCCGCGATCTCACCAGCTGGCCCGCCGATGTTGCCGAGCGCGTGCAGCCTCGAGTCATCGTTCTCGTGGGTCAGGTTGTTCCTGTCGGCGAGGACCCAACGAAAGACGCGATCATTGAGGTCTCCGTCACCGTTCAGGTCACAAGCAGCCTCATCACCCTCTCGTGAGACGGTCCCGACATAGCCGTCTGCATAGATGAGGCGCTCCCCACCGACGAGGCCCGAGTTCGTCACCGGGACCCCGCCATGGACGACCTCGAGGAAGCCCATGAAGTGCAGGACCTCGTCATCGATGTCGACGTCCACGTCTCCGGGGTGACAGGGGGTGAAGGAGCTGCCCACTTGCCCGATGGTGTTGAGGCTCGTGCCGGTGCCGTTGTCCTGATCTGCCTCGTCTACGAGGAAGGCCACGACCCAGTTGTGGACCCCGTCGACCTCTGCCAAGAGCGGCGTGTCGCCCGCAGGGAGCGCGAACCCGATCGTGTAGAGCGAGTCTGTGTAGGCCCCCAAGGCGACCTCATAGCTCGCGTCGAGGAGCGCGAGCACGCGCTCATCC
>PVBE011829322.1_pt1 | contig 32786 bp, 46 predicted proteins | sample 1631181 | NCBI WGS metagenome assembly PVBE01 (sample SAMN08397723, study PRJNA350692) | Marine metagenome, whole genome shotgun sequencing project. | isolation source: water | place: Pacific Ocean | collected 2012-04
CACACAAGGAATGGTGGGCCCTCAGGAATTCGAACCCCTGGACCGACGGATTAAAAGTACGAAGGTCATGAACATCTGTTCTCTGTGTCGGCGTTTCTGGGCGAAAATCGCCCCCGGACCGACGGACTGGAAAGCAGCCGCTAGGCGGATCTCTTACCGGCACCGTCCGTGATATTCGCGTGGCTGGCGGCACCGCGATTGCCTGCCGGGCAAACGTCGCCGTCCCGGAAGAGTGCGAACAGGCCGTGCGAACGGCACATGACGCCTTTGGTCCCGTCGATATTCTTGTCAACAATGCGGTGTACCCGATCCGGATGCCGGTGGCGCAAACACCGGTCGACAAGTGGCGATTGGCAATGGCAGTCAACTCCGTCTCGCGTTAGGGCGAGGCCCGGTCCCTCAGATTCGGGATGACTTCCCGGGCGATTCGCTCGTAGTGTCCGTCGGCCTGTTCCAAGCGAGACGGGTAGTAGAAGATGAACTCGTTCACCCCTGCCTCTCGGTAGCGACCGACAAAGTCACGGAATGCCTCGGGGGACGACCAGAGAGCATCCGGCGTCACGCCGCCACCGGCGAGGATCGAACGCCGAAGCGTCGCGGGGTCGCGCTCCACGGCGGCGCAGAGATCATCCATCCGCGCGTTCCGGGTCCGGACCGCCTCCACGCATTCCTCCGCATTCATAGGACGCTCGCCGCTGCTTATTGCGCTGGGGATCTGGTTCCAGGAGTCGGCGTGGCGCGCGGTGAACCGCATCGTCACCGGACCGCCGGCCGCCAGCGTGAGCGGGGGTCGGGGCCGCTGCACCGAGCCTGGGTCCATGATCGCCTGGTCCGCCTGGTAGTACTGGCCGTCAAACGATGTCCCCTCCCCGTCGCCTGGCTCCTGCCGGAGCAGCGCGTCGAGCATTAACACGAACTCGCGGAAGCGCCGAGCTCGCTCGGGCGGCTCCCACCCCGGCAGGCCCGTCATCTCGAAGTCATGCGGTGCTCCGCCCGCGCCTACGCCCAACTCGACGCGCCCGTCGGAGATGTGGTCGATCGTCAGCACCTCCTTCGCCAGCAGCGCGGGATGTCGAAACGTGATCGAGGCGACCAGCGCACCGAGGCGGATTCGACTCGTCTGTGTCGCGGCCGCCGCCATCAACGTGTGCGACTCGAACCAGCGACCGGACGGTCGGGCGGGGTTCACGAAATGATCGGCGAACCACAGGCTGTCGAACCCAAACTCCTCAAGCTCTCGCCAACGCTGGACTTGGGCGATGTAGGGGACCACCTGCGGGGCGAGGACGCCGAATCTCAACGGCAATGCCATCCGTTCCTCCTCGGAAGCTGCCTCCGCACGTGCTGGACGATGGGGTCTCCGCGCTCAGACAGGCAAGCAGTACGCACCTTAGGGCACCCTAGAGAGCGCCCCGTCCCGAACCGTCGCCTCGTGGCACGATGCGTCGATCGTCTCAGTTCGATGAGACCTGACTCCACAACGACGTCTGAGAGGGAGCTACTGCTTCGTCCAGGGGGTGGCGCGCGTGCCGACCGTTATCCGAGAGCCGCGACGACCTCGTCCGCGTCCGCGATCGTGGTGAGCATGGGCAGCGGCGCGGTGGCCGATCAGGCGCCTCTGCGGGATATCTATCGCAAAGGCTGGTCCGGACTAGCATCCCTGGAGGCGCTCCAGGCAGCAGTGGACGAGCTCGCGGCCTGTCATTGGTGCCGGATCGAGGAGATCCCCTCGGGGGAGGCCGGTGGTCGCCCATCTCAGATCCTGCGTCTCCACCCCGAACTGCGGACGGGGGGATCATGACCTTCCGATCGCGCTGGTCCGACTGGGAACCCCCGCATCCCGCTGACAAAACCGACGAAACCACCCCAGCGCAGGGTTCTGTCAGTTTTGTCGGTGGGTCGCCGCACCCTGGCGCGCCAGAGACGGGTATCACGCGCCCGGATTCGCGTTGCCGCGTGTGTGATGAGCCCCTCGACGCCTACCTGCCGGACGGAACCCCAGTCTGCGAACGGCACAGCATTCCGGACGCACTGCCGAAGGCGGTTATCTCCCTGACCGGACAGGACTCGTCCGAACAGTTGGCGCTCCTCTCCGCCGCGAAACAGATCGAAGCCGCGTCGGCTCCGTCTCTTGCATCCGATGCGCCGAGGTGCTCCGACTGCGGAGATCCCATGTATCGCGGGACCAGGTGCTGGCGATGTAGCTACGCGCTGTGTTGGGACTGCGGCGGCCGAACGACGTCCCCGCTTGCCCCATATTGCGCCGTGTGTCAGGTGAAGCCCCGCGGCTCGGAACGGTCGACTTGATGCCTTGGGAGACCTACGGCAAGGTCATGAACCGGAGGATCGAATGACCGGCACCATCCGCAAGCGCGGCCAGCGCAGTTGGGGAGTCCGCTTCGACATCGGGCGTGATCCAGCGACGGGGAAACGGCGGTTCCGATACCTCTCGGTGAAGGGGACGAAGGCGGACGCTCGGCGCGCCCTCACCGAGGTGCTTCATGAGCACGATACCGGCACTGACGTGGCGCGGTCCCGCATCACGGTAAGCGAATTCCTGAATCGTTGGCTCTCCGACCACGCCGCAATGAACGCAGCCCCGTCCACCCTCACGCGGTACCGGCAGATCGTGGAGCGTCTTGCTCCTCTCGTGGGTGCCCTCCAACTCCAGGAGCTGCGTCCTCCACATATCCAAGACGCCTACGCACGCCTCCTCGAGGACGGTCTTGCACCGCGTACCGTGCTGCACCATCACCGAGTGCTCCGAGAGGCTCTCCAGCAGGCGCTGCGTTGGCAGATCCTGACGCGGAACCCGGCGGACGCCGTCACGCCGCCCCGCCCCAAAGACCGAGAGATGCGCGCCCTGCGACCTGAGGAGGTGCGCCTCCTCCTCGACGCCTGTCCGGACCCCGATCTGCAGGCGGTGATCCACACGGCGGTGACCACCGGGCTGCGCCTGGGGGAGTTGCTCGGGCTGCGCTGGCAGGATCTCGACCTGGATGCGGCGACGGCGACAATCACGCGCGCCGCCCAGTACCTGCCGCAGACCGGCGTGACGGTCCGTCCGCCCAAGACCGCGCGCGGGCGCCGCACGATCGCGCTGTCCGACGAGACGCTGCAGACGCTCCACGCGCACCGGGCCCGCCAGCTCGCGCACCGGCTCGCACTCGGCCCCGCGCACCAGGACGAAGACTTGGTCTTCCCAGCCGCCAATGGCGCGTTACAGCCGCCCTACCGTGTCTCGCAGCGCTTCCATCGCCTGGTGGCGTCCACCGCCCTCGGCCCCGTCCGCTTCCACGACCTGCGCCATACGGCGGCGACGCTGGCGCTCCGGGCCGGTGTGCCGATCAAGATCGTCAGCACCCGCCTCGGGCACTCCACGTCGAGTTTGACGCTGGACACCTACAGCCACGTCACCGTAGACATGCAACGTGATGCGGCCGCTGCGATCGACGAGGTGCTCCGTGCCCACTAAGACCGATTCCGTGCCGGTTGGTGTTGGGTCGTGCCGCCGAGTTGGGTGGCAAAATGGTGGCAATTGCGCGCAGGGTCAACAGTTACACGGCCGGACTCACACCGGCCGGACGCCGCGCAAACCCCATGTTTTCCAGGGTGAAGTGTGGCGGGAGCGCATGGGAGTCGAACCCACCCAGGACGGCGCGGGCCGCCCCGCAACGGTTTTGAAGACCGCGAGAGCCACCGGGCCCCCTCCGCTCCCCCGAACCCACGAGAGCCGTACGCGCAAAACCCCACCCCCATCGCCAGGGCGACAGTGGGTGGGGCTGAGGAATCTGGCCTAGACGAGCGCTTCGTCCAAGCGCTTCTTCAAATCCCCCTTGGGGCGGAAGCCCACGATCTGGCCCACGGCCTGGCCATCTTTGAAGACCAGCAGCGTCGGGATACTGCGGATCCCAAACTGCGTCGCGACCTGGGGATTCTCATCCGTATTGAGCTTGTAGAAGTTCACTTTGCCGTCGTACTCGTCGGCCAGCTCTTCCACGATCGGCGCCACCATGCGACAGGGGCCACACCACGGCGCCCAGAAGTCGACAAGTACCGGCTTGTCGCTCTCCATCACATCGGTCTTGAAACTACTGTCGGTCACTTCCGTGGGCTTCGCCATCGATCGGTCTCCTTCTTCCACCGTGGGGTTGCACCGGGGGATTCTACACGTCGTGGGGATCCTCACGCGTCCACCGCGTGCCCCGACGATCCCTCTTTCACTATTGTCTCGTCGAGGATGATACCATACCCCCGATGGGTATTGATCAAGATACGCGGACACCCAGGGATTGGATTGTCACGGGGACCACACGGTCGATCCGAGGTTCCCCCACTGGAAGATTGGGAAGACGGCATGGAAGACGATGCCATCCGGCTACGCTTGCGCAAGATTGAGGGGCAGGTAAAGGGAATCCAACGCATGCTTGACGACGACCGGCCCTGCGAGGATGTGCTCACGCAGATGCTCGCTATCCGCTCAGCCGTGGAGCAAGTCTGCCTGGGTGTCACCGAGCGCCACGTCAGCGACTGCGTCTTCAGCGAGCTCGAGTCGGGCGACCCGAGAATCGAGGAGATGCAGAAGGCCCTGAAGCTCTGGGTGCGTTCCGGCGGCTAGCTCGACGGACCAGGACGCGGAGATGTGGGTGTGGGCGCTTCCGCTACGGACTCCGCGCTGCCTGCCGTCTCGTCCAGCCCCTGCCTTCGCGCCACCACCGCCCCCGAAAGTGCCGTTCGAATCTGCTCCACGAAGTCTGAATCCCCCACCCGCCGCGCCATCTGAATTCCGCTCTTCACGGTCTCCGCATCGGCCCGGCCGTGCCCAATCACCACCGTGCCATCCACGCCAAAGAGCGGGGCGCCGCCAATCGCACGGTGGTCGACCTCCCCCTTCAGGGCGGTGAACGCCCCCTTCAGGATCCATCCGGCCAGCGCGTAGTGGAGCTTGCTCCGAATCTGCGCGCTTAGCCGCCCCTGGAAGTGCGACAGGATCCCTTCCGAGGATTTCAACACCACGTTCCCCACGAACCCATCGGCAACGATGATGTCGACGGCGCCCGTGATGATCGCATCGCCCTCCACATTGCCCACAAAGTTCGGCTCGTCCCGCGTCAGGAGGCGGTACGCCTCCTTCGTAAAGCGATTGCCTTTGCCTGGCTCTTCGCCGATGTTGATCAGGCCCACGCTGGGGTTGCGATGATGCAACACCCGCTCGAAATATGCCTTCCCCATCGTGGCAAATTCCACCAAGTACTCGGGCCGGCAATCAACGTTCGCGCCCACGTCCAAGATGAGGGACGTGGAACCGCGCGCGTTGCGGAATACGGTCCCGATCGCGGGACGGCTGACGCCCGGGATCCGCCCCAGCCGCGTCACACTCGCGGTCATCACGGCGCCGGTGTTCCCAAATGAGAGGAAGGCGTCAGCATCGCCGGCTTGGACCAACTCCAGCCCCACCATGATTGAGGAGCGTGGCTTCTGCCGCAGGCTGAGCGCGGGGGAGTCCGCCATACCCACCGCGTCAGGCGCATCGATCAGGTGAATATTCTGAGGCACCGCGGGCATCAACGCCCGCACCTCACCCACACGGCCAACCAGCGCGATCTCGAGAGACGAGTCTCGCGCGGCGAGCAAAGCGCCCTGCACCTGAGCCTTCGGCGCGTCGTCTCCACCCATCGCATCAAGCGCAACAACGGTCATGCGTTCATCCTGGTGTTCCCACGATTTTAGCTCAGTGGCCTCACGGCGACGCGCAGCTGAACTCAATCAACGCCGCGTCGAAATCCGCGACCGGGCCATCCGGATTGAATAATTGTAGGACGAAGGAGCGCCCCGTGTCGCCGCAATACCAGGCAAACGCCAAGCCTTCCGTCGCCACGCCACTCGGATCCGGCGCCTCAATCACGACGAAGCGCGCCGACTCGCCCGAGACAAGGGCATCTCCTCGCTCCTCCTCGTTGACCGATGCCGTGCCGCCGCCGGAGGCGAGCGCTTCAACAATCGCATCGTCCGCATTGAACAGCGCTTCGCTGATCGAATCCCAGATCAAGATCATCTCCAGCTGCCCCGTGGGCCCTTGTTGCACAAAGACACCGGAATCAAACGACGGGGTAGGCGTGCGGTTGCCAATCTCGCCGGAGAAGGACTCCACGTCGTACCCCAGCGCGAATCCCCAGCGTGAGAACGTCCCCGGGACGCTGGGTGGATTCGACCGGGCCAGGAACGTATCCAGTGCCTGCGTCAGGAAGGGCTCGGCTTCCACAAAGTTGTCGGCGATCCCGCCGCCGTTAATCAGATAGGCGATGGGTCCCACGACGGTGATCAGGGTCGTGTATCGCTCCTGGAACCCACCCACCGCCCGACGGTCGATCGTCCACTCCAGACGGAGCGCGGGGGAGACGCCATCAGACGCCAACACCGTCTCCTCCCGTATCTCCACCGTGAACGACTCATTATCCACGTTCCGCGACGCCCAGATCGCCTCTAACGCCTCGAAGCTCGGGGGAGCCTCGGGATCCACGGCCAACACCTCAATGTTGATCAAGCTCGTTCGGTCGTCGGAAAGAAAACCCACGCGATCCAGTGCATTGCTCGTCGCGTTGCAGAAGGCGCCGCAGACCAGCTCCAGGCTGTAGCCGTATGCCGCACTGAGATACCGACGCACAATGTCATCCGCCAACTCCACGGAGTCGTCTACCGCCGGAAGGGCATCTGCGCCTGGATCGTCGGCTTGATCGGCGGGTTCGAACGGCTCCGGCTCAACGGCCTCATCTCCACCGGGCACTTCGCCACTCGGCTCACCCTGATCTTCGGCCTGATCCCCAGCCTGCTCCGAGGCGCGCTGGAACGTGGAGACACCCGGCCGGAAGAACTCGTCAGCTTCAACGCCTTCGTTCGCGTTGCTTGAACATGCGGCCGCGATCAGCGTGACCGCCGCGATCGCCAACAAGCCTCCCCGTCGCCACAACGTCGTCACCCTCATCGCTCTCCCCGACCCAGGCCCCGTGGTTCTTCGTCTTGTCGTTCCGCCAGCACGATCAGCCGCTCCCCAGCCTCGACGGGATCGAGATCATACGACCCAAAGATTTGCGTGACACGCATCCCAGCCGCCTCCAGCAACCCCACCATCTCGAACTGAAACACATGCCGGAGCCGGAAGCGCGCCACGGTGCGCTCCACGGCTCCATCCACATCCATCTCATCATAAATGTAGGTGACGTCCTGAGTCTGGGATCCAGGATGCGCCTCCAGCGTCGCCAACTTGGTCACCAGGCGCCCTGATGCCAGCTCCCGCGTCCACTCAAGGAGCGGCGCGCGAGCCCCTTCCACCCAGTCCTCGGCGGTAAGCGCGGGCAGATCAAACACGGCCCGCCCCTGCGAGTCCAGATTCCGAACGATCCCCTCCAGCGTCGCGAGTTGATCCGACCGCGCCTGCAGGTGGCAAAACGTGGAGAGCCCGCAGATCACTAGATCGAACGGGCTCTCGCCCGCCACATCGAGCCGCCGCATATCCTGATCGACAACGCGAACCCCTGACGCCCGGTAACGCTCGGACCCAGCCTCACGCATCGCCGCGTTGGATTCGATGGCGATCACGTCGCACCCCGCCTCAGCCAGAGGCGCCGCGATACGACCCGTGCCCGCGCCGAGCTCCAGGACCCGCCCTCCCGCCGCGAGATTGCCATACATCTCTAGGTCATCGTCAACGCCACCGAAGTCCAAGTCGTAGTAGCGCGCGATCGCCGACACTGCCCAGTCGGTGTCGGGCGCGGATGCATGCTGCTCGGCGGGAACGGATTCATGTGTCATGGGCTTTCGGTACATCGTATCAGCGCTTCCCGCCGGGCTCGATTGACCCTCCCCCGCTCCCTTCTTACCGTGAATCACCTACGACGCGCCTCCGCCGACGAATCAAGTCACGCGTAGCCAGCAAGAAGGCCCCCATGCCGGATGATGCCCCGAACGACCTTCATGCCCTGATCCGAGAGATCCCCGATTTCCCCGAGCCCGGGATTCTCTACCGCGACATCACCCCGCTTCTCCAGGACGGTCCGGCGCTGCGCCGGGCCTTGGACTGGTTTGAGGCGCTCTATCGCGACGCCCAGATCGACGCGGTCGTCGGCATCGAATCGCGCGGCTTCATCTTCGGCGTTCCCCTGGCCGATCGGCTGGGAGTGGGTTTCGTCCCCATCCGCAAGCCCGGCAAACTTCCGCACGACACGCACCGCCATGAATACGTCCTGGAGTACGGGAGCGACTCCGTCGAGATCCACCAGGATGCGCTCAGCGCTGGCCAACGCGCGGTGATCATTGATGATCTCCTCGCGACCGGCGGCACCGCCCTCGCCACAACCAAGCTCGTCGAGCTCTGCGGCGCGGACATACACTCCCTCGCCTTCCTCGTGGAGCTCCAGGAGCTCCGGGGCCGCGACCGCCTCCATCACTACCAAATCGAGGCCCTGCTTCAGTACTGAGGCGCCGAGACGGACAGAGTCGGATCGGTCGTCCGCCAGCGCCGACCGGCTTGCGTTGATCTGAGCACGGAAATACGCTACGCAGGCAGCCTGTACGAAGGCTGCCGCTTATCGAGAGCGGCGGAGGGACCGGCCCGACGAGCCCGGCAACCGACTGAGACCAGCACTGGTCCAGCACGGTGCCAAATCCGGCAGTCACGCGGCGTGGCTGAAAGATGAGAGCTGACCTCGGGCGTTCCGGGAGGAGCGCCTTCCATGATGTCTTTTTGCCCAACGCCACATGTCCGCTTGGTCGGTCGGGATCGCACGCCTGGGCGCATCACGGTCGCCGCCACGCCTGCGGAAACCACCGAGACCGCCGAGCCAGCCCCAGCCCGAAGGAGTTCTGAGTGACTGAGCCCACCGCACAGCTCGCCGTCATCGGCGGATCTGGCTTCTATGAAATGGACGCGCTGACGGACATTGATCAATGGGAGCCGCACACGCCCTTCGGCCCCACCAGCTCGCCGATCATCTTGGGCTCCCTCTATGGCAAGCGCGTCGCCTTCCTGCCTCGTCACGGTATGGGGCACACGCTGACGCCGGGCGAGATCCCGGTCCGCGCCAACATGTGGGCACTCAAGTCCCTGGGCGTGCAAGGGATCTTCGCCGTGAGCGCGGTGGGATCACTTCGCGAAGAGATCCCCCCCTCCGACATGGTCGTGCCCGACCAGATTATTGACCGCACTCGGCGCGACCGCCCCTTCTCCTTCTTCGGCGATGGCATCGTGGCTCATGTCGGCTTCGCCGATCCCTTCTGCCCCGACCTCAGCGCCCGGCTGGTCAGCGCCGCCCAGAGCATCGATCAGAACGTCCACGCCGGCGGCGCCTACATCTGCATGGAAGGACCGCTGTTCTCGACGCGGGCGGAGTCCAAGCTGTACCGATCCTGGGGCGCATCGATCATCGGCATGACGGCGATTCCCGAAGCCAAGCTGGCCCGCGAAGCCGAGATGGCCTATGCCATGCTCGCCACGGCTACGGACTACGATGTCTGGCACGAATCCGAGGCCGATGTGACCGCCGACATGGTCATGCAGACCCTACAGAAAAACGTCGCCAACGCCAAGCGCATCGTCGCCAACGTGATCGAAGGGTTGCCCGACGGCTGGGTCAGTACGGCGAAGGGCGCCCTGCAGCACGCCATCGTCACGGATCCGGCCAAGATCTCCCTCGAACTGCGCCACAATCTGGCGCCCATCATTGGGAGCTATCTCGAGTGACCCCCCCACGGCCGGCACCTGGCCAACGCCCCCTGATCGCGGTCGTCGGCGCGCTCGCTCTGGACGAGATCGAGACCCCGCACGGATCCGTTCGCGACGCACTGGGCGGATCTTGTGCCTACGTGGCCCTCGCCGCATCGCTGCTGGCACCGATCGAAATCGTCACCATCATTGGTGAAGACGCCCCGACGGACTTCCTCGACCCGTTCCAGGATCGCGCCATCGGCCTGAGCAGCGTCCGTCGACTGCCGGGCGAAACCTTCCGCTGGGGCTGCCGCTATCACGAAGATCTGGAGAGCCGCGACACCCTCTACACCGAGACTGGCGCCTTCGGCACCCACGAAGTCGAGCTGGCCCCGCCGGCGCGCCAAGCTAGCCACCTCTTCCTCACCGCCGGGCAAACGGACCAGAACCGCAGAGCCCTGGCGCAGTGCGAGCAACGAACGACGACAATGCTCGATACCATCGAGCGTGAGGTGGTGGACGAGCGCGACACCCTGCTAGCCATGCTCCCAGACGTCGACATCGTCAGCGTCAACGAGTACGAAGCCGGGATTCTCAGTGGTGCTCGAGACTCCGCGCCGAACGCGCAACGCGCCTTTGTCGCGAAGCACGGCGCACCGACGTTGCTACTCAAACAGGGTCCACGCGGCGTGGACGTGCTGACCGCGTCCGCCCAAATCCACGTCCCGGCCGTGGCGAATATCCGCGTCGTCGATCCCACCGGCGCAGGCGATTCCTTCGCGGGCGGCGTCTTGGGCGCGCTGGCCTCCGGCGCGGACTTGGCAGATGCTGTGCGCTGGGGCTGCGCGGTCGCCTCGTTCACCGTGGGCGCATTCGGGGTCACGGATCTGGCCACGGCCACCGTCGACGCCGTCCGCGCGCGCGCGGCGGAGCTGGGGCTTGAGGATGCCCCTTGGCTCCAGGCCAACGCGCGAACGAAGCGAGCCATCGCATGACCGATTCCATGTTCGGGGCCATCGCTCACGACAACTCCTACGAGATCAGCGAAACGCGCGACGAAGAGCAACTACTCCAGCTCCTCAGCCCTCATCGGCTGTTCGCGGCCTACGCCCTGGCACAGCTCGAACCGGACGCGTTCCGCTACACCCAGTGGTGGCTCAGCCGGCACCAAGGCCAGATCAGTCTCGTCTGTCACTCCCGCGCCGGCCTGGGCGACGCCACCTTCTCGCTCGGCGACCCCGAAGGCGTCGCGGCGATCCTCTCGATCCACCCAGGCCAATATCAGACCTTCGCCACGGCGAAGCCCGAGCACATCACCGCCTTGGAGGAGGCGTACAGCCTCACCGGCGCACGCACGATGCTGCGCATGCACGTCACGCCAGCCACATTCCAACCCGTCGCGCCCCCCACCGACCAGGATCTGTCGATCCTCCGCTTGCGCGGTCACCAGGTCCAAACCCTCAACCGCCTCTACGGCAGTGAAGGCGGGCCCACCTCGTATCAAGGCCGCCATGTAGATGAAGGCTGCTATTACGGCGTCGTGGAAAAGGGGCGTTTGGTCGCCGTGGCGGGGACGCATGCCATCAGCCCCAGCCAACGGATCGCCGTCGTGGGCAACGTCTTCACGCATCCACAGCATCGCGGCCATGGCCTTGCCACCCTGGCGACCAGCGCCACCACCGCGGAGTTGCTTCGCACCTGTGGCGATGTCGTGTTATCGGTCGACCCTAATAACACGGCCGCGGTTCGTGCCTACGACAACCTCGGCTACGTCCGCGCGGGAGACATCGTCGAGGCCGCTGCTCGCCGTCGCGTCGGCGGACTCACGGTCGGCTTCCATCGCCTGCTCGCCAGCTTTCGTGGGCGCCGCCAACACCTGGAAATCGTGCATCGCTAGCCCGCTCTGGGCCAGAGAGGACCCTCATGACGAATAGTTCCCCCAGCGCCGATATCGCGGATCCCAAACAGGCCGACGACGGCTCCCTGCGGATCGCGTGGGCCGCGCGGGAAATGCCCGTGATCGGCCAGATTCATGATCGCTTCGCGCGGGAACGGCCCCTGGAGGGATTCCGCATCGCGGCCTGCCTGCACGTCACAAGCGAAACCGCCAACCTCATGCTTGCCTTCCAAGCCGGCGGCGCGGAGGTTGTGCTCTGCGCCAGCAATCCGCTCTCCACCCAGGACGATGTCGCCGCCGCCCTCGTCGAGCGCGCGGGCATACCCGTCTTCGCCATCAAAGGCGAGGACGAGGAGACGTACTTCAAGCACCTCAACGCCGCGTTAGACACCGAGCCGCACTTCACCATCGACGACGGCATGGATCTCGTCGCACTTCTTCACCAGGATCGGCGCGAACGGCTGCCGGACGTCATCGGCGGGTCGGAAGAGACCACCACCGGCATCATCCGGCTGCGCGCCATGGCGGAGGACGGCGTCCTCACCTACCCGATCGTCGCCGTCAACGATGCCAAGACGAAGCACTTCTTCGACAATCGCTACGGCACCGGCCAGAGCACCCTGGACGGCATCATCCGCGCCACCAATATCCTCCTCGCCGGGCGCGTGATGGTCGTGGCCGGCTACGGCTGGTGCGGACGCGGGCTCGCGAACCGGGCCCGGGGGATGGGCGCACACGTCATCGTCACCGAGGTCGATCCGGTGCGCGCGTTGGAAGCGGTCATGGACGGCTACCCGGTCATGCCCATGGTCGAAGCGGCGGTGCGGGGCGACCTCTTCGTCACCGTCACGGGAGACGTCAACGTCATCCATCGCGAGGCACTCCTGGCCATGAAGGACGGCGCCATTGTCGCCAATAGCGGCCACTTCAACAACGAGATCGACATCGACTCCCTCGACGAGCTCAGCGAGTCCCACCGCACCGTCCGCAACTTCGTCGAGGAGTACAAGATGTCGGACGGCCGCTCGCTCCACCTCCTCGCGGAGGGCCGACTGGTCAACCTCTCCGCCGCGGAGGGACACCCGGCTTCCGTCATGGATATGAGCTTCGCCAACCACGCCCTAGCCGCCGAGTATCTGCTCACGGCGGATCCCGTCCCCGAGCCGCAGGTCATCAATGTCGCGGATCAGATCGATGACCAGATCGCGCGGTTGAAGCTGGAAGCCATGGGCATCGGGATCGACTCACTGACCGAAGAACAGCGCACCTATCTCACGTCCTGGCAATCCGGCACCTAGCCCGCGTCAGCGCCTAGCCCGCATCAGCACCTAGCCTGCCGCCGTCCACTTACGGGGCATCGTCCACATAGAAAGCAGCTTGATGGCAACCACCTTCTCCAGCGCGCCCTCCCTGCTCCTGACCTCTGAATCGGTCACGGAGGGCCACCCCGACAAGATGTGTGACCAGATCTCCGACGCGGTCCTCGACGCCTGCCTGGCGGAGGATGCGGACTCGCGCGTCGCTTGCGAAACCGCGACGACGACCGGCCTGGTCATGGTCTTCGGCGAAATCACGACCAAGGCGGACATCGATGTGCCTTCCATCGTCCGTCAGACGATCCGCGACATCGGCTATACGCATTCCGACTTCGGCTTCGACGCCGACACGTGCGCCGTCTCCGTCGCCTTGGAGACCCAGTCCCCGGACATCGCGATGGGCGTGGGGCACTCCTGGGAGGCGCGCGAAGACGAAGAGACCGACCCCCATGCCCTCCAGGGCGCTGGGGACCAGGGCATGATGGTTGGTTTCGCCTGCAACGAAACCGACGAGCTCATGCCGCTGACGATCTCGCTCTCACACCGGCTCACGCAACGCCTCTCGGCGGTCCGTCGCGCCGGCGAGATCTCCTATCTCCGCCCCGACGGCAAGTCCCAGGTCACCGTGGAGTACGCCTACGGCAAGCCCCATCGCATCCCGGCCGTGGTCGTCTCCAGCCAACACGCCGACGGCGTCAGCCACGAACAGATCAAGCAGGACATCCGCTCCCTGGTCATCGACGAGGTCCTGCCGGCCGCCATGATCGACGAAGGCACCAAGGTCTACATCAACCCCACCGGCCGCTTCGTGACCGGCGGGCCCATGGGCGATGCGGGGCTCACGGGCCGCAAGATCATCGTCGACACCTACGGCGGCATCGCTCGCCATGGCGGCGGCGCTTTTTCCGGCAAGGACCCCTCAAAGGTGGACCGCTCCGCCGCCTATGCCGCGCGCTGGGTGGCGAAGAACGTGGTCGCCGCGGGACTCGCCGAGCGCGCCGAAATCCAGGTCTCGTATGCCATCGGAGTCGCCAGCCCCACTTCGATCTCCGTGGAGACCTTCGGCACCCACGTGATCGACGAGGAGCAGATCTCCAACCTCGTGGCGGAACACTTCGATTTGCGTCCGAGCGCCATCCTGGAGGCCTTGGGGCTGAAGCGCCCCATCTACAAGCAGACCGCCGCCTACGGCCACTTCGGCCGTCCCGATCTGGACCTTCCTTGGGAGAGCACAGCGATGGCGGAGACCCTACGACGGGCGGCCGGACTCTAGGCGAGGCGGCCTCGACCCCCCCCCGCGACTGCAAGTCCGGCATCGATCAGACTGAGAGGCCCCCGCGATGCGGGGGCCTCTCAGTCTGATCGAACGGGCGGGCACGCCGCCCCGAGGGCGAGCGAAGCCGCCGTTCTAGCGCTTCGTGTACTGCGGCGCCTTGCGAGCCCGCTTCAAGCCCGGCTTCTTGCGCTCCTTCACGCGCGGGTCGCGGGTCAACATCCCGGCCTGCCGCAAGGGACGACGCAGCGTCTCATCGGAAGCCAGCAATGCACGCGCCACGCCGTGCCGGATCGCCCCAGCCCAACCGGAGATCCCCCCCCCAACGACTTTGATCTCCACGTTGTAGCGGTTGCGAGCGTTGGCGATGGACAGCGGCTCAACAATTTGCCGTTGCCAGCTATCCCGCGCAAACACCTCGACCATGGGCTTGCCGTTGATCACGACGGCGCCATCGCCGGGATAGAGGCGCACCCGTGCCACCGCGCTCTTGCGACGCCCGGTCCCATAGAAGTAACGCTGCGCTGCACTAGTCGTCATTCGATGCCTCCAACTTGGCGTTCGCCGCGATCTGCCCGGCGTGGGGATGCTTGCCATCCGCATAGACCCGGAGTTGCGTGAACTGTTCGCGGCCCAGCCGATTCTTCGGAAGCATCCCGCGGACGGCTTGCTCAATCACCCGTTCCGGAAAGCGCTCTTGCATCTCCCGCAGCGTGCGCTGCCGGAGACCCCCCGGGAAGCCCGAGTGCCGATAGTAGATCTTTTGATCGAGCTTCTTGCCGGTAGCGGCAATTTTGGCGGCGTTGATCACCACCACGTAGTCGCCTTGATTCGTCGCCGGCGAGAAGGTGGGCTTGTGCTTGCCGCGCAGCAACGTCGCGACCTGCGTCGCCAAGCGCCCAATCGGTCGATCCGTCGCATCGATTACATGCCAAACCGCCTTGCGGTCAGCGGCCGACGGTGCATACGTCTTCATTGTCATTCCAATCCGCCAGTTCAGGTATGCGATACCCGACTCGGACCAACACTAACCCTTGGGCCGGAGCCTTGGGCCCCGCCTGACCAACCTCGGGCTGGGCGAGCAATCGACCGATCGTCGACGGCTCCACCCGTTCCAATCCGATCCGCACCAACTGGCCCACCGTAAGGCGAACCTGATGGTGAAGGAAGCTCTCGCCCCGCAGAGTAAAGCGGAATCGATCTCCGCCCGCCTCCGGGAACGCTTGCACTCCCACCTCATGGAGGGTGCGCACCGTACCGGCCTCGCCCGGCTTCGCGCAAAACGACGCGAAGTCGTGCTCACCGACCAATTGGGCCGCCGCCTCCTGCATGAGCGGGAGACGAAGACCACCCGAGAAGACCCAGGCCCGCCGCTCTCGCAGGGGTTGCGGGGTCGCCGCCAGCCGCACATCGTAGTGATAGGTGCGGTCGGTCGCGTCCCGGCGTGGGTCGAAACCGCTTGGGACTTCGCGCGCATCTTGTACGGCCACCGCTGAGGGAAGAAAGTGATTCACTCCCTGTACCCAACGGTCCCGCGGCAACTCTTTCGTGGTGGAAATCACCGCGACTTGCCCCAGGGCATGCACACCCGCATCAGTCCGACCCGCGAACTCTGCCCGGTGTGACCGCTGCGTCAGTGCCTCAATCGCATCTTCCAACGCCTCCTGAACGGTGGGTTGGCTGGCCTGCCGTTGCGAGCCCCGGAAGACGGACCCGTCGTACTGCAGGAGGAGAGCGATTCGGCGCTCAGCGACGCGCGTTAGCCTTCCTCCTTATCGGCTTTGCCTTCATCTGCGTCGTTGTCGACAGCTTCGTCGGCGGCGCTGTCGTCTTCAGCTACAGAAGCCTCCGCCTCGGCGCTGTCGTCCGCGGCCTCGGTCTCATCCTCGCCCTGAGCGTCTTCGGTGTCGCTGCCATCAGCGTCAGGGGCATCAATGTCGGCTGCCGTCTCCGTGGCGGCCTCATCCACGCTCGCCTCATCGTCCGCAGAATCGTCGGTGGCAGCGTCATCGGTGTCCGCGAGCTGGGCCGCTGGGGACTCATCCGTCGCCGCGGCTTCCTCAGCGACGGCTTCCTCAGCGACGGCGGGCGCAGCCTGTGGCACAGCGATCGGGCCATCGACAAGCTCAATCAGGGCCATGTGCGCCCCGTCGCCCTGCCGGGGCCCCAGCTTGACGATGCGGGTGTAGCCACCGCGTCGCTCTCCAAAGCGCGGGGCGATGTCATCGAACAGCCGCTTGAGCACTTTCTTGTCGGTCAGGATCGCGTCGGCTTGACGCCGGGCGTGGAGAGAACCTCGTTTGCCAAGGGTGATGACCTTCTCCGCGGCGGGACGCACGGACTTCGCCTTCGCCTCCGTTGTCACGATGCGGTCATGCCGCAGCAGCTCCGTGATCTGATTCCGGATCAGGGCCTTGCGGTGCGACGACGAACGGCCGAGACCCCGGCCCGCGACTCGATGGCGCATGGTAACTACCTCAGTCGATTCTCCAGCGGCGCCGCGCGCGGCTGGGCGATAGCAGGCCTACTGGCCAGAATCGGGTTCCTGTCCCGCTTCGCGCAGCGCCTCCAGAAGAGCCGTGCCCAAGGAGCTAATCTCCTCATCGGCCTCTTCCGGAGTGAACTCCTCGAAACGAGCGTATTCGCGATCTTCTTCCACCGGCAATCGGCCCGCGGGCCCCTCGCCGTATTCAGCCTCTCGGGTGCGCTTCAGCCGCTGGTCATCATCCGTGATGAATCCCATCTCGAGCAGCCGGTCCATCAGCTCCCAGTACGACTTCTCGCCGAAATTTCGCAGCGAGAGCAACTCCTCTTCACCCTTCTCCAGCACTTGGCCCACGGTCATCAAGCCACTGCGCTTCAGGCAGTTGTAGGAACGTACGGACAAGCTGAGGTCCTCAATGGAGGTGTTATAACGCTCCGGCGTCAGCCCCAGGGCCTCGCCCGGCTGCGGCGCCGCGGCCGGCGGCGGCGAGCCCAGGTGCACGAAGATCTGCAGCTCTTGTTGGAGCGACTCAGCGGCCGTCCGCACGGCGTCCTCTCCGCCCAACGTGCCATCGGTCCAAACCTCCAGGATCAGCCGATCGAGATCGCTCTCTTGGCCGATCCGCGTGGGTTGCACGGCGTAGTTGACCTTGCGAACGGGGGTAAACACCGCGTCGATCGGAATCACGCCGATCGGGAGTCCGGCGGCCTCGCCCGCCGGCACATAGCCCACACCCTGCTCCACATCAAACGTCGCGGTGAGACGCGCCTGCGGCGAATCCATCGTCGCCAGGTGGAGTTCGGGGTTCACAATCTCGTAGTCGCCGGGGACCTCCAGGTCGCCAGCTTTCACCTCTCGCTCACCGGAGACGTCCAGAAAGAGCTTGGCGGGGCGATCGGAAAGGGCGCGCAAGCGGATGGCCCGCACATTGAGCAGAAATTCGGTCGTGTCCTCGGTCACGTGCGCGATGGTGGAGAACTCGTGTTGGACCTGGTCCACGCGCACGGAGACGATGGCCGCGCCGGGCAACGCGCTCAGCAGCACACGGCGCAGGGAGTTCCCGAGCGTCGTCCCGTAGCCAAGCTGGAGCGGCTCGGCCACTACGCGTGCATAGCTTTCGGTCGACTCTTCGATCTCCAGTCGAGGGAGTTCTTGGTCGGTGATCACGATGGGGATAATCCTCCCTGCTCCCTTGCCGCAGCCTTGTGGCGAGGGAAGTGTGGGTTGAACTTCCAGCGATTGGAAGCGCGGCTCGGGTGGCTAACGCGAGTAGTACTCAATAATCAGATTCTCATCGAAGCGCGCGTCGATTTCACCGCGCGCCGGGAGGCCGATCACTTCACCCTCAAGCGAAGCCGGGTCGACGTGAATCCAGCCGGGCACCGGGCGGGCCCCCTGCCACTGCTTCACCATTTCGAAGAACTTGCTGCGCTTGCCGCGGTCGCTCCAGCCGATCTTGTCGCCCGAAACGACCTCGATCGACGGGATGTCCGCTTTGTGACCGTTCAAGGTGATGTGTCCATGCAGCACGACCTGCCGCGCTTGTGCGCGAGATTCCGCCAGTCCGGCCCGGTACACGGCGTTGTCGAGCCGCATCTCCAGCATCGTCAGAAGGTTCTCACCGGTCGCCCCGTTGCGACGGACCGCCTCTTTGTAGACGCGCCGGAACTGGCGTTCCAACAAGCCGTACGTCTGGCGGGCCTTCTGCTTCTCGCGCAGCTGCATGCCCCGGTCGGACACCTTACGCCGCCGCGGCGAGCGCTGCCCTGGGGGCGTGGGCCGACGTTCCATTGCGCATTTGGGTGAGAAGCACCGCTCTCCCTTAAGGAAGAGCTTCTCACCATTGCGGCGGCAAAGCCGACAGACTGCATCGTTGTATCGCGCCATCGTATTCCTCCGCCTAGACGCGCCGCCGCTTACGCGGGCGGCAGCCATTGTGCGGGATGGGCGTGATATCCCGAATTGAACCCAGTGAGAGCCCCACGGCCTGCAGCGCCCGCACGGCGGACTCGCGGCCGGAGCCGGGTCCCTTCACGTACACATCCACCTCGCGCATGCCATCTTCCATCGCCTGGCGTGCGGCGTTTTCCGCCGCCATCTGTGCGGCGAAGGGAGTGCTCTTCCGCGAGCCCTTCGTGCCGGTGCTGCCAGCACTGGACCAGGAGATCACGTTCCCGTTGCTGTCGGTGATCGTAATGATGGTGTTGTTGAACGTGGACTGCACGTAAGCCCGACCGCGCGGGATATTCCGCCGTTCACGCCGACCCCGTGGACGCTTGGGCGTGCCCGCCGCCGAGTCCGTCGACGTGGCCGTCAACGCCGCGATCATGTCCTCGCCCGACTGTTCGGGGGCTGCTTCGGCCGCCACCGGTGCCGCAGCGGGAACATCGCCCGCCGCGGAGTCCGTTGGAGGCGTTGCTGCGGGCTCCGCGGGAGTCGCGGCGGCCTGGTCTTGATTCGGCTCTTCGCTGGATGTCGTCATAGAGACTCCGCCTGCTTACTTCACTGCCCGACGCCGACCGGCCACCGTCTTGCGGGTACCACGCCGTGTCCGGGCATTCGTCTTGGTCCGCTGGCCACGTAACGGCAGATTTCGCCGATGCCGCATCCCGCGGTAACAATTGATGTCGATCAAACGCTGCACGTTGGAGCGCACCTCCCGTCGGAGATCACCCTCCACCGTGTAGTCGCGGTCGATCACTTCACGGAGACGCGTGATGTCGACCTCGGACAGTTCGCGGATGCGTTTCGTCGGGTCAACTTGCGCCTTACTGACAATATCTTTTGCACGCGTTGCGCCGATACCGTAGATGTAGCGCAGGGCATATTCAGGGCGCTTGTCGTCCGGAATATCGACGCCAGAGATGCGAGCCATGCGGCGTCCTCCTAGTTCTTGAACCGATACGTAATCCGGCCGCGCGTGAGGTCGTACTCCGACAGCTCCACGAGAACGCGGTCGCCCGGCAGGATCTTGATGTAGTGCATACGCATTTTCCCGGAAATATGCGCCAGCACCTCATGCCCGGTCCCGAGATCCACACGGAACATGGCGTTGGGCAGCGACTCGATGACCGAGCCCTCCACCTCAATCTTGTCCGCCTTTTCCTCGGGACCGCGTCGGGCAGTCTGGGTTCGGCCCTTCCGGCCTCCACCTCCACCACCACGACCGCGGGCTGAGCGTGCCATACAGTACTCCTTAGTCGACCCGTGTCAGAACATCCGCGGGGGCGTTCTCCCGCAGTGCCATTGTGTGCTCGAAGTGGGCCGACAACGTGCCGTCCGCCGTGCAGACCGTCCAGCCATCGTCCAACACCACTGTGTCTGGGTGGCCGGCGGTCGCCATCGGTTCCAGCGCCACCACCATGCCCTTGCGCATTACCATGCCCGCCCCGGCCCGACCGTGATTGGGAATGTTCGGCGGCTCATGCATGGCGTGACCCACACCGTGACCGGTGTAGTTCCGCACCACGCCATAGCCCGCGCCCTCAATCACGGCTTGAATCGCCGCGCCGATGTCACCCTTGCGCGCACCCACGCGCGCGGCGTCTATGCCGACGTTCAGCGACTCCGCCGTCACGTCCATCAAGCGCTGCGCCTCGGCGCTCACTGTTCCCACGCCCGCTGTGAAGGCGGAATCCCCCACCCAGCCATTGATCGTGGCGCCGTGGTCGATCGAGATGATGTCGCCCTCGTTCAGCGTGCGATCGGTGGGGAATCCGTGCACGATCTCCCCGTTCAACGACGCGCAGATCGTGTATTCAAAGCCTTGATACCCCAGGAAGGTCGGGGTGACCCCCAAGCGCGTGTATTTCTCGAGCACGAAATCGTCCAGCGCTTTCAGCGAGAGACCCGGGCGGATCATCTCTTTCAGCTCAGCCAGTGTCTCGCCCGTCATCCGACCGGCGACGCGCATCTCTTCGATCTCAGCGTCGGTCTTGAGCAGCACCTGCGTGGGACGATTCCCGATCACCATCGTTAGGACCTCACCGCGCTGAGCAGATCCGTGCCAACGGCGTCCGTCGAACGCTCGCCGTCCACCCGGGTCAGCTTGCCAGCTGCCCCGTAGTACTCAATCAATGGTGCAGTCTGGTCTTCGTAGACCTTCAAACGTCGTCCAATCGCCCCCGGCTCGTCGTCATCCCGCTGGATCAAAGTCGTCCCACAATTGTCGCACTTCCCAGCCGATTTCGGTGGGTTGTTCACCTCGTGGTACACAGAGCCGTCATCCGGGCAGGTCCAACGACCGCCGAGCCGCTGCTGCACCTCTGCAGCGCTGACGTCAATGAGGAGGACCTTGTCGACTTGCTGGGACCGGTCGCCCAGCGCCTGATCCAAGGCCTCCGCCTGCTCCACCGTGCGCGGGAAGCCATCCAGCATCGCGCCGGCTTCCGCGTCGTCGCGGTCTAGGCGGTCGAGCAGCATCCGGATCGTGACCTCGTCCGGCACCAACTCGCCCTTGTCCATGTACTGCTTAGCGAGAACACCCAGCTCAGTCCCGCCGCGCACGTTCTCGCGGAACATATCGCCCGTCGCCACATGGACGAGGCCCGTCGCCTTCGCCAGGTTGACGGCCTGGGTCCCTTTGCCTGCGCCCGGAGGGCCAAGAAGAATCAGGTGCATGGGCTAACGAATGAACCCTTCGTAGTTGCGCATCAGGAGTTGCGCCTCCACCTGCTTCATGGTGTCCAGCGCCACGCCCACCATGATCAGCAGACCCGTACTGGAGAGCGTGAGCGCGTTGCTATCCGGGATAAACTCCGTCGCCAAGAACGGCACGATGGCCACAAAGCCCAGGAAGAGGGCACCCGCCCACGTGATCCGGAACAGGACCTTGTTGATGTAGTCCTGCGTGGGACGTCCGGGCCGGATTCCCGGCACGAAACCGCCCTGCTTCTGCAGGTTCTCAGCCAAGTTCTGCTGCTGGAACGTGATCAAGGTGTAGAAGAAGGTGAAGCCCACGACAAGCAAGAAGGACAATGCCCAGTAGAGGGGCCGTCCCGGCGAGAAATTATCTTCGACCCAGCTCCCCACGCGCGCGACCCAGGGTGGGCGTTCGCCGGGCACCTGACCCTCCACGACGGGCGTGAACGGATCGTCGGCTCCATCCAGATGAGTCGGTACTTGCGTGATCGCGACGAAGTTGCCACCCTCCTCGGAATCCGCGATTTCGATCAACCCCCCACCACTCTCGTTGCTTTCAATCGTCCACGTCGGCACGAACTCCCCGCTGGCGTCGTCCAGCACGGGCAAGAGTTGCGTCAGCACGTTGGCGTCGCTATCGCGGTTGATCCGACGCAAGACATCCTCGAACGAATCCTCCGCCGCGATATACGAGATCTCCGCGTCGTTCACGCGGAAGCCTCCCTCCGCGTCGATCTGGGGCAGTAGTGTGGCCAGTGTCTCGTCGCCATCTTCGTCCGCGAAAGGCACCTCCACCGCGGCCACGGTATTCACGTCGGTGCCGGCTTGGCTAAACCAGCCCGCGACGACCGAGGGGAAGATGATGATCGAGAAGGCAAAGATCAGCGGGATCATGCCGGCGCTGTTCACCCGCAGAGGGATAAAGCTCTGCCCACTCTGTCGATACATCCGGCCGCCGCGGAATTGACTCCTCGCATATTGAACCGGAATTCGACGCTGCGCCTCCTGGAACAGCACAATCAGGGCGATGAGCACGATGGCAACGATGATGACGACCGCGATCCCGGTGAAGCCCGTGTCGCTCAGCCGGATCTGGTTGAACAGCTTGGGGAAGCTGGCCACGATGCCGCCAAAGATAATCAGCGAGAGGCCGTTGCCAATCCCCTTCTCCGTGATCAGCTCCCCCAGCCAGATCAAGAACATCGTCCCCGCGGTCATCGAGACGACGGCGGAAAGGGTCGGAGCCAGATCCGCGCCGCTGAAGCCGATCCCGGTGATCGCGTTGGCGTTTTCCAGCAGCAGGAGCTGCCCGTAGCCCTGTGCGACGGCCATTGGCACCGCGGCCCAGTAGGTGTAGAGCTGAATCTTGTTGCGGCCCGATTCCCCCTCTTGGGAGAGCGCGCTCAGCCGCGGCACCATGGGCGTCAGCAGTTGCATGACGATCGACGCCGTGATGTAGGGGTAGACACCCAAGGCGACGATGCTGAGGTTTTCCAGCCCACCTCCGCTGAAGAGGTTCAAGAACCCGAGGACCGGATTGTTGTCCAGGGCGCTTTCCAACTGGTCGGGACGGACATCCGGGACTGGGATGTGCGCCAGGAAGCGGAACACGACCAACATCGCCAGCGTGAACAACAGCTTCATCCGCACGTCCGGCTGCCGCCAGGCATCGATCATCGCCTGCAGGAGGCGAGGACGAGTGGGCGACTGAGACTGCTGGGATCGCTGCATCCGGGGCTAGGCCTGGTTTTCTGAAGACTGGTCTTCCGCAGGCTGATCGTCCGAGGACTGGTCCTTGGCGGACTTACCCTTGCCGGACTTACTCTTGCCCTTCGCCTTGTCGCCCGACCCCTCAACCTCCGCCACCTCTTCAGCCGGCGCCTCTTCAGCCTGCGCCTCCGCTGGGCGCGGACCCCGCGCATCGATCGATCCGCCGGCCGCCTCGATCTTCTCTTTGGCGGCTCCCGAGACACGGGGCGCGACGATCGTCAGCGGATGACCCAGGTCGCCCGTTGCCAACACCTTGAAGGGCTCATCACTGCGCTTGAGCAGTCCAGCTGCCACCAGAGCCTCGGCATTGACTTCCGCCCCCGAAGGGAAGCGGTCGTTGAGATCGCCGACGTTGATCGCGGTGAATTCCACGCGGAACGGCGCTCGGAAGCCGCGCTTGCGCGGGCTCTTGCGGATCAGCCCAAACTGGCCACCCTCAAACCCCGGACGCGTCCCGCCACCGGCTCGCGACTTCTGGCCCTTCTGCCCTCTGCCCGAGTACGTCCCACGGCCCGAACCGTCACCACGGCCGACCCGCTTCCGCGACCGCTTCGCGCCCGCGGGTGGGCGAAGATCATTGACGCGCAGGGGCATTATTCGTCCTCTAGTTCCACCACCGAGACGAGGTGTGCCACCTTGCGGATCATACCACGCACGTCTCTGGTATCTGCTTGTTCTACGCTCTGTCCCAGCTTTCGGAGTCCTAACGAGAGCACGGTCTGCTTCTGATCCGTCTCATAGCCGACGCTGCTCTTGACATAGGTAATCTGCAGTTTGCCCACGTGTGTTCCTCCGTCCGGCCCTGCGTACCTACTCAGTCGCCGGTGTGGTCGCGGCGGCCGCTGGGGCAGCAGCGGTTTCTACCGGAGCAGGCGCCGCCTCGGCCGCTGCCGTGACCGGCTCGCCTTCAGCCTCTGTCTGTTCGGCGGTCTCCGCCTTCTCGGCGTCGGGCTGAATCTTCCCCGCCAGAATCAACCGCTCCCGACGCGCCTGTCGCGGGTCCGTCAGCGCCTGCAGGCCCACCATCGTCGCGCGTACGACGTTAATGACGTTGTTGGAGCCCAACGACTTGGTCAGCACATTGCGCACCCCCGCCGCCTCCATGATGGCGCGCACGGCGCCCCCCGCGATCACGCCGGTACCAGGGCCCGCCGGCTTGAGCATGACGCGCGCCGCGCCGAAGTCCGAGGTAATCGGGTGGGGGAGCGTGCCATTCCTGATCGGAATCTTGACGACGTTCCGACGCGCCACCGTGGCGGCTTTATGAATCGCTTCCGGAACTTCGTTGGCGCGCCCCAGGCCGAACCCCACATTCCCTTTGCCATCACCCACGACCACCAGCGACGTGAAGGAGAACCGGCGGCCACCCTTGACCACCTTGGCGACACGATTGATCGCGATCACCTTCTCCGTGAAATCATCGCCACGATCATCGCGCCCACCCCGCCGCCCGCCGCGCCGGTCATCGCGTCCGCCCCCACCCCGTTGTCGTTGTTGCACCATGGGCGTTCTCCTAGAAGCTCAAGCCGCTGTCGCGCGCACCATCGGCGAGCGCCTTGACGCGACCGTGGTAGCGAAAGCCACCGCGATCGAAAATGACGGATGTGATCCCCGCGTCCTTCGCCCTCTCGGCCAAGCGCGCGCCAACAGCGCCCGCGCGCGCCGTCTTGTTCTCACCCGATCCACGCAAATCCTTCTCCATGTCGGAGGCGGCGGCGAGCGTCTGCCCGGAGACATCGTCGATCACCTGGGCGTAGATGTGGGTATTGGAGCGAAACACGGCCAGCCGTGGCTGGTCCGCGGTACCGCTGACTCGCTTGCGGACACGGGCATGCCGACGCTTGCGCGCCGCGTGTCCCGTAATCCGTCGTCGACGGGTGCCCATCCTTCGCTCTCCTACTGCGTGATCGCGCCCTTACCGGCCTTGCGACGGACCCACTCCCCTTGGTAGCGGATCCCTTTGCCCTTGTAGGGCTCCGGCGGACGGATCTTGCGGATCTCGGCGGCTTGCTGGCCCACCGTCTGCTTGTCGATCCCTTGCACACGCACCAACTGCCCGTCCACCTCGAAGGCGATGCCTTCGTGCGGCTCCACACGCACCGGGTGAGAGAACCCCACCCGCACGATCAGCGCCTTGCCGTCCAACTCCGCGCGGTAGCCGATGCCCTGAATCTCCAGGGTCTTCGAGAAGCCATCGGACACTCCGACGACCATGTTGTTCAGGAGCGCCCGCGTCAGCCCGTGGAAGGCGCGATGCTGGCGGCGATCACTGGGGCGGGTGACCACCAGCTCCTCACCGTCTTGCACCACCCGGATGTCGCCCGGGACGGAGCGCTGTAACTCGCCTTTCGGACCCTTCACCGTCACATCCGCCCCAGCAATGGTGACGGTGACGGTGGCGGGCACAGGGATGGGCTTCTTGCCGACGCGACTCATAGCGTTACCAGACGTAGCACAGGATCTCGCCGCCCACGTTCGATTGGCGGGCGGCGTGACCTGTCATGACTCCACGCGGCGTGGAGAGGATAGCGACCCCAAGACCTCCGAAGACGCGAGGGATCTCTCGTTTTTGGACGTAGACACGCAAGCCGGGCCGGCTTACGCGCTGAATCCCGCTGAGGACGGAGCCGCCCTCGTTGCGGTACAGCAATTCAATATCCAGCTCGCGCTGGGGGCCAACGGTGCTCTCATGCACCGCATAGCCCTTGATAAAGCCCTCCCCCTCCAACACCTCCGCAATCGCCACCTTCAGTTTGGAGGCAGGGATACGTACGCGATCGTGTCGCGCCGCAACCGCATTGCGGATGCGCGTGAGCATGTCAGCGATGGGGTCGGTCACAGGCATGATCGTCCCTTCCTACGAAGTCCGCGCAAACGGCATCCCGAGCAGTTCCAGCAAGCGCCGGCCCTCCTCATCGTTCCGTGCCGTCGTGATGAAATTGACCTGCAAGCTACGAATTTGGTCGACCGTCGAAAAATCGATCTCGGGGAAGACGATCTGCTCGCGCAGCCCCAAGCTGTAGTTCCCCCGGCCATCGAAGGCCGTGCGGGAGATCCCCTGGAAGTCGCGGACACGTGGCAAGGTCGCGTTGACGGTGCGGTCGAAGAACTCCCACATCCGATCGCCACGCAGCGTCACCGAAACCCCCACGGGGTTCCCTTCGCGCAATTTGAAATTCGCAATCGACTTCTTGGCTTTGTTGATGATGGGCTTCTGCCCGGTGATGGTGGCCAGCTCCTCCGCCGCCGAATCGAGCAGGCGGGAATTCGAGACGGCTTCCCCCACACCGATGTTGGCGACGATCTTGGCGAGTCGCGGCACTTGCATGACGCTGCTGTACGCGAATTCCTCGCGCAGCTTCTCCACGACATCGTCCTGATACCGAGTCTTCATTCGGGGTGCGGCCATCAGTCCAAATCCTCGTTGCAGGCTTTGCAGAAGCGCACCTTGACACCATCCGGGCGCATCCGGAATCCCAACCGCGACGCTTTCTCACACGATGTGCAAACGACCGCCACATTGCTGATGTGGATGGGCGCTTCAATCTCCACAATCCCCGAGGGCTGGCCGATCTGCTGCGCCTTGACGTGCTTCTTGACCATGTTGACGCCCTGCACCAGCACACGGTCGCGTTGGCCCAGCACCTCACGGACGGGACCGCGCTGGCCCCGATCCTTGCCGGTCAGGATCTGCACCGTGTCATCTTGTCGAATTCGACGCATAGCTAGACAACCTCCGGTGCAAGGGAGACGATCCGCATGTAGTCCTTCTCGCGCAACTCGCGGGCCACGGGCCCAAAGATTCGCGTGCCGCGTGGCGCTTTGTCATCGGGCGACAACAACACGGCCGCGTTGTCGTCGAACCGGATATGGGAGCCGTCGGGGCGGCGATATTGCTTCGTCGTGCGCACGACGACGGCGCGTACGACCTCACCCTTCTTGACTTCGCGCCCGGGGTCGGCCTGCTTCACCGTGGCGACGATCACGTCTCCCACGCCGGCATAGCGCCGACCCGTCCCGCCGAGTACTCGGATGCATTTGATCACGCGAGCGCCGGAGTTATCGGCGACACGCAGTGAGCTTTCCTGCTGAATCACCCGCTATCCTCCCCACTCGCCTCGACCGGCGCTGCCACGGCGGGAGCCGCTGTTGCCTGGGCAGGCTCTATCGATGGCGCGGCGATCTCCTGGGGCTGTAACTCCGCCACCTCATGCCGTTCCAAGATCTCCAGCACACGCCAGGTCTTGTTTCGGGAGATCGGCCGGCACTCCTCGATCAGAACGCGGTCGCCCTGCCGGACCAAGTTCGTCTCATCATGGGCCTGATACTGCTTCCGGCGTCGCAGCACCTTGTGATACAGCGGATGGGTCACGGTACGCTCCACGCGCACGACCACGGTCTTGTTCATTTTGTCGCTGACGACGACGCCGGTGCGTTGCTTTCTGGCCATGGGCTACTTTTCCTCGTCCTCGTCTTCGGGCTGGTCGGCCTCGGATTCGTCGCTCGACTCATCGTCCTCGGATTCAGCCTCAGCCACCGCCGCGTCAGAGTCGTCCTCGGAAGCCTCAGAATCGTCCCCGTCGTCCGGCACTGCGTCTTCCGCAATGGCGTCTTGTGGAACGGCGTCTTGTGGAATCGCATCCACGTCCACGGCGTCACCGTCGGCCTCGGCATCTTCCAATTCCGCCTCGTCCGCTTCCAGCGCCGCGCGCGCTTCCAGCGCACGGCGTTTCTGCGGTGACAGCGCCGCCTCCGTGGGGGCGGCGCTGGGCGCGATTGGCGCCCCAAGGATCTCCGCGATCTGGCGTTCGCGCTGCACGGTACGCAGCCGGGCAATCTGGCGACGTGCGCGACGGATCGCGGACCCGTCCTGCAATTGGCGCGTCCCCTTCTGGAACTGCAGATTGAAGACTTCGCGATAGGCCTCGTTGACCCCTTCCGCCAGCTGGCGGTCGTTGAGGGCCCGTGCTTCCTCGGCAAGCGGATTCGCCACGGCTAGATCACCTCGGTCTCACGCGCAACAACGCGCGTGCGTACAGGCATTTTGTGCGCGGCCAGGCGCATCGCCTCCATCGCCGCTTCTTCCGTCACGCCGCCAATCTCGAAGAGGATCCGGCCCGGCTTCACCACCGCCACCCACTTCTCCGGGGCGCCCTTGCCTTTGCCCATCCGGGTCTCCGCCGGCTTCTGGGTCACGGACTTGTCCGGGAAGATGCGAATCCAAATCTTGCCATCGCGCTTGAGGTGGTGCGTGATCGATCGTCGAGCCGCCTCAATCTGCCGGCCATCCACCCAAGCCGCGTCGAGCGACTGCAGCCCAAACTCGCCGAACGCCACGCTGTTCCCCGTGGACGCAACGCCGCGGCGTCGACCGCGATGGTGCTTGCGCCACTTGACTCGCTTTGGTTGCAGCATTACGCCGACCCCTCCGGGGACCCAGACGCCGCCAGCGGAGATGACGAAGGCGGCTCCACCGCGCGTGCGGGGCCACTCGGCTCAGGGGTCACAGGGCTCGCATCCTCTTCCGCGGTCGGGAGGATTTCCCCTTTATAAATCCAGACCTTGACGCCGATCTGACCAAAGCCGGTGCGGGCCTCCGCCAGTCCGTAGTCGATGTCCGCGCGCAGTGTGTGCAGCGGCACCTGGCCGTCCATCTCCACGGCCCGGCGCGACATCTCCGCACCACCCAAGCGTCCGCTAATGATGATCTTGCAGCCCATGGCGCCGCGCTGCATCGTCCGTTGCACGGCTTGTTTGATCGCTCGGCGGAACGCCACGCGGCGTCCCAATTGTTCGGCGACATTCATCGCGACCAGCTTGGCGTCAATCTCAGGACTGCGAATCTCTTCGATGTTGGCCCGCACCCGCCGCCCCGTCAGCGCTTCCAGGGTGCCGCGCAACTCGTCGACCTTCGTCCCGCCCCGGCCAATCACAATGCCGGGCTTCGCGGTGTGAATCGTCACCGTCAGTTGGTTGGCGTTGCGCTCAATCTCCACCTTGGAGATTCCCGCCTCCGCCAGGTTGTCTTCGATCTCGGCTCGGATCGCGCGGTCTTCCAGCAGGAACGCGGCGTAGTTCTTCTCCGCGAACCAGGAACTCCGCCAACCGTAGATGACGCCGGTGCGGAAGATGGTGGGGTGAACTTTGCGACCCATCCGTTAGTCCTCCTCGTCCGACACCACGACGGTGATGTGGCACGTCCGCTTCAGCCGGGGTTGCACACGCCCACGCGCCGCGGCCCGAAAACGACGCAGCGTCCGCGCGTCGCCGGCATAGATGCTCTTGATCTTCAACGTCTCCGGATCGAGAGCGAAGTTGTTCTCCGCATTCGCCACCGCCGACTGCACCAACTTGACCACCTGCTTCGCACCCGGTCGGGGCGTGAATCGCAAGGTCGTCAGTGCCTGCTCCACCGTCATGCCGCGCAGACCGTGGAAGATCTGCCGCGCCTTGCGGGGCGACATCTGCAGGTATTTGCCACTGGCGGTAACTTCCATCGTCTCGATCCCCGTTAACCCGCGCGTGTCGTGCGGTCAGATCGACCGATGTGACCGCGGAAGAGCCGCGTGGGCGCGAATTCGCCCAACTTGTGGCCCACCATGTTTTCTGTGACGAAGACCGGCACGTGCCGGCGGCCGTCGTGAACGGCGATCGTGATGCCCACCATCTCCGGCAAAATCGTCGACGCTCGCGACCAGGTCTGAATCACCTCGCGCGCGCCCGATGCACGGACCCGCTGCACCTTGCGGAGCAGTTTGTAGTCGATGAAGGGGCCCTTCTTCGTAGACCGCGACATAGCCGCTCCTTACCGCCTGCGCCCGCGCCGGCGCACGATGTACTTGTCCGATGCCTTCTTGCCCCGCGTCCGGTATCCCAGCGCGGGCTTGCCCCATGGGGTCTTCGGGCCTGGCAGCCCAATGGGTGCCTTGCCTTCGCCACCGCCATGCGGGTGATCGACGGGATTCATGACCGAGCCACGCACCTGCGGGCGACGCCCTCGGTGCCGGCTCCGTCCCGCCTTCCCCAGTTTGATATTGCCATGTTCCACGTTGCCCACTTGGCCAATGGTGGCGAAGCACGTCTCACGCACCTGTCGCATCTCGCCGGAGGGAAGGCGCAACAAGACGTAGCCGCTCTCCTTCGCCATGATCTGCGCCGATGTCCCCGCGCTACGCGCCATCTGCGCCCCACGGCCTTCAATCAGCTCCACGCTGTGGACCTGGGTTCCGTTGGGCATATCCTTCAGTTCGAGCGCGTTCCCCACCCGAATCGGCACACCGACTCCGGCTTGCACCGTCTCGCCCACGGTCAGCCCGAGCGGCGCCAGGATGTATCGCTTCTCGCCATCGTCGTAGACGATGAGGGCGATCCGCGCCGTACGGTTCGGGTCGTACTCGATCGACGAGACGCGGCCAACTCGACCGACGCGGTCGCGCCGCTTCCAGTCGATAATCCGGTAGCGACGCTTGTGTCCGCCGCCCCGGTGCCGCACCGTGATCCGGCCGTGCACGTTGCGGCCGGCCTTGCGCTTCATCGGCGCGAGCAGGCTCTTCTCGGGCGTCTTCTTCGTGATCTCCTCGAAGGTATGACCGGAGGAATTCCGGCGACCGGGCGACGTGGGCTTGAAAGACTTCAGCGGCACCCTAAATCCCCTCGAACAGCTTGATCTCGTAACCCTCAGCGAGCGTTACGACAGCTTTTTTCCAATCGGCTTCCCGGCCCCGCCCCTTGCCAATGCGGCGGTATTGCCCGCGCACATTCATCACGTTGACCTTGCGCACCACCACGTTGAAGCCGATCTCCACGGCCTCTTTGATCTGCATCTTGTTGGCGCGAGGATCCACCTTGAAGACGTACTTGCCGTGGTCCGCGAGTTCCGTGGACTTCTCCGTAATGATCGGTTGGCGCAGCACGGCGTAGGGATGGATGTCTTTCGGCATCAGCCGCTCCCTCCGCCACGACGCGTCGCGGCCCGTTCGCCACCCCAGAGGGCCTCCGCTCGGCGCACCGCCGCCTCGGTCATGATGATGTGATCGTGGGTGAGGAGCGCCTCCACGCTGAGGGTGTCAGCGGGGCAGGTATCCATGCGTGACAGGTTACGGATGCCCAACTGCAGGTTGGCATCGGCTGCTTCGGTCACGACCAGCGCGCTGCGATCGGCGCCCAGCGCGTCCAACATCCCCTCGACCGCCTGCGTCTTGGCTTCGAAGTCGGGGGCGTCGAGGACGAGTAATCCGCCCTCGGAAGTTCGCTGCGACAGCATCGAGCGGATCGCCAACCGCCGCATCTTCTTCGGCATCCGTTGCTTGTAGGACCGCGGGTGAGGCCCGAAGGCCACAGCGCCGCCGCTGCGTACATGCGATGACCGCGCACCCATGCGGGCCCGGCCGGTCCCTTTCTGGCGGAAACTCTTCGTCGTGGCCGCCGAGTGCTCGGAGCGGCTCAGCGTGGAAGCGGTTCCCCGCCGTCGATTCGCCTGCTGCGCCAGGAGCGCCTGATGCACGACGGCCAGGTTCGGCTCCACTCCGAAGACGGCGGCGTCCACGTCGATCTGCCGGACCTCGTCACCACCAACATTCAGCACGGGGAGCTTCATGTTCGACCCCCACGACGCTTTGTTTTGCGGACCCGGATCGCCCCGTTGCTGGCGCCGGGCACTGACCCATAGACGAAGAGCAGGCCGCGCTCCGGTACGATCCGAACGATTTTCAGATTGAGCGTCGAGGCCGTCTTGCCACCCATCCGCCCGGACATCCGGGTCCCCTTGAGGACGCGGCCAGGCGAGGTTCCCGCGCCTACAGATCCCGGCGCGCGGTGACGGTCGCTCTGACCGTGTGTCTTCGGTCCTCCAGCAAAGTGATGCCGCTTGACCGTGCCGGCGAAGCCTTTGCCCTTACCCACGCCCTGGACGTCGACCCGGTCGCCGACCTCAAAGACCTCCCCGACGTTGATCACTTGACCCACTTGCAGGCTCTCGTAGTCATCCGCTGGGAATTCCGCGAGATAACGCAGCGCACCATTGCTGCCGGTATGCCCACGTTCGGCCTTGCTCAGGCGCCAGTCGGCGGTTTGTTGATAGCCCAACTGCACGGCCTCATAGCCATCGCGATCGGCGGTGCGAATCTGGGTCACGGGGCACGGCCCCACCTCCAGCACCGTGCAGCCAGCCACCTGGCCGTCATCCTGGATGACCTGCACCATGCCCAGCTTCTTGCCCAGGAGCCCCTCGACACTCATCGAACCGCGCTCTCTACAACTTGATTTCGATGTCGACACCGCTGGGCAGCTGCAGACGCATGAGGGTATCCACCGTGCGTCCGCTGGGCTCCATGATGTCGATCAATCGCTTGTGCGTACGGGTTTCAAACTGATCGCGGCCGTCCTTGTGCACGAAGGGGGACCGAATCACCGTGTATTTGTTAATCTCCGTCGGCAGCGGCACCGGGCCGGCAATATTGGCGCCCGACTGTTCCGCGGCCTCCACGATCTGGACCGCACTCTGATCGAGAATGCGATGGTCGTAGGCCTTGAGTCGGATCCGGATTTTCTGCCGAGCCATGCGCGCCTACTCCAAGATCTCAGTGACGGCGCCGGCGCCGACGGTACGGCCGCCTTCGCGGATGGCGAAGCGGAGGCCCTGTTCCAGGGCAATGGGGTTGATCAGGGTGACCTCCATGGTCACGTTGTCGCCGGGCATGGCCATC
>PVBE010140680.1_pt1 | contig 32779 bp, 22 predicted proteins | sample 1631181 | NCBI WGS metagenome assembly PVBE01 (sample SAMN08397723, study PRJNA350692) | Marine metagenome, whole genome shotgun sequencing project. | isolation source: water | place: Pacific Ocean | collected 2012-04
CACTTGCAGATAGCTTTAATATAAAAACTTATACCGGTAGTGGTTCAGCAAAAAGTATAACTGAATTAGGATTTTCGCCTGGTTTTGTATTAAGTAAAGCAAGAAGTTTTACAGAGAAGTTTAATGCTTTTGATATTGTAAGAGGTGCTTTAAATAGACTTTATCCAACAGATACACATTCAGAAGCATCTCAAAGTGGTTCATTAACTTCATTTGACAGCGATGGTTATTCTATAGGCAACTGGTCAGATATTAATACTAGTACTGAAGATTATGTTTCTTGGTCTTGGAAAGCTGATGATGATGTGCCGACTGCAATCCTACCAACACAAACAGTAGATGATATTAAGTCTACCAACTTAATGTTAAACCTTAATTTAGCAGGCGGTTCATATCCAGGAAGCGGTACTGATTTAATAGATTTATCTTCAGCAGGAGAAGATTTTTCAAGGTCATCAGCAGGAAATGTTAAAGCGGGTTTTGGCGGTTATTATATAGACCTTGAGGGTAACGACCAATATTGGGAAAGTGATTCATCAGTAGCAACAACAACAGGTGATGATATTACAATAGAATTTTGGGTTAGGTCGGAAAGTAGTTCTGCTCAACCATCTTATGCTGACATTATGGATGCAAACCATTCAACTGGTGTAACTGGTTCAACAGGACAGGGATGGGCAATTCAAATGAGAAGTTCTACCCAGAATAGTTTTTATTTTCTTTATTATGATGGGTCAGGTTATCAGTCGAATAGTGATAGTGAAATATTTGAATTAACAACTAATAAATGGACACATATTGCTGTTGTAAAAAGTGGAACAAGTGTGCAAATATATGAAGATGGTGTTGCAGGCACTAGTTGGACTGCAACTGATGCAACACTAGAAAACCCAAACCAAAAAATAAGATTAGGTCAATATTTGAACTCTGATACTAGAGGTTTTAATGGTAGTCTTGCACAAGTAAGATTATATAGTGTTGCTTTAAGTGCAGGGGAAGTTCTAAGCAATTATAATGCAACTAAAGATTTATTTACAGTAACAACATCAGTGGTAAGTGTAAATGCAAATGCAGGATTTAGTATTGTTAAATATACTGGGACTGGTGCTGACACAAAAGTGCCTCACGGCTTATCTGCTGCTCCTGATTTACTTATCGTAAAAGGTTTAGAAACCACTAATGATTGGTCAGTATTACATAAAGATGGAACTGATAATAATTTCTTACAGCTAAATAGTGATGCAGCAGAATCAGGTGATGGGTCAATATTTGGAAGCACATTTACAAGACCAACTGCTACTGTATTTACTGTTGGCGATACAGGGGAAACAGGAACTGCCGACAAAGAATATATTGCATATTGTTGGCATTCAGTAACAGGATATAGTAAGTTTGGAAGTTATACAGGTAATTCATCTTCAACAAATGCTATTACTGGTTTAGGATTTCAACCTGATTGTGTGATAATAAAATCCATGACTTTTGCAGAAGTATGGAGTATATTTGATAGTGAAAGAGGTGCGAATAAAAGATTAACACCAAGTGGTACTGATGTAGAATACACAGATAGTGGTGGTGGATATTTAGCAAGTTTTGATTCAGATGGTTTTACTACTCAAGAGGGGGGCAGTAATGACAATAATGTAAACAAAGAAGGAGAAACTTATATATATGCAGCATTCAAAATAAACTAAAACACGTAATACATATAATATAATTAAATCAAATACAATAACTTATGAAATTAAAGAAAAAAGAGCTTGAAACATTACAAGCTTTAATAGAAAAAATATCTATAAAACAAAATGAAATTGGGTTAAATACTATTAATGGTCATAAATTAGCTCATACATTTTCACAATTAGAAATAGAATTAAATACTATGAAATCTGACTTAGAAAATATATACGGTAAATGTAATATAAATATTGAAACAGGTAACATAGATAAAATTAAATCAAATGAAACTGATAAGAAAGATTAGTGTTGGAAGAGACTATAAAGATAATGCAATGCACTATCAAATTGGTCAAGAAGTTTATGGTAATCATATAATAACTAATATACTTGAAAAGTCCACATACTATGAAATATATATTGAAAAGAATAAAGAAGTGTTACTTTGGAAGTCTTTTAATAAAAACATGGGAATAAGTGTAGAGTATAATTTAGATTATGAATAACCCATATGCTTTAATAATACAACCAAAAGAAAATCGCTATAAAAATACCAAAAAAGTATCTGATAAAAACTTAATCCTGAATACATCAATTAGTGACCATAGGTACGTAAGTAAAGAAGCTATAGTAAAAGCTCTTCCAGGGGCGTTTAAAACATCTCTACGTGAGTCTGATGAAGTATTAGTACATCACAATATATTTAGAAGGTTCTATGATGTTAGAGGAAAAGAAAAAAATAGTGGTAATTATTTCAAAGAAGATATGTATTTTTGTTACTTAGATCAAGTGTATATGTACAAAAGAAATAATGAATGGATAGCAATGCCGGGATATTGTTTTGTAAATCCTATACAATCGGAAGATAAATGGGAAAATAAAGAGGAACCCTTAAAAGGTGTCGTAGTTTATACAGATGGCTCTGATTTTGTAAAAGAAGGTGAATTAGTAGGTTTTACACCATACTCTGAATTTGAATTTATAGTTGGTGATAAAAGATTATATAGAATAAAATTAAATGATATTTCAATAAAGTATGAACATAAAGGAACAGAAAAACTCTATAATACGAGCTGGTTATAAAGCAGTAAAAGAGTTAATAAAAGTCGCTGAAGAGGAAATAATTGTAGAAGATGCAGCAGATGAGCTAGCAGCAGACAGATTAAAGAATGCAGCTGCAACTAAGAAGTTAGCTATATTTGATGCTTTTGAAATTCTTAATAGAATAGAGAATGAAAAAAATCTTCTTGAAAATAAACCTATAGAAGATAAAAAAGAATCATTTAGTGGTTTTGCTGAAAAAAGATCTAAATAATGGAATTTTTATGTTCAAAATGTGGTGCTTGCTGTGCATCAGCAGGTAAATTGAATGGTGTTAAATATGGTTTACCAATTAAAGAAGATGGTTCATGTGCTAATTTAATAGGTAATATTTGTTCTATATATGATAATAGGTCTGATATTTGTAGGGTAGATAAAATGAATTTTAATTATAGTGGAATGACAAAAAAAGAGTATTTTATTAAAAGTACAAAAGCTTGTCATAAATTAATCGATGATATGGATTTAAGCGAGGACTATAAAATAAATATAGAAAAATATAATTAAATAATGTACGAACAAACTTTATATAAGGTAATTGAACCTATTAAAAGGACCACAATACATAGACTTAATAAGTCTAAATCATGGGAATATGGTTATAATAAAGAACATGACGTAATAGTAATAAGTAAGACGGGGAAGATTGGCGAAATATATGAAATTCAAAATCTAAAAATTGCACTACCTCTTGCAAAAGATGTGTATAGCAAAAGTGATAAATGGGAAGCACACGAATTACCAAAAGATTTCAGAAGGATTCAAACAATATTTGATTGGGAAGCACACCCAAAAGAATTTAAAGAAAAATGGTATGCATATATTGATAATGAATTTATCAAACGCGAAGAAGGCTATTGGTTTCGCAATAAAGGCAATGATACTTATATTACTGGCACTCATTATATGTACTTGCAATGGTCCAAGATTGATGTTGGGAGACCAGAATTTAGGGAAGCAAATAGATTATTCTTTATTTACTGGGAAGCATGTAAGGCAGACACGAGATGTTACGGAATTTGTTACCTCAAAAATAGACGGTCTGGATTTAGCTTTATGTCATCGTCTGAAACAGTTAACCAAGCCACGATCTCTTCAGATAGTAGGTTTGGGGTATTATCAAAAACTGGAGCAGATGCAAAAAAAATGTTTACCGACAAAGTCGTTCCTATATCAACCCACTATCCGTTTTTCTTTAAACCAATCCAAGATGGAATGGATAGACCTAAAACAGAATTGGCATATAGAGTACCAGCCTCTAAGCTTACAAGAAAATCTATTACAAGTACAGTTAAAAGAGAAGCCCTTGAGGGTCTTGATACAACAATAGATTGGAAGAATACAGGGGATAACTCTTATGATGGTGAAAAACTAAAGTTATTAGTTCACGATGAATCTGGTAAATGGGAAAGACCTGATAATATATTAAATAATTGGCGTGTTACAAAAACAACCCTAAGATTAGGAAGTAGGATAATAGGGAAGTGTATGATGGGATCTACTTCAAACGCCTTAGATAAAGGTGGAGATAACTTTAAAAAATTATTTTATGCCTCAGATGTTACAAAACGAAACAGAAATGGCCAAACTGGCTCGGGACTATATAGTTTGTTCATACCTATGGAATGGAACTACGAAGGATTCATTGATTCTTATGGAATACCTGTTTTCGAAACACCAAGGGAAGGAGTTGAAGGACCTTATGGGGATAAGATCGATATTGGAGTCATAGAACATTGGGAAAATGAAGCAGATGGTCTTAAAGATGACCCAGACGCATTAAATGAATTTTATAGACAGTTTCCTAGAACAGAGGAACATGCATTTAGAGATGAAACAAAAAATAGTATATTTAATTTACAAAAAATATATGAACAAATAGATTATAATGATGGTACAGTAACATCAAAGGCTATATCTAAAGGTAATTTCCAATGGGAAAATGGTATTAAAGATTCAAGAGTAATATTTACACCAGATCCAAAAGGAAGATTTAATATATCCTGGGTTCCTAGTTATAATCTTCAAAACCACATAATAATAAAAAATGGGCGCAAACATCCCGGTAATGAGCATATAGGGGCATTTGGTTGTGACTCTTATGATATATCAGGCACAACAGATGGTAGAGGATCAAAAGGAGCACTACACGGATTAACAGTATTTAGTATGGAAGAGGCGCCTATTAATTCATTCTTTTTAGAATACGTAGCTCGACCACAAACCGCTGAAATGTTTTTTGAAGATGTACTTATGGCATTAGTATTTTATGGGATGCCAATATTAGCAGAGAACAATAAGCCAAGATTATTGTATTATTTAAAGAGAAGAGGGTATAGAGGATACTCTATGAATCGTCCAGATAAAACAATAAGTAAATTATCAACAGCTGAAAAAGAAGTAGGAGGCATACCGAATTCATCTGAAGATATGAAACAAATTCACGCTGCAGCAATTGAATCATATATAGATAAATATGTAGGATTACAGGAAAATGGAGATTATGGTAACATATATTTCAATGCAACGTTAAACGATTGGTCTAAATTTAATATAAATAATAGAACAAAACATGATGCCGCAATAAGTTCTGGTCTTGCTATAATGGCATGTAACAGACATTTGTACCAACCAAAACAATTAAAACAAACAAAGGTTTTAGATTTTGGATTTAAAAAATATAGTAACAAAGGAAGTATTTCAAAAATAATAAAATAGATGAATATATTACCAAAAGGTGTATTCCCCAGCCAAGCAGTTTCAAATGCTGAAAAAGCAAGCGAAAAGTATGGTTTAGAGATTGCAAAAGCAGTTGAATCGGAATGGTTTAAAAGAGATTCTGGTACGGCTAGGTACTACGCTAATAGAGACAACTTTCACCGTTTAAGATTATACGCTAGAGGTGAACAGTCAATACAAAAATATAAAGACGAATTATCTATTAATGGTGATTTATCATATTTAAACATAGATTGGAAACCTATCCCTATAATACCAAAGTTTGTTGATATTGTGGTGAATGGTATTAGTGAAAGAGTATATGATATAAAAGCGTATTCACAAGATCCAGCTTCAATTAAGAAAAGAACAGATTATATGCAATCTATAATAGATGATATGATTACTAAAAACTTTTCTGAATCTGTCCATAAAGAATTTGGAATTAATTTATTTGAAAACGACAAAAACAAACTACCTGCTGATGATGATGAATTACAACTGCATATGCAACTGGATTATAAAGATTCAATTGAAATTGCAGAGGAGGAGGCTATTAATAATGTATTTGACCATAACAAATATGAACTAATAAAGAAAAGATTAGATTATGATATAGCTGTTATTGGTATAGGAGCAGTTAAAAATGAATATACAACATCAGAGGGTATAAATATAAAATATGTTGACCCTGCTGATTTAGTTTATTCGTATACAGAATCACCACATTTTGATGACATATATTACGTAGGAGAAATTAGAAAAGTATCTGTAGTTGATTTAAAGAAACAATATCCATATTTAACAGATGAAGATATAAGAAGAGATGTTGAGGGGCAAGGAACTAATGCTAAGTTATATAATAAGTCTTATGCTGGTAAGGATAGTGAAGATAATTCTCATGCTTATGTATTATATTTTGAATATAAAACCTATAAAGATGAGGTACATAAAATAAAAGAAACATCATCAGGAGCATCGAAGGCAATCAAAAAAGATAGCGAGTTTAATCCTCCTAAAGATTCCAAAGCTAGATTTACTAAAGAATCAAGGACTATTGAGGTAATATACGAAGGAGCAAAAATAATTGGTACTAGAAAATTATTAAAATGGCAGTTGGCTGAAAATATGACAAGACCAAAGTCAAATACAGTTAAAGCACAATTTAGTTATAATATAGTTGCACCAAGAATATATAAGGGTAGAGTAGAATCACTAGTGAGCAGAATGACTACGTTTGCAGATATGATTCAATTAACACATTTAAAGTTACAACAAGTATTATCAAGAATGGTACCAGACGGTGTTTATTTAGATGCAGATGGAATTGCTGAAATAGATTTAGGTAATGGTACAAATTATAATGCACAAGAAGCATTGAATATGTATTTCCAAACAGGTTCTGTTATTGGTAGATCAATGACGCAAGATGGTGAATTCAACAACGGTAAAGTTCCAGTACAAGAATTACAATCATCTGGATCTAATGCTAAAATATCTAGTTTAATTAATTCATATAATTATTATTTACAAATGATAAGAGATGTGACTGGATTAAATGAGGCAAGAGACGGTTCGACACCAGATAAGAATGCGTTAGTAGGATTACAAAAAATAGCTGCTGCAAATTCAAATACAGCAACAAGACACATATTACAAGGTGGATTATATCTTACTCTTAAAACAGCAGAAGCTATATCACTTAGAATATCAGATGTTTTAGAGTTTAGCCCAACACGTAAATCTTTTATACAAGCAATAGGTAAATCAAATGTAGCTACTTTAGATGAAATAAGTAAGTTACAACTACATGACTTTGGTATATTTTTAGAATTAACGCCTGATGAAGAAGAAAAACAATTACTTGAAAACAATATACAAATGTCTCTTCAAAAAGAACAAATCAATTTAGAAGATGCTATTGATATTAGAGAAATAAGGAATTTAAAACTTGCTAATCAGTTTTTAAAATTAAAAAGAAAAGAAAAGTTTGAAAAAGATAGGGCTATACAGCAGGAAAATATTCAAATGCAAACACAATCTAATACGCAAGCTGCACAAGCCGCTGCTCAAGCTGATGCTCAAAAACAACAAGCTATAACACAGAGCAAAGCTCAGTTAGCACAAATTGAAGCTCAATTAGATACACGAAAATTAGAAAAAGAAGCTGAAATAAAAATGATGTTGATGGAAAAAGAATTCCAGCTGAATATGAAACTTAAAGAGGCTGATTTAAACGTAATTAAAGATAAAGAGAAGTATAAAGAAGATAGAAAAGATGATAGAACAAAAATACAAGCATCTCAACAATCAGAATTAATAGATCAAAGAAAAAATAATAAACCACCTAAAAAGTTTGAATCAGCAGGATTTGATAATTTAGGAGGATTTGGCTTAGAGCAGTTTGAGCCTAAATAAAAACTGCAAACCATTTTTATAATATTTTATCATGAAAGAAAACAAAGACGTCATAGTTGACGAAACACCAACTGCAGCAGAAAAGGAAGAAAAAGTACTTGAAGCAGCAGGACACGACACGGGTAAAACCGAAGACGGTATGTATAAAGTTGATTTAAGCAAACCGGTAGAACAAGAAGCAGAACCTGTTCAAGAAGAACAAAAAGAAGAGGTTACTGAAGAAAATCAATTAACTTTAGAAGAAGTAATTGAAGAAGAAACTAAGGAAGAATCCGAAGTAGAGCCTAAAGAGAAAGTACAAGATCTACAAAACGAAGTAGAAGAAGCTGTACAAGAATCTCAGGACACAGGAATAGAATTACCAGAAAACATTCAAAAAGTTGTAGACTTTATTAATGAGACTGGTGGAACGTTAGAAGATTATGTAAAAATTAATCAAGATTATTCTAACATAGATAATTCAACTCTCTTATATCAATATTATAATCAAACTAAATCTCATCTTACAAAAGATGAAATAGATTTTTTAATTGAAGATAATTTTTCATTTGATGAAGAGATGGATGAACCAAAAGATATTAAGCGTAAAAAACTCGCTTATAAAGAAGAAATTGCAAAAGCTAAAAGCTATTTAGAAGGATTAAAGGATCAATATTACGAAGAAGTCAAGTTGGGTTCTAAGTTAACCGACGATCAACAAAAAGCAATTGAGTTTTTCAATACTCACAACTCTGAGCAATCAGAACAGCAAAAGCTGGAACAAAAACAAATTGACCATTTTAACAATGAATCTAAAAAAGTTTTCAATGACGATTTCAAAGGTTTTGATTTTGAAGTAGGAGACAAAAAATATAGATACAATATTAAAGATAAAAAACAAGTCAAAGATAAACAAGCAGATATATTAAACGTACTTGATAAGTATATCAGTAAAGATAATATGTTACAAGATGCTAAAGGTTATCATAAAGCTCTTTTTGTTGCAGATAATGCAGATGCAGTTGCAAATCATTTTTATGAACAAGGTAAAGCTGATGCTATAAAACAGTTAAACGCAGATTCTAAAAATATAAATATGGATCCACGTAAAGCTGGCACAGTTGAAACCGGAGGCGTAAAGATAAGAGCAATTTCAGGTGATGATAGTTCAAAGTTAAAAATTAAACTTAGAAAATAACTTTAAAAAAATAAATAAAAATGGCAGTAATAACTCCAACGGGCGGAGCCAGTTTAAATGCGGTTCCAGCTCCAGTTAAACAAACGTTAGCAACAAACTACCTATCATTTACAGGTGGCGCTAACGACTGGGCACAGCAATACTTACCAGATTTATACGAAGCAGAAGTTGAAAGATATGGAGACAGATCTATCGCTAGCTTCTTAAGAATGGTAGGTGCTGAAATGCCCATGACTTCGGATCAAATTATTTGGTCTGAACAAGGTAGACTACACTTAACGTACACGGGTGCATTAGTTATAGCAACAGGTGTTGTAACTATTGCAAGTTCGGGTACTCATGCAATAAGAGTAGGTCAAACAGTAAAAGTAAAAGGTGGTACTTCTGGTATCGTTGCTAATGCTTATGTATCAGCAGTTGCATCAGATAATACTACTTTAACGCTTCTGAGATATGATAAAGCATTATTTAGTACAGCTCCAGCATTTACAAACTCTGAAACAGTAACAATCTTTGTTATCGGTTCTGAATTTGCAAAAGCTACTACGGGTATGTCAGGTGCAATAACTCCATCTTTCAAGTCGTTTACAAACAAACCAATCATATTAAAAGATAAGTATGAGATTTCAGGATCTGATGCTTCTCAAATAGGTTGGGTTGAAATTACAGGTGAAGACGGACAGTCAGGATACTTATGGTACCTAAAGGCAGAAGGTGATACAAGAACTAGATTCGAAGATTACTTAGAAATGTCAATGGTAGAAGGTGAATTAGCAGCGTCAGGTTCTGGTGCAGTTGGTGTTACTGGAATAGGTGGTACTGAAGGTTTATTCGCAGCAATCGAAGATAGAGGTCACGTAACTGCAGGTATTGATGGCAATACAGCAGCTGAAGACTTAGCTGACTTCGATGAAATTCTTAAGAAATTAGATACGCAAGGTGCTATTGAAGAAAATATGTTATTTGTAAACAGAGATGTTGCATTAAACATTGACGACATGCTAGCGGCTCAAAATTCTTATGGTACAGGTGGTACATCTTGGGGTGTTTTTTCAAACAGCGAAGATATGGCACTTAATTTAGGTTTCTCTGGTTTCAGAAGAGGTTCTTATGACTTCTACAAAACTGACTGGAAATACTTAAATGATATTACAACAGGTGGTGCATTTACTAATATTAGAGGTGTAGTAGTTCCTGCTGGAACATCAACTGTTTACGATCAAACATTAGGTAAGAACATTAAAAGACCATTCCTTCATGTCAGATATAGAGCTTCTGAAGCTGATGACAGAAAGATGAAATCTTGGACTACAGGTTCTGTAGGCGCGACTACTTCTGATCTAGACGCAATGGAGGTACACTATTTATCTGAAAGATGTTTAGTAGTACAAGGTGCTAATAACTTTATGTTATTAAACTAATCCTTATTTAATATGAGAATTACCCCGGTTTCGGCCGGGGATTCTTGTATTTTTATTATTTAATCTTATTATATCATGACAAAAAAAGTTAACACAACCCCAAAATGGGAGATGAAAGATAGAACATACTATCTAGTAAATGGTAAATCACCACTTACATATACAATTAAAAGTAAAGGTATATTTTGGTTTGACGAAGACAAAGGCTTCGAAAGAGAATTAAAATATACAATAAACCAAAAAACTTGTTTCGTAGATGAATTTAAAGGCGATGCAAGACTTGGTCATATAGTTTTTGAAGACGGCATACTAAATGTGCCTAAAGAAAAACAAACCCTGCAAAAATTAATGTCATTATATCACCCACAATATGGGCAGATATTTGCAGAATTTGATGCAGAACAGGAAGCAGAAAGTGATTTAGATATACTTGAACTAGAAATAGAAGCTTTAATGATTGCAAAATCAATGGATATTGATCAAGCAGAAGCAGTTATAAGGTCTGAAGTTGGATCTGAAGTATCTAAGATGACTTCTAAGGAAATTAAAAGAGATTTATTACTATTCGCTAAGAATGATCCAAAACTATTCTTAGAATTAGCTAATGATGATGATATTAATATTAGGAATATGGCTATAAAAGCCACTGAACTTGGAATATTAAGATTATCTGAAGATCAAAGAACATTTAAATGGGCTAAAACTGGCAAAAAAATTATGACAGTTCCATTTGATGAACATCCTTATTCCGCTTTTACAGCTTTCATGAAAACAGATGAAGGCTTAGAAGTTTATAAATCAATTGAAAAAAGACTTAAATAAAAGTCTCATTATAGTGATAGCCACTGTAATGGTGGCTATTATTATAATAAATAAAAGAATATGGCAGTTAGCATAGATACAGTATACCAAAGAGTATTAGCTATTCTTAATAAAGAAAATCGTGGGTATGTAACACCCCAAGAATATAATTTGTTTGCGAATCAAGCTCAGCTTGAAATATTCGAACAATACTTTTTTGACTTAAATCAGTATAGTAGATTACCTGAAAGTGATACAGAATATTCTGACTTACCAAAGTTAATAAATGAAAAAATTAGTAAATTTAAAAAATCAGGGGTACTAGCGTATTCAACTGATAGATTTAATTTACCAACAGATCTACATAAAATAGGGACAGTAATATATAATGATACAACGCCTATTGAAGAAATTGATAAGAAAAACTTACTAGAATATCAATTATCAAAACTCACATCACCAACAACAAACAATCCTGTATACATACAGAGCATTGATAATTCATTAGGAGATTGGAGTATAAAAATATTTCCAACAACTATAATTAATAATATTTCATGTACATATATAAGAAAACCTGTAACAGCTACATGGAGCTACATTAATGTTACTGGTAACGCTTTATACAACGCTAGCGGATCAACTGACTTTGAATTACACAGCTCAGAAGAAACAAATCTTGTATTAAAAGTATTGTTATATGCTGGTGTTAGTATTAAAGATCCTAATATAGCTCAATTAGCAGATGCAAAAGAAACAAAGAAACTAACACAAGAAAAATCATAATAAATGGGACTAATAACACAAACAGCTAAAGAATACTACACAGTAGCAAATAATTTTACTGGTGATGGTTCTGCAACGGAATTTACTGTTACATTTGACCCGTTGCCAGCTGTAGAAGCTGATTTTATAGTATATCAAGCAGGTGAAGAAATTGATGATGATCAATATACGTATGCTGCTAGCACAGGTAAAATTACATTTACAACAGCACCAGCTAATGGGACAGCAATACAGGTTAAATTAAAAAATATAAAACACGGTACTTATAGATACATTGCTTTAAATGATATTATAAATAACTTTATGGTATCATATGTTGGAGACGGTAAGATAATAAATAATGCAAGAAAGTTAGATGTATTATTTCATACTAAAAGAGCAATACAAGAATTTAGTTATGATGTATCAAGAATTGAAAAAATACAAGAAATTGAAGTAGGCGCATCACTTACAGTACCTATGCCTCAGGATTATGTTAATTATACGCAATTAGCATGGATAGATGGAGATGGATTAGAAAGAGTAATATATCCATCAAAAATAACTTCAAGACCAGCACAATCAATATTACAAGATGATACGGCTGAATATTTATATGATAATGATGAATCATTATTAACAGCTACATCTATTATAACAGAAAGATTTAAAAATGTACCAACGACAGAATTAAATGATGATTACTTTTATTCAGACAATGATAGAAACGCAATGATGGGTGAGGGTAAAAGATTTGGTATAGATCCAGAAACTACACAAATAAATGGTGTATTTATAGTAGATGAAGTAAATGGCCAATTTGGGTTTAGTAGTAATTTAGCAGGAAAAGTTATAACATTAAAATATGTTTCAGATGGACTTGGTACTGATAATGAAATGCAGATACATAAATTGGCAGAAGAGGCAATATATAAATACATAGCCCATGCAATACTATCCTCAAAAGCAAATATCCCAGAATACATAATAAATAGATTTAGAAGAGAAAGAAGAGCAGCGATGCGTAATGCTAAATTAAGATTATCTAACCTTAAATTAAAAGAGCTTACTCAAGTAATGAGAGGTAAGTCTAAGCAGATTAAACATTAATACATGCCAGAAATAAAAAGGGTTTTCCTACGTGGAAAAATGAATAAGGACCTCGATGAGAGATTACTTCCGGATGGTGAATATAGAGATGCTTCTAATATTCAAATATCAAGTACAGAAAGCTCAGATGCTGGAACTGTACAGAATATATTAGGTAATAGATATACTCATCTTGATACAACTGTTAATCCTGCAATATATGTTAAATCCCTTAATTTAGGTGGCAGCTGTATAAGTATTGTAGAGAATACTGAAACAGAAAAAATATATTTATTTATAAAAGGTACCTCAGTAGATGCTATTGTAGAATATAGTGAAGCAGAAAACACATATAAACCTATATTAATTGAAAATAAATCAAGGTCAAATCCTGTATTAAATTTTACTGATGAAAAATTAACAGGTGTCATTATATTAGAAGATTTTTTAATATTCACTGATAACAATTCTGAGCCTAAAATTATAGATATTTCAGATGATTCAATATTTGTAGCAGGGTCTGTAGATTATACTACCACCACACAAATTGATGGGCAGAATTTTGTTGAATCGGACGTAACACTTATAAGAAAATCACCTTTAAACGCGCCGGGGGTTAAATTTGAACTTGGTTGGGGGACATTGCCAGGAATTATTCAAACTTGGAAAGCAATACATAGGGAAAGGTTTGTAAGATTTGCATATAGATGGAAATTCACTAATGGACAATATTCTACTTACTCCCCATTTACTGATCCAATATTTGTTCCAAGTTCAACTCAAGTATATGATACAGCTGAGGGGTTTAATGAGGCTATGTTTAACAACATAAGAAGTGCTTCACTTGTAAATATCGAGCATGGTAAAAGTAAATCTGGTGATGAAGAAGATGTAAATAATATTAAATCTGTAGATATATTATACAAGGAGTCAGGTAACTCAAACGTTTATTTATATAAAACTATTAAACATGAAGATATTGTAGATAAATGGGAAACTGGTGTTGATGTATCAAAAGAGAGTAAAAAAAATGTTATACCAGATGATCAATTATATAGAGCATATGATAATGTGCCGTACAAAGCTAAAGCTGTAGATATAGTTGGGAATAGAATAGTGTTTGGTAATTATGAAGATGGGCTAAATTTAGATGATTATAATCCTGAATTTGAGATTACATTAAAAGATAGAGGCGATCTTAATACAGAAACTACTAGATATTATTTAAATGAAGTCGGGGATGGTACTATAAGTGCAACGGCTGAAACTGGTGTAAAAGATATAGCGACCGTAAAAAGTGGTAGAGAATATCAAGTGGGGGTCGTTTTTCAAGATGAGTATGGTAGAAAATCACCAGTATTAACAAATGAAACAGGATATAAACAAATTAAATATCATACTGGATTTTTTGCTGCTGGAGCAGATGACCCTGATTACGGTAAAAAGTTTAATATAAAAAACACGAACGCAAAACCTACAGATCCAAGGATTAAGAAATTTAGATATTATATAAAAAGTTCAATAAATAAATACAATAATATAATAGTTGAGGAAACTAAACTTGATAAAGAAGACCCAGATACATTATGGCTAATAGTATCCTCTTATGAAATAAATAAAACAGAAGAGGGAAAATACTTGTTATTTAAAAAAGGTAAAAATAGCCAAACCCCTTTGAATAGTGCTACTATTCTTAACCCAACTAATACAGTTTATGAGGAAGATGATTTCAAAGTAAAAATATTATCAATAGTGGATGAAAAACCTGAGAATATTGATACGGAGTTAAACTATGATGGAAAATTTTTTATAAAAATAAAAAGGAATGGTAAAGTTATAACTAATTTACATAATCTAATGGGGTTAGCGGGTTATGATGGTGCAATTCCAAAAGATGAGTTTAGGGAACTTGATACTGAATATGTTATAGGTGGGTTATTTTTAGGCCAAGTTGATGTAACTGCTGGTACAGGGTTTTCTACAATGAGAAAATATTACTATAAGGATGGGGGAATTGTATGGAAGACAGGGATGCCATTAAACCCAACATATATTACTACTACGCCAAATACTTTTGAAAATTCTAATTTTTCACCATCAGGGGTTGTGGGCGCTTATCAGGATTTAGCTAACGTTGTTAATGCTGCAACTACTGATGCTGAAGGTTTAGCATCTGCTAATTATACAGATAGTGCTGGGAAGTTAGTTAGTAAAATTGAAGTAAAATATGGCGCAGATACATACCCAACTGATTTTAAAATTACTTATGTTGGTGGTAGTGGTTCAGCTGAGCCTGCAACGCCAGCTATTTTTGAAACAATTCCAGAGGGAGATGTATTAGATGTTTATTATGAAACAACAAAAGCTTATGATATATCTGAATGGGATAAAGAGCTAGGTTTTGATTTAAGCTTTTATAATGCTTTTACAATGCGAAACGGTGTTGAATCTAATCTTATATGTGATGATTATAATCAAGATAGCGTTGGTAATGGTATAAAAGTTTCTACAATTATAAATAAAGAATACTCTGAAAGAGTTAAAGAGTCATCATTAATATACTCAGGTATATTTAACGATGAAACAGATGTAAATAAATTAAACGAGTTTAATACAGGTTTAAAAATAACAAAAGAATTAAATCCTGAATATGGTAGCATACAAAAGCTGCATACAAGAAATACTGATTTAATAGCATTTTGTGAAGATAAAGTATTAAGAATATTAGCTAATAAAGATGCTTTATATAATGCGGATGGGAATATTAATTTAACAGCATCAACAAATGTGCTAGGTCAAGCTGTAGGTTATAATGGAGATTTTGGAATATCTAAAAATCCTGAATCATTTGCAAATTACGGATATAGATCATATTTTACAGATAAAGCAAGAGGGGCTGTATTAAGGCTTTCAAAAGATGGGTTAACAGTTATATCAGATAAAGGAATGTCTAGTTTCTTTAGGGAAAACTTATTAAATGAAAACAACGATATTATAGGTAGTTATGATATTTATTCTGATCAATACATACTATCTTTACCTACTTATGGTTCTTCTATTAGTTTTAAAGAAGATGTAGATGGTTGGGTTTCAAGATTAAGTTTTATACCAGATGGAGGGGTTTCATTAAACGGTAATTATTATACATGTTATGAAAGTGAACTTTATTTACATCATGCTGATGGAGGAAAACGAAACCAATTTTACGGTAATAACGTAACGTCAGGTATAAGATTGATATTTAATCAAGAGTCTTCAACAATTAAAAACTTTAAAAATATAATATACGAAGGAACTACAGGTTGGGAGATTGACACAGAGGGTATAAAAACAGATCAACAATATGGTGAGGTAATTGAGTTTAAGAAAAAAGAAGGTAAATATTTTGGTTTAATATCAGGTATAAATAATAATGTTGATATAATTAAGGGAGATGAATTAGATTCAAGACTAAAGGATTTTTCAATACAGGGATTAGGTAATATATCTTCTCACAGTGGCACAGAAACATTTGTTTGTGCTAACGCGGGACTAACTATAAATAGTGGTGAAGTCGGTGAAATTATAACAGGAGAAGTTACATCAGGAACTATAACTAATATTGTAAATAGATTAGATCCACCAACAAACGTGTATCTTACGGGAACTAATACCTATGATGCTACAATAATAATACCATCTGGATATGATAATACTGGTGGTACTATCTCATGCCCCGCGAGCGCAGGAGCCGTAGATACATCTTTTAGTTGCAATAATGCGGGGTTAAATATTGCAGATGGAACAGTGGGGACTACAGTTAGTGGTACAACAACTTTAGGGACAATAGCATCATATAGCCCTACAACATATTCAGCAGACACAAGTACAGAATATAAAGCTACTATAAACATACCTTCTGGATATTCAAATTCCGGAACTATAGAATGTGAAGATACAGATGTAACTGTAACACCTGCTAGTTGTGGATTTTCTTTAGTAACAAATGGTACTTATGCAAATGGTGGTACAACAATAACAGGAACATTTAGCGGCACGGATTATACAGGTTCTGATACTATAGCATTAACAGTAGGTAGTGGAACAATATCACCAACTACAACAACGAAAACTGCGTTAGCAAATGGGTTAGCTGTTACGTTATCTGAAGGTGTCACTATAACAGCAACAGTTACAAGCGGATTATGTAGTACAAGTACTACAGTTCAAGCACCTCAATCGGTAACAGTTGTTATAAATGGATTAGGGACGTCTTTTACTTACAATAATATAGCTTTAATAGCCAGCACAACTGGTACTGTAACTTCTTATCAATGGTATAAAAGTACTAGTTCTAGTTTTACAGCAGGGGATACAGCCCCTAATGATAATGATATTTTAGGGGAAACAAGTGCAACTTTAACTACACAGGAAGGAACCGAAGACACTATATATTATAAAGTAAAAATAAATGGAACTACAGATTCAGTGGTTCATCCAGTTGTGTATAGCAACAGACCGTCGTTTACATTAAAGTTTATAGCAGGAAGTTCAATAACTCAAGGGGCTTGTAGTTCAAGTACAACAAAAACAATATATGCTAATAATTCGTCTTTTACAGATGCAACAGAGTTTTACACAAATATACAAGGAAGCACAACAGGATTTGAAGAGGGTACGTATTCTAATTCAACTAACGGTACAAATAATCACCATAGGTTTATAAGTTCAAGTGGTGTGCCTCAAGCTGCTTTAGTTTGTTCAACAGGGTCACAAGGTATAAAAGCTTCTAAATGTAATAATGCAGATTACGATAAGCATTTTAATGTAAATTTAGGGAGCGGTAGCACATTAACAAATGGTGATGTTATTAGTTTTACATCAACAGTTGAGTCAAATGCGTATTGGCAGGTAGAAGATGCTTCTTATGGTGGTAGCAGCTTTGACCACTCAGTTACATTACTCAGCACACATAATAGTTGTACATTAATGTTAACACCTGTTATAGATGTAACATCACCGGTGAGTAGTTCTTTTATATATGATGCAGGTAGCTTAATAACAAGAACATTATCAGCGGCCACAAGAAGTAATCAACCACAGGGTATAACGCCTTCGTTTCAATGGCAAGGAGGAACGACTAATAATAACTTATCAGATATTTCAGGGGCAACAGGCGAAACATTAGATGTTAACTTCAATACAGTAAGTAATTCAGCGGGTCAACCGACATACTATAATTGTAATGTAACATACCAAGATGGGGGTGATACAAAAACTGTCGCTGATACAACAAATGCTAGTATAGTTTGGAATAATTTTACAACATATACTAATTTAAATTATGTTAACGGGGGCTCAGCTTCCGCGCCTAGTATAACAGCTTGTACAGATACAAGTAGTCAGATAACGCTTTATGGTAACAATGCTAATTTAGCGAGTGTAACACAATTTTACAGAAATTCAAATGGCTCAGCATCACCAGCGGTTACAGTTGGCACTTATTCAGATGGAACTAAAAGAGCATATGTATTAGGAGGCGGAGCGGTTGCAAGCGCTTGGGAAAGCTGTAATAACTTTACAATATCTGGATCTGCAACTGGTAGTTCATATGCTACTGTTTTATTAACGGCAAATCAAACTGGATTTAACGGGACGAATTTTGTTTGGACAGCGGGTGGAACTCAAGTGCAAAGTGGCTCGGATAATACATTTTCAGCAACTGTTGCAAACACTTTTTCTGGAAATGTTACTTATACATGTACTGTTTCTGGGGGAGATACACCTAGCGGAATAACAAACCCTGCTCAACATACTATAGCATGGTCAGTTCCTTCTCAAAAGGTTCAAGCTAAGTTATGTCCTAATGGTTCTAACCTTGATATTCTTCTTACGAATGCTGAAGGATATTCTGTTGGTGACGTTATTAGTTTAACTGGTAGTGGATTAACATCTGGTTGTTATGAAATAACAGGATCTTTTTCAGGTACTCAACAGTATAGTGCGTTGGTTTCAGGAACATATCCTTTTCCACCATCATCATCTTGTTGTGATTGTAGTAACTGTTCTGCGTCTATAAGTAGGTCAGGAGACGCAACTATAGTAGTTAATACAAATGTAACTTTTACAGCATCAGCTTCAGGTTACACAGCAACAAATTATGCTTGGTATGTTAAAAATTCTCTAAGCGAATCATATCCAACAACACCAATACAAACAGGATCAAGCAACCAACTGCAAAATCAAACATCTGGTTCTGCTGGGTCAAAATACTATAAAGCTGTTGTTACAGCTACAGGTGTCAGTAGAGAAGCTGAAATTACACAAAGCTGGTATGCAACAGAGGAGGAAAGATGGTATGTAGCTGAAAATCTTCAATCAGATTGTTCGACAGCTGCAGATGAAGTAATTACCGTAAGATATACAAGTTTCCTTGCTTTATCTAACGGAACGGTATTTGAAAAAACTTCAGGTGTAACAGTCACATGTTACACAATAACAGGGAGTGGGAATGGTAATAATACTGTCCATGAAATAGGGGCAAATGATTTTCATGCCAGCTGTATTGCGTGTCAAAACGCAAACTCTGTAGATTGTTCATTCTCATTAAGCTCATCTGGAAATTACAATAGCTTGAATGGAACAGATACAATAACAGGCACATTTGGTTCTGGACATACAGGAACAGTATCAGTAGGCTTTAGCGTAAGTTCAGGAACAGTTAGTCCTGGAAGCGCAACAAAAGCTCAGTTAGAAAGCGGTGTAACTTTAACATTATCACCGAATGTTACATTAACAGGAACAATAAATAGTTCAGATGCTTGTGCGGGTGATTCAGCAACAGTAACAATACCTCAATCAACTTGTAACAGCGTTATGGCTTATAGCACCACATCTAATCCTGCAGTATCCGGTTCTGGTGGAGCTAATGATTTATGTAATCCTAGTGGTAGTGCAAAAGCTTTATATATAAACGGTACAACTCTTTCAAACTCAACACAAGTATATCAAGCTAATGGTTGTGGGTCATTAATATCAGGAACAAAATATTATTCAACAGATAATTCAAACTATTATATATGGAATGGGTCATCATTATCAGGGCCTTATTATCTTAACTGTCCATAAAATAACGTAATAATAAAACCATGAGCCTTATAACATTACAAACAGCATTTACAAAAAACACTTCATTGCAAGTAGGGGATATAATATATTTTCAAGATCCATTAGATGTAGATGGCAATGAAATTAAGAAGATTGGTCCTGTACAGACAATTGCAGACAACTATATAGTATGTAATGCAACAGGGGATTTATCAGGTTTAACCCAAACAAGTTATATCTTTTTTAGTAAAGATAATAGTAAAAACACATCTGGTATAATTGGATATTATGCCGAAGTTAGTTTAAGTAACAATTCAAAAGATCATGCGGAATTATTCGCAGTTAACTCAGAAATATTTATAAGTAGTAATTAATATGGAACCAATATCATTAATAGCAGCAGCAGTACCTTCTATTGTTTCAGGAATAGGGAGTCTTTTCGGAGGGGGAAAAAGAAGAGCAAGGGAAAGAAAAGCACAACACCAATATGACCAAGCTCTAGCTGGGTATAAAGACTTTAAATTTGAAAATGCTTATGCAGGGATGGAAAATCCTATGGAAGATTTAAGAGTTTCAACCGAAGCGGCTGAATTTCAATCACAGCAAGTTCAACAAGGACTAGCTCAATCATTAGACGCGCTAAGAAGTGGTGGTGGTGGTACAGGAGCCGCAGCAATTGCACAAGCAATGGCACAGCAGCAATCAAAAACACAACAACAAATAGCAGCGGATATTTCAAAGCAAGAGGTTGCGAACGAAAGAATAGCGTCGCAAGCAGCAATGAGAATGCAAGCTATGGAAGCACAAGGAGCTATGGCAGTACAAGATAAAGAATTTGGTAGAGAAAGTACAATACTAGGTATGCAACAACAAGAATTAGCAGGTGCTAGGCAAGCAAGGGCAGAAGCAACATCAGCATTAGGAGGAATGTTTGGTGGGGTTGCAACAGCATTTGCAGGTGCTGGATTAGCAGGTAAAGGGCCTATGAAGTTTTTAAAACCAGAGGATTAAATAATAATAAATTATGGCAGCAGATAAAAATTTAATACAAGGAGCGGCGGCATTAGCGCAGGCAGATACAGCAATGGGATCAGCTTTTACAAAAGGGGCAGCAGCGGGCGCAGCACCAGTCATGAAAAAATTCATGGAGATTCAGGAAAGAGAAACGAAATTAGAGGATGAAATAGTTGCAAATGCCGAGGCTATCAATATGAAAATTATGACTGACCCTAATGCAGCGGGGGAGTATCATGATAATATAAAAGCAATAGCTACTACTACAAGGTCTGAAATACTAGCTATAGCTAAAGATAAAAGTTTATCAAGATCTGAAAGGAATAGATTAATAACAGAAAAAGTAGACGGATTTAACTCTACTACTTCAAAATATTTAGTGGGTCAAAAAATTGAAGGTGACTTTAAAGATAATCTTGAATTAGGTAATTTTAGCAATGAAAATACAGCATTGAAAGAAGAAGCAGCTCGTTTATCTTCATATTTTAAAGGCGGCGATTATAGAGCCCCAGGGGTTTTAGAAGGCGAAAAAGGCGAAGGAGATACTGAAGGGGGCGAAGGAGAGAAAAAACAATTTGAAATTGAAAGAACCGAAACTGGGTTTGTGTTTAAAGATTTTGATGGAAAGGGAAAAGACAAAGCAATTAGCTTTGAAGAATTAAAAAACTATTTACCTAAAAAAGTGGATAGTAAAGCTTTAAATAAAATGGAAGTTGATGTTGAAAGGCTTGCTAAAAAGAAATATGACACTGAAGAAGATTTTGATGGGGCTATTAAAATTGAAATGAATGGTTATAATATTGATGAAAGAAAAAATTTATTATCAAATAAATTAAAATACGGGGATATTTCTGGTTTATCAGAAGAAGAAGTAAATACTAAATTTGAAGAATTATTTATGGCGAATGTTAAAGGTATGGTACAGCCAGAAGATGATACATTAGCGTTTGGTAAAGGAAATAGAGCTGATGCGATAGCTGGAATAAAAAGGTCTTTATCAGCAATAAATAAAATTAAAGATAGTGATATTACTTTTAGTTCAGAAGATATTAAAGATGATAGAGATAGATATAAAGTAGGAAATCAGCTAATAACGAATATAAGGGAACATTTACCTGATGGATTTTCAGTACAAGAAGCTCACTATGAAAGTAAAGATGGTATAAGATGGGTGCATCCAGTAATTATAAAGGATAATCAAAAATTTGAAATTAAAATATATAATAACAGAGGGGAACCATTAGATAAAATGCCAACAGGGGCAGATGTGAGAAGAGCAATGCTTAATTTTTATCAAGGTGATATAGAGAGATATAACATAACTCGTCCTACACCCCCACAATAAAATAAAATAATATGTTTGAATATAACGGAAAACAATATACTCAAGAACAGATAGAACAATATGCTAGAGATAACAACATGGCTTTTGATGACTATCTAGAAGAATTTGGTATAACTAGAATATTAGAAAGTTCAGAGGATTTTCAAAACCCTGCAATGCCGAGTGTGGTTGCAGGAGGATGGCAGCAAACACTCGATATGGGATTCAAATCGGAAGATGGTTCATCGGGTTTTCCGCTTCCAACTCAAACTTTATTAAATAAAGAGCCAGAAGAAAAGCCTAAAAAACATACAGATATTAGTATGGATGATTGGATGAGTGGTTTAGAAAAATTATTCCCAGAAGAAGGAATTGTTGGATCTATAATGACAGGTATTCAAACTGGTAGAGAGCGAGCACAAGCCGCTGATGAAATATATAAAATATTTCAAGGGGCCCAAGATGAAGCCTCAATAGAAGAGTTTGTTGATGTAATGCAAAAAATGAATCAAGCACCACAGATTGAATCTTTTAATAAATGGAGCGAAGCTTACGACGCGTATGCTTTTGCAATGAAAAAAATTCCAGGTTACAATAATATCAAAGGTGATTTAGCGGCAACTGTAATGGCAATAAGACAAGAAGGTGTTGCGGGTATGTTTGGGGTTTTTGCGCAATCAATAGCTAGTATGATGAATAAGACTGCTGGTAAAGAAGCTTTGAAATTTGGGGGAGTAACTGCTGCAGGTGGCGCAGCGGCTGGTACAGCGTCAGGGCCTTTTGCACCAGTAACAAGTACAGTAGGAGCAATAGGTGGATTTTTTTTAGGGAGTATGTCAGGAGCTAGTAAAATGACAGAACAATTAGCTACTTTTTCTGAGATGGTACAACAAGAAATATTAGGAAACCCCGGGAAATATAAAGGAGGTTTTAATGAGTATAATGTATATAAAGTAATAGGCGACAAAGAATTATTTGAAGATTTTAAAAGGAAAAGTTTAAATAGAGGTTGGACGATTGCATCAGTTGATTTTATAGGTACTTTAACTGGGGCGAAAATAGCGGGCCCTGTTATGAGTGCTGCAACTAAAGCAGGAGGTTCAAAAATTGTAGGAGGCCTTGCTGCAACAACAGCGGTAAGCGGAGTAGAATCAACCGCTGCATTTGGGGGAGAACTTGGAGGGCAATATGCAGCAGGACAAGAATTTGATATTAAAGAAGCAATCGTAGAAGCATTAGTTGAACCTATGGTTGGAACAGCACCTGCTTTAACAACCGCAGCATTAGGCGTATATAAAATAAACGGTGAAAAAATAACAAGACAACAAGCTGTTGAATTGAATGAATTAAGAACCCCTGAAGATGATTTTAATATAGAGGTAACAGGAGACCCGGAGGTTGAAACAATTATAGAAGATAAAACAAAAGATTTTGCATTAGAAAAAGATATTGATCCTGAGTTAACAGACAAATTAGATAGAGCTGCTGTAAAAGCTTTAGAATCACAAAGAGCTGATCTTTTAAATTCAAAAACTAGAAGCGGCAAAACTAGATTAAAGAAAATTGAAGATCAAATTGATCAAATAACAGATAAAATAGAAAACAAAGAAAAAATAAAATCTGATTTAGAAAAAGCAAGAACAGGCGATGTTGAGATGCAGCGTAAGTTCGAGAAGTATGGAATAGATTGGAAGTATAAACCTACATATAGATTTGTAGGACAATCAGAGGTTGATGCTCTTTATAATAAAGAAACTATTAAAGGTAAACACCCAGAGGTTGGTGTAGATGTAACTATTTCAGAAGAACCTTCCCATGGAGAAGATGCTCAATACAGAATAACATATAAAGAAGACGTAATAGATTCTGGTGATCCTAACAATAAAATGAGAATGAAAAATGATGTTGATGGATGGATAGCGGGTGGTTATACATTAGATGATGTTTCTGTTATAGAAAAAATAAATCCTGATGGAACTTTAGAGGTGGTTTATGAAGCTGACACTACAACAAAAGAGAGTAGAGCTGAATTTGAAGCTAGATTAAACAGGGATTTTCCTAAAGCAACAAAAGCTGAAATAGATGCTCAATTAGATTTACTTGACCGTGATAATATTAAACGTGGTAGTGAAGTATCAGAAAAAAACCAAAAAATATCAGATACTAATGAAAAATTAATCACTGAATATAAAAAGAATGTTGATTTATTAAAAAATAAAAATTTATCTCCAGAAGGAACAAAGATTATAGAAGATAAAATTCAATTAATAAAAAACAAATTAACTGAAAATAATTCAGGTATTATAGATAGGCTAACAAATAAAAACTTCGATCCAACTCTAGACACGCCTCTGCGTAAAGAAGATTTAAAAGGAGAAATCTCATTAGAATTTGCTAAATTAATTAATTCATATAAACCTGAAATGAATGTTCCTTTTGGCGCATATGTACAACAAAACTTACCAAAAAGATTAGGGAAAGGTGGTATATTTGATACATTACTTGAAACAAAAATAAATGAAAAAACCGGCAAAAGAGAAATAATAGGCAAAGAAGATGTTACGCAAAAGCAAATTGAAGGGGGAATTACTACTCAACCAGAACTTGACCTAGAAAATAAAACACAATTAAAGAAAAGATTACTTACAAAAAAATTAGATTTTGATAAATCAGTAATAGAAGGGGAATTTAAAATCGATAAAGATGGTAAAAAAGTTCCTAAAACATTTGCTGATGTTTTTATTGATGCTGTAGCTAAAACATTTGGTACAAAATTACCAGCGGTAACTGATAAGAATTTTGTTAAATCATTTAGTAAAAATAATATTGCTGAATTAATGCCTTTTGTTAGAGACTTTACAAAAATAGATCGTAAAAAAGGGATAGATAAATTCAAACCTTTTGTTATTAAAAATTTCAAACCTATATTAGATCAATTACCAGCTAGTGTTATTAATAAAAAATATGACATGCTGCGTAAACCTGTTTTAAAAGAAACTGGTCAACAAAAAAGAGAAACTACTAAAGAAGGTAAAGGGGAGTTTGAATATTTAGGTATGGATAGAAAAGATTTTGTGGATTATTTTACTAATAAAAATCCAGATGTAATTGCAACTGTAGCAGGAAAAATAACTGTTAAAGATAAAAATGGAGATGTAAAAACACATAGAATTGTAAAACCTAAAAAGGATAAACCATTAGGGAAAAATGAAATAGATGGTACGCCTCTTGTTGGTAAAAGATTAGGTGATGAGATTACAGTTAATGGGCAGCAAGTAGAGCTTACTAAAATTGAAATAGGAAGTGCTACGTTAAGTGATAGAAGAACATCGTTATTAGAAACTTTAATTAATGAGTTATCTGCTGATGCAGCATTACAAGTTGTTCAGGATAAAAAGATAATGGATAAGTTTAAAGATATTCAAGAAATTGAGGGTAAAGCGGTGCCTGGTAATTTCCTTGATGTTATTGTTGAAAAACTTGATAGAGGAATAGATTACTTAAATAACTTGCAAAAAAATAATGGTGAGTTATATGCAAGGCTAGGTCTACCTGAAATAACAGTACAAGCTGTTAAGGTATTTATGCAAACACTAAGCGCTACTTTAAAAGCAACAAATAATTTTGGGAAAGCTTTAAAAGCCGGTATAAAAGAAGCACAAAATCTTTTTGAAACAAAAGATGAAAAAAATATAATTAAAAAAGTTCTTGAAAAGATTTTTACTAGCGTTAAAAGTATAACCAAAGAAAAAATAGAATCAGCAGTAGAAAATGCCGATCGTGTATTATTTACAAATGCTGGGCAAAAAATTATTGATTCTGAAATCACTAGAATTAAGGGGCTTAAAGGAAGAACTCAAATACACGCTACTAAAGATTTTGTTAAAAATATATTACCATCTTATATTAAAGGCTCAACCTCTTTACAAAAAATAGTTGGAAGCTCTAATTCAATAGCGGCTGCTTATTTGAATAGTATTAAAGGGCTTAATTTCAAAAAAAATGGGTTTAAAATAGAAAAAATACAAGGGAAAGATAGCTTTGTACATATTGATAAAAAAGATGGCACAAAAACTGTATTCAGGCCTTTAGCTGATACAAGACCCTCTACTATAAACAGAAAATATTTAGCTAAAAAATATAAGACTGTTGATGATTTTATATCAAAGTTAAACGATAGTAGGTATGATATAGATAAACAATCTGAAGATTCAGCTAATGCTGTTGTTAGAGAGGTAAGCAGGGTGGCTGCTACAGGAGATATACAAGGGGCTAAAGATTTATTAATGATTCTAGGAGAGCATAGTGACTCTATATTAAGATTAGCGGGTAAATTAAGAGACATTGAAGCTAATCTAGAAGTTAAACGCGATAAAGACGGGAATCTTAAACGTGATAAAAATGGAGATGTTATTTCAGGTATTACATATGAACATACCCTTGAAATTAAAGATTTAAGAACACAAATAGAGGCTTTATTAGATATTTATGAAAAGGATGGTAATTTAAATAAACTTGAAAAAAATATAAAAGGTGTATTAAATAGGAGCTATGTTGATTTGATTGATAAAAGCAGAAAAAAGAAGATGGCTACCGTTGGAATGCCTAAGGAGTACAAACCTGGTGATGATAGTAGAGTTAGGCTTAAAAGCGAAGGTATAAAAACTAAACCTATTTTTGTTGATAAAAAAACTAATGACAATAAAAAAAGTACTGAGCTTAATGAAATGATAGAAAGGACTAAGAAGATTCCAGCAGAGGAAAGAATTTCAATAGCAAAAGCTAAAATAGAAGGGTTTAAATCAGAAAAGTTTAGACTTTTTATGCGAAATTCAGCTGAAGATTTATTAGGCTTGATGTATCAATTTGCTGGTAAAAAAGAACAAGGAAATGCAGATTTAAAATGGATTAAAGAAACTTTTACAAGGCCTTTAACAAGAGCTAATTTAGAATTTGAAGCACACCAAATTAAATCACATAAAACTTTACAAGAAGCGAAAGTTTTAATGGGTGAACAAAAAATTGATTTAACAGCAGAAGCTATAGACGGTTATACAGTAGAACAAGCTATTAGAGTGCATCTTTGGACTAAAAGGAATTATGTTGTCCCTGGTATGGACGAAGTTACAGGTAAAAAGAAAAGAACAGAACCTGGCCCTGAACAAAAAAAAGTAAATAAATGGGTTAGACAAAATTTTGATTCATTAGAATTTACTGACGCTATTGAGGAAGCTTATTTTAGAGATGATAAAAAATATCCAGAACCAAATGAAGATTGGGTAGTGGGAACTATTACAACTGATTTATTAGAACATACTAATGAGGTAACTAGAGCTGAAATATTCCAGCCATTCTTTGATAATGTAGAGGCGGTGTTCGGGAAATTTGATAAATATCGCGGTAAATTATCTGGGGCGAATGTAAACAAAGTAAGAAGTATTTATGGTAATAGTTTTGTTGAAGCATTAGAAAGCTCTTTTTATAGAATTGGTACAGGTAGAAATAGGAGTTTCCAATTAGACGAGCAAGGTAGTGGAATACTTGATTGGGTAAATAATGCTATTGGTAATACGATGTTTCTTCACACTAGATCATCTTTACTCCAAACAATATCATCGGTAAACTTCATTAACCTGAAAGATAACAACCCAATAGCTGCAGCAAAAGCATTTAAGAATCAACCAAAATTTTGGAGTTACTTTAATAAAATATTCTTTTCAGATTATTTAAAACAAAGAAGGGCAGGTTTAAGAACAGATGTTAATGAACAAGAAATAGCGTCTGCTGCTGCAAATTCTAAAAATCCAACAAGAGCAGTAATAGCCACAATATTAAAGAAAGGATTTTGGCCTACACAAATGGCTGATAGTTTTGCTATTGCATTTGGTGGTTCTTCATTCTTAAGTAATAGAGAAGCGAAGTATAAAAAAGAGGGAATGTCTGACCAAAAGGCATTTGATCTAGCTTTTGAAGATACGCGCGACATAGCTGAAGACACTCAACAATCTGGTAGGCCTGGAAAAATATCACAAGAACAGGCTGGATTTGCAGGAAGACTTATATTAGCTTTTCAAAATACCCCAATGCAGTACAACAGGCAAATAAAAAAAGCGTTTTTAGATTTAAAAAATCAAAGAGGTGATTGGAAAACTAATGTTATGAAAATATCTAATTATTTACTTGTTCAAAACGTTATATTCCACTCCATGCAACAAGCTTTATTTGCTATTTTATTTGATGAGCCGGAAAGTAAAAAAGAAGATGAAAAAGAAAAAAATAGAAAAATAAGAGTGATGAATAGTATGGCTGATTCTGTATTAAGAGGTACTGGTGTATTTGGAGCATTACTAGCTACTGTAAAAAATACAATAATGAAAATTGTTGAAAGAGAGGGGTTTGATGAGAAAGCAATTGAAGAAATATTTAATATGTCACCGCCAATTGGTAGGAAGACAAGGCAATTATTTGATATGAAAGATAAGTTTACATATCAACAAAATCTTAAGAAAATGAAAGAAATGGGTCTTGATACGGAAAATCCTGCTGTATTAGCCGCGGCAGATGCACTTTCTTTTGGTATTAACTTACCAGCTGATAGGGTTCTAAGAAAAATTAATAACATAAAGGGAGCTTCAGATAAAGAAAATGAAATGTGGCAAAGAATAGCATTGTTACTTGGTTGGAGTAAATGGGATGTTAATATTCCGTTTGAAGACGATACGGGTTATCAAAAACCGAAAAGAATAAGACCTATTAAACCAAAGAAGGTAAGAAAAATTAATTAATTATAATAATGGAAAGGATTAGTGAGCATATATCATATAGAGAAGCAGTAAAATCTAATACTGCAATGAGATTAGATATTGATAATACACCACAACCTTATGAGATAACTAATATGCATGGGGTAGCTAATAATATATTTGAACCATTAAGAGAATGGGTTGGTGGGCCAATAAAAATTAATTCATTTTTTAGGTGTACAGATTTGAACCGTGCTATTGGAGGATCTAACCGGTCACAACATTGTCAAGGCCGTGCAATTGATATAGATGACACATATAGGTTTAAAACAAATGCAGAGATGTATACCTATATAAAAGATAATTTAGATTTTGATCAACTTATATGGGAATTTGGATCAGATACTAACCCTGATTGGGTCCACGCGAGCTATGTAAGCGCTAATGAAAATAGAAGAAGATGTTTAAAAGCAAAAAGAAAACACGGCAAAGCTGTGTATAGCATAATATGAAAAAACTAATACCTTACTTATTATTAATAACACTTATTTCTTGTTATACAACTAAAAATTTACCTATTGCATACTATGAAGATGGTATTTATAAATCAGGTAAAGATACTATAATACAAAATTCTAGGATTAAATATTATCCAATATATATTTATAGGACTACGCCTTATTATAATCATTATTATGATCCATATAGGAATTGGAATTATTATACTCCATATTATTTTAATAATTACGAATATAATAATGGTAGGTCAAGTTATAGTGCAACTCCAAGTAATTCAAATAGGGGTAATAGTAGTAGAGTGCCAGCTCCTAGTAATTCAAGCCCCACTTCTTCTCCAGCACCATCATCTAGTACAAGTAAAACTAAAGGTGGTATAATTCAATAAAAAAAGGGGCATAAAAATATACCCCCTTAATTATAAACAAAACAAAACTAACCATCGCAACTTAAGCAATCTGGATTCATTGCTTCTGCTGCAATATCACCTCTGAGAACGCTTTCTGTCCTCATGTAATAAAGTGTTTTGATTCCTCTCTTCCAAGCCTCTATATGAATTTTATTAATCCATCTAGGCTCAGCTTGTGAAGGAAATGCAAGGTTTAAGCTAACAGCTTGATCTATATAAGTCTGTCTAATCCCTGCTTGATTAATTAATTCTAACTGATTGATTTCTTTAAATGTTTTAAAAATATTCTTCAACGGTTCCCCTTCCTCTTCATTTAACTTCCCACCGTGATCATAATACCAACCATTTAATTGTTTAATTCCTTGAATAGAACCTTTATCTTTTAATACTCTATCCCACGTCTTTTTATTATCTATTCCTAATTTTCTAAATACTTTCCTTAATTCATTATTTTTCCTAATAAAAGTTCCCTTAGCAGTTTGTTCTGTAAATACATTAGCAGCCCAAGGCTCAACGCCAGGTGAAACATTACCAGATAATTTACTATTTGATACAGTGGGTGCTATAGCTCTAAGATGCGTATTTCTCATTCCTGTTCCTGTACACCATAAAGGTTCACCATAAATTTCAGCTAAAGCTTTAGAAGCTCTTTCTGTTTCTAATTTTAATTGTGAAAATATTTCTCTTGTTTTAAACTGCGCAAGTAATCCTTCAAAAGCAATTCCATGTTTTTGTAATAATGTATGCCAACCTAAAACTCCTAAACCTATAGCTCTCCCTTTTTCAGCAGATCTAACAGCATTGCTAAAACCTCTCATATTTTTAGCTTTGTGTATAAATTCAGATAATACTCCATCTAAAAACCAAGTAGCGTCATATATAAGATTAGTATTACTCCACTCATCATATTTTGCTAAATTTAAAGATGATAAACAACATACAAAAGAATGCGATTCATCTGTATGTAATACTATCTCGGAGCATATATTAGTCATATGAACTTTTAAACTATTAGCTTTATATGCTTTTGGATTAGCTTTATTAGTATTACCTTTAAATAATATATAAGGTTCTCCTGTCGCTTTTCTTTTCTGTAATAATTTACTCCATTTTTTTCTTGCCTCTGGTTGTCCTTCTTCAAGTTTTCTCATAAATTTATCACCTACTACAGCACATTGATGCAGGTTAAGTGATTGTCTATTTACATCTCCTTTAGGTTCTCTAATTTCAAGCCAATCTAAAAAGTCTGGGTGATCTATATTTATATTAACAGACGCAGCACCTCTTCTTACAGATCCTTGATTAGTAGCAAGTATTGTGGAATCATATATTTTACAAAAAGGCACAACACCATCTGATGTTCCATTGCCTGTTATTAATGCACCAGCTGGTCTAATCATATTAACTCCTATTCCAACTCCACCTCCGTGTTTAGCTAATACCATCATTTCAAGGTTTTTATTTCCTATATCCATAATACTATCTGCAACATCAATACCAAAACAACTAATAGGTAAGCCTCTATCGGTGCCGGTATTAGACAGTACAGGTGAGGCTAAACATAACCAACCTTTCCATATATAATCAAAAAACTTATCTGCAAGTTCTGGTTTATATAATCTTCTAGCAACAGTCTTAGAAACTCGTGTATAAGCTTCTTTAGGACTCTCTCCTTCTAATAAATAACCTCCTGATATAGTTTTCTTATATATATCATTGTCTCCCCATTCTGGGTAGTCTATATTTTTTTTCCAATCGTTATTCCACATGTTAATTAATTAATAAAGGTTTTTTCGTATTTTTTTTTGTTTTATATTTTTCTCTAATAGTAAAATCTATATTTTTTGTCCAATATAAATCATCTATCCATTCCCCGTTAAATGGTTTGCATTTATAACATAGTCTATCATAAGTTTTAGCTCTAAATGAAAAAGATTTTAAAGGCGATACAGTAAAATAGATATTTTCTATCATACTTTTATGATCCCCAGGACTATAGGATATATCAAAAGGGCCTAATGTTCTAGCTTTTTTCATAAGTGGTACTAAATACTTATCTTTTTCACCAATAATAATAATATCTATATCTATTGTTTCCCATCCTTCTAATATTCCTCCAATTAAATATAATTTATAATGTTTCCAATCTAAGTTTAATAATTTTTTAATATATCTTTTGTAGTTTTTATCATTAGTACCTTTCATATATTTAATAAAAAAAAATTTATTATCTATACGCATCCATTCACCTTGTTCTTCACTACTTTCCGTCATTATTTTCTTTTTCTTCTTTTGTTAATTCTTCTGTTAATTCTTTAATTGCTTTTTTATAACCTGGCATTTTCTTTAATGTTTCTAATGTTCCAACACCTAAATCTCTTAAATTAGTTAGTTCTATTAAAACACCTTCCATTAATGCCCCAAGTTTTTCAACTCTGTTATACATTATTATTAATTTTTGTTCTTTCATTTTAAATCAGTTTTATTTATACCGCATGATAGAGATAATATATTTATTAC
>PVBE012526242.1_pt1 | contig 32736 bp, 32 predicted proteins | sample 1631181 | NCBI WGS metagenome assembly PVBE01 (sample SAMN08397723, study PRJNA350692) | Marine metagenome, whole genome shotgun sequencing project. | isolation source: water | place: Pacific Ocean | collected 2012-04
GCATCTTCGTGGTCGGAGGGGCCCACAGCCCGTACGTCGGGAAGGGCCACCCGCGCCCGCTACCGTCGCTCGAAGACCACCTGCGCACCTCGGTGTTGTCGGCGCTGGAGAGCACCCGGGTACCGGCCGCCGCGATCCAGAAGGGCTTCGTCGGCAACTTCCTCGGCGAGTGCTTCGCGCGCCAGGGCCACCTCGGCTCAATGCTCGCGGCGGTCCACCCCGACCTCGACGGCAAGCCGCTCGGCCGCGTCGAGGCGGCGTGCGCGTCCGGCGGGCTCGCGGTGCTCAGCTGCATCGAGTCGCTGCACGCGGGCTACGACGTCACCCTCGCGGCCGGGGTCGAGGTCGAGTGCACCGTGAAGGGCACGCAGGGCGTCGACTTCGTCGCGCGCGCCGCCCACTACGAGAAGCAGCGGGACCTCGAGCCTGCCCTGTTCCCGTGGCTCTTCGCGCGCCGCAGCGCCGAGTACGGAGCGACCCGGGCCGACCTCGACGCGGTGGTCGAGAAGGCCTACTCGAACGCCTCGCTCAACCCATACGCGCAGCAGCATGAGGTCGATCCGCCGAGCGGTGAGCGCAACCGGCACTTCCTGCAGGACGAGGCGCTGCGCCCGCACATCCGCATGTCCGACTGCACGCAATTCACCGACGGGGCCAGCGCGGTGGTGCTCGCGACCGAGGCGGGGCTCGCGCGGCTGGGGCGCTCGCCCGCGGATTGCACCGAGATCGTCTCGTACGCCCACCAGACGCGGGCGCTCGGCGGCGAGGTCGACCCCACCCGCCTGGTCAACATGGGGCGCGCTGCGCAGGAGGCGTACGCGGACGCCGGGCTCGGACCGGGCGACCTCGACGTCGCCGAGATCCACGACTGCTTCAGCATCACCGAGCTGCAGATGTACGAGGCGCTCGGCTTCGGGGACGACGGGCGCCAGTTGATCCACGACGGCGTCACCCATCTCGGCGGACGCCTGCCGACCAACACCGGCGGCGGGCTGCTCGGCTTCGGCCACCCCATCGGCGCCACCGGCGTGAAGCAGATCCTCGAGGTGCACCGCCAGATGCGCGGGCAATGCGGCGACTACCAGCTGCCGACCGCGCCGAAGGTGGGCATCGCAGCCAACCTCGGCGGCGACGACCGCACCGCGGTGCTCACGATCCAGCGCGCCTGCTGATGGGCGATCTGACCAACGTCGCGTCCTGCATCGAGGGGGCCTTCTAATATGCGCGTCGCCGTTTCGAGTGATTGCCGTACGCCCCTCGTCGACGTGGTCCTCGCGGACCTCGAGGCGCGCGGCCACGAGGTCCTCTACAGCGGCCCCACCGAGCCCGGCGCCGAGCAGGACTGGCCCCTCGTCACCCGCGAGGCCGCTGAACGCGTCGCCAGCGGCGCCGCCGACGAAGCCATCGTCATGTGTTGGACCGGCACCGGCGCCAGCATCTGCGCCAACAAGGTCCCTGGCGTGCGCGCCGCCCTCTGCGCCGACGCCGAGACCGCCCGTGGCGCCCGCAAGTGGAACCACGCCAACGCCCTCGCTCTGTCGCTCCGCCTCACCTCGGAGCCGCTGGCGAAGGAGATCCTGGACGCGTGGTTCGCGCAAGGCTGGACCACCGACGATTGGAACCGCACCCAGATCGCGCGCATCGCCGAGCAGGACGGATGTCGAAGCCCAGACTGACCGTGGTGGTGATGACGTACGACGAGGTGCACAGCCTCGAGTCGGTCGTCGACGAGATCCGCGCCGAGGTCGAGCGCGCCGGAGTGACCCACGAGGTGCTGGTCGTCGACGACGGCAGCACCGACGGGAGTGGGCCGCTGGCTGACGAGCTCGCGCAGCGCCACGAGGCGGTCCGGGTCGTCCACCACGACCCGAATCAGGGGCTGGGCGGCGTCTACCGCACCGGGTTCGCCGAAGCGCGTGGCGAGCTGTTGACCTTCTTCCCTGCGGACGCGCAATTCCCCGCCGAGATCATCGGCCAGTTCCTGCCGCTCGCGGGCGCCCACGACATGGTGCTGGGCTATCTGCCGCAGCGGGCCGACTCCGTGGTCGCCAAGGGGCTCTCGGCGGTCGAGCGCGTGCTCTACCGCGTGCTCTTCGGGGGCTTCCCGCGCTTCCAGGGCATCCTGATGTTCCGCACCGCCATCCTGCGCGACGTCACGCTCGTCTCGGCAGGACGCGGCTGGGCGGTGGTGATGGAGCTGATTCTACGCGCCGACCGCGCCGGCTACCGGCTGCACAGCGCGCCGACGGGGTGGCGTCCGCGCGAGCACGGCACCTCGAAGGTCAACAATGTGCGGACGATCCTCGCCAACGTGAGGCAGCTGGCTCAGCTCTCACGGAGGCTCTGACGGCTAGGGGCACTCCGGCGGCGCCGAGTCGAGGCGCACGGCCGTGAACGTCGCCTTGATCGGGAGCCGCTCGAGGCCGTCGTCGCCGACCTCGTAGTCGGGCTCGCCGCCGGTGAAGCCGCCGAGCAGCGCGTGCAGGTTGCGGTGGAGATTGTTGCACCCGGGGCAGTTGAAGGTGCCGACGTAATTCGGATCGATCTCGCCGCACTGCGACGCGGTCGAGTTCGGAATCAGGCACGAGCAGACCTGACGCAGGTCGTTGCCCATGAGCACGGCCTTGGTGGCGACGCCCTCCGCGAAGCGGCTGCAATTGCCTTCGAGCCGCGCCTCGAGCAGCGCCTCGCGCACCGGGATGGTGTGGGTCGGGCTGACCCCGGGCGCGCAGATCTTCGGGATGCTCTCCGACCCCGCGTAGATGTTGATCCCCGCCTCCTCGGTCATCGAGAGCATGTCGCCGGCGCGGTTGAACGCAATCTCCACCATCGTCGCCGGCACCCGGCACCAGTCTTCGAGGTCGTCGTCGAGGCGCGCGGCGTTCATGGCGCGCACGCGCAGCGCCCCTTCGGTCGACTCGGTGACTTCGAAGAGGATGTTCAGCTGCTTCTTCGAGATGTCGTCGGCCCAGATGGTGTTCAAGCTGCCGATCGCGCCATGCATCTGGTCGCCGGCGATCTCGGTGATGACCAGCGTGTCGAAGACGTACCAGGTGCCCACCGCGGGGCAGAGGCCTTCGCCGGCGTCGATCAGGCTGGCGTCGATCACGCCCGCGTCGGGGTGCTGCAGCAGGTTCTCGCTGTTGTCGACGTCGTTCTCACAGCCCGCCAGGCAGAGCGCGAGCAGGATGGCGGCGCGGATCACAGTCGGCCTCCAATCGCGACGGAGACCATGTCGAAGCTGCTCTCGAACTTGCCGGCGTTGGCGGGGATGCCGTCGAGCCCGCTGCAGCCGTCGGGGCACGGGGCCACGGGCCGCTGCTGGTAGACCTTGCCGAAGCGCTCGTCCACGGTGACGTCTGGCTGGAAGGTGTGCATATAGGCGACCACCACGTCGACCGAGCCCAGGTTCAGCTCGATTCCGCCGCCGAGCCCGACGCGGTCGAGCGAGAGCAGGTCGAGGTGTGTGTAGTTCTCGGGCGTCGCGCCACGCTCGTAGTAGCCGCCGAGGCTGACCCCGAGCCAGTCGTTTGCGTTGTATGTGCCGCCCAGCCGGAGCGAGAGGGTGTCGCGCCAGCGCCGCTCGATGTTGGCGTCCTGCGCCGGGTGCCCGCCGAAGAGCGAGATATCGCCTTCGAGGTCGATGTTGTAGGCCTCGACCATCGACCACGCCTCGTAGACGAAGTCGAGCTCGATGTCGAAGAGCTCACGGTCACCGCTCAGGTGCCGATAGCGGGCGGCCACCCGCGCCGTCGGCGGCAGGATCAGCTCGAGCGAGGCGTGCTGGTCGTCGATATGTAGCTGCTGCTCGGTGAACTGCGTACGCTCGCCGCCGGGGATGTTCTCGACCTCGATGTCGCCCTCGGCCTCGAAGATGATGGGGAACGGCCGCCCGGACAGACCCACCTCGATGGCGCTCACAGGGCGCCACCAGCCGCCGATGACGGCCGCCGGCGCGAACCGGTCGGAGACCTCGACGGTGCCGACCACGTCGCCTCCGTTCGTGTACGGCTGGGGTTTGCTGCCCAGGTCACCGTTGACTACGAGCTGGTACTTCAACTGGGCGAGGTCGGCCCATTGCAGCGTCGCCCCGAATCCGAAGTCGTCCGTCCCCCAGGCCACGCTGAGGCCGTAGTAGAGGATGAGCGCGTCGAACTCCGTGACCATGTAGTTCTGGCCGCCCGTCGCGGGGTACTCCGCGTGGCCGCTGCCGCTCGGGCCGTAGACGCTCGCTCCGAAGGTGAAGCCATCCATCCCGAAGTCGTGGGTGGCCGCGAACATGCCGCCAAGCCCGAAGAACGGCGTCTCGTTCTCGACCGGCGCGAACGGGTCCTGCCCCTGCTTGTCGTCTTGCACCACCGCGCTCTCCGCGCGGGTGAACTTCGCATGGCTCCACAGCAGATTGTGGTTCCACGCCATGTTCACCCCACGCAGCCGCGACAGGGCTCCGGGGTTGTGGACGACGGCGGTCGGATCGCTCGCCTTGGCTCCGAAGGCCCCCCCGCGCGCGACCGCGCGAGAGCCATGATCCGGAATCTCGAGTCCACCGGCGGTCGCGGCACCCGACCACAGCAGCAGCAGGACAGCGCGCCGCATGGCGACCTCCGCTTCGTTATGCGTGCGTCCTTTAGCACACAACGCGCTCCAGCCGCGTCGCGGACGTGCCGATACCGGGTGCGATGGCAAAGACCCTGTCAGGCATGCTGGACACCGTGATGGGACCGTGGGAGCGCCGACGGCGCAATCTGCCGCCGCCACGCGCGACGCACCCGGAGGCCGTGCGTATGGCCGCCGCACTGCACGCGAGCGAGACCGGGCTCGCCGCGACCCTCGACAACGTCCGCGACGCGGTGATCACCCTCGACGCACAGGGGCGCGTCGCACGGATGAACGGCGCGGCCGAGTCGATCAGCGGCTGGACCATGGAGGAGGCACTGCTACGGCCGCTCTCCGCCGTGGTGGTGCTCTACGACCAGCCCAGCGGATCGCTCTGGCCGGCGCTCGACGCAGACGCGATCCAGCTCGGGCTCATGGTCGGCGCCAGCGACCGCGTCTGCCTCGAGCGGCGCGACGGCGAGCGCGTCCCGGTTGCCCTGACCTGTACGCCGACGGCGGACGGATCGGTGGTCGTCATGCGCGACGCCACCGAGGAGCGACGCCGCGACGCTCGACTCGAGGTGACCGAGCGGCTGGCGGCCCTCGGCTCGCTCGCCGAGGGCATGGCGCACGAGATCAACAACCCCCTGGCCGCGGTCGACGCCAACGCGGGGTACCTCACGACGGGGCTCGTCGCGCTCAAGGCGCGTCACCCGGCGGCGGCCGTCGACGACCTGCTCGCGGCGGCCTCCGACATCCGCACCGGCGCGGCACGCATCGCAAAGGCGGTCGCTACGCTCCAGGCCCTGCAACTCTCACCGGCCGCCGAGCACGTCGCCGTAGACGTCTCGACCCTGCTCGACGCTGCGCTCGACGTCGCGAGCAACGCGTTGCGGCATCGCGCGCAGGTCGTGCGCGACTACCAGGACGACCTGCCACGTGTGCTCGCGGTCCCGCACATGTTGGAGCAGGCGTTCCTCAACCTGCTGCTAAACGCCGCCGAGGCCATTCCGGAGGGCGCCGCCAGCGAACACCAGGTCCACGTCTCCTGCTACACGGACGTGGCCGGACAGATCTGCGTCGAGGTGCGCGACACCGGCGCCGGCATCGACCCGGCCGTCCGGCGGCGCGTCTTCGACGCCTTCTTCACGACGCGCCCGGGCGCCGCGAGCGGCCTTGGCCACGCGCTCGTTCAGGGCACCGTCAACGCGCTCGGCGGCCACGTCGACCTCGAGAGCCCCCCTGGCGAAGGCGCCACCTTCCGCGTCTGCCTCCCCCGCGCGCCCGCGGGCGCCTCGTCTCAGGCACCGCAGGCCGCGCCCGCCGCGACCGTCGAGCCGGCACAGCGCATCCTCGTCGTCGACGACGAGCGGGTCGTCCTGCGCTCGCTGGACCGATTGCTCCGCGACGGACGTCAGGTCCACGGCTTCGATTGCGCCGCGAGCGCCCTCGACCAGCTGACCGACCCCAATTGCGAGCCGTACGACCTCGTCCTCTGCGACTTGATGATGCCGGACATGACCGGGATGGACCTGCACGCCGAGGTCTCCCGCCGCGCCCCCGACTACCTCGACCGGCTGGTGTTCATGACCGGCGGCGCCTTCACGCCGCGCGCCCGTGCGTTCCTCGCGCAGGTGGACAACCGCTGCATCCAGAAGCCGTTCGACCTCGATGAGCTCATGAGCGTCGTCGGCTGACAGCGGTAACCACGCAGGTTGAATACGGATCGCGCCGGCCGGCGCGGCGAGGCCAAGGCGCGCTGACGAAGGCGTGCCAGAGGCACGTCGAGGAGGCGTAACGCCGGCATCGTCGTGCTGGGCAAGCGAGGCGTGATCAACCTGTGTGGGCACCGCTGTGACCGTCGCGACAGTCGTCCAGACGGTCCGTGACTGTCTGGACGGTGCGAAGACAGCCCGAATCTCCGCGCCCGCCACGGTTCGCCTCGGTTTCAGAACCTGGCACGCCGGCTGCAAACCCAATTGAGCGTCACAACGCATCGATTCTCGGAGGTTCTCATGGCTCGTTTCATCACCGTCGCCGCCGTCGCCCTGACCTTCTTCGCCGCCCCCGCCGCCTTCGCCAACCCCCAGGTGAACAAGGTCCGCAAGGCCACGGCGCTGAAGGTCCTGGACGATGCGGCGCCGGTGCTGGCGCGGGTCATGGCCTCCGACGAATCCCTGGCGAAGCGTCTCGACGCCGGCCTCGCGCCCCGCGAGACCGACCCCTCCCTGGTCACCGAGCACGGCCTCATCGCCGCGATCGACACGGGCAAGCGCACCTCCCCGGCGCTCCAGCGTGTCCTCAACGCCCGGTGATGTGACAGCGGTGCCCAGACAGGTTGAGCACACCTCGCTTGCCCAGCACGACGCTGCCGGCGTTGCACCTCCTCGACGTGCCTCTGGCACGCCTTCGTCAGCGCGCCTTGGCCTCGCCGCGCTGGCCTCCGCGATCCGTATTCAACCTGCGTGGTTACCGCTGTGAGTGCTGGGCCTCGTAGCGGGCCCTGCTGCTACGCGGTCCAGAACTCATCGCCCAGCTCGGGCGCGTCGTCTGCCTTGTAGGAGGCGGCGACGCGTCCCGAGGGGGGCGTCGACCGCGGCGTGATGGGCCGCGAGCTGGTCGGGCCGCTCTCGGCCGAACCCAACCTCGAAGGCATCAGCTTCCGCATCAGGTGGTTCGCGAGCCGGACTCGGCTCTCCAGGTCGCGCAGGTGCTTCTTGTAGTCCTCGATCGCGCGCTCGAGGTTGTTCTGTCGCTGGAGCGACACGGACGCCTCGAGCTCCGCGTCGCGCAGCCGCTCCACGAACGAAGTGACCGGGCCGTCGTCGCCGTAGCGTTGGGCGTCGAGAGCCTCCTGGGTGAGCTTCTCGAGCTCGTCGGCCAGGGACTTCCAGCGCGTGTACTTGTCTTCCAGCCCGCTCACCGAGAAGTTGGTGTCGCGGCGCAATCCCTCGATTTCCTTCGTGCGCGCGAAGAGCGTGTCCTCCAACCAGCGGTAGCGCTGCTCGGCGTCGAGTCGCGCCTTCCGCTCGGCCTCGAACGTCTCCGTCAGCACGTCGTGCTCGCGCTTGAGGTCGGCCTCTGCCTGAACCACCTCGGCCAGCATCGAGCGCTTCTCGGCCAGCTCCGAGGCCAACGCGGCCCGCTCCGCCGTCGTCTCGGCCAAGCTGACGCGTTCGCGGCCCAGCTCGTCCTCGAGCCGCTCGATCCGGGCCACGAGCGTGTGGCGCGTCTTCTCGAGAGTGGCCTGGTGCGCATGGCCGGCCGCCGCGGCGGACCCCTCCAGATCGGCCACGTGGGAGGCGTGCCCCCGGCGGAGCGATTCGAGGGCGCCGGCGTGCTCGATACGAATCGCCTCGAGTTGCGCCGCGTGTCGCTCGCGATCGTTCGCAGCCGCAGCCTTGGTCGCAGTGAGCGTGTTGGCGGCGTGGTCAGCCTCTTCCTGGCGCCGCTCCTCGGCACAGGCGAGCGCCGCGACGTGGGCCGCGGTCGTCTGCGCCAGCACCTCCGTCGCCTCCTCGAACGCTTCGCTGAGCACGGCCTCGCCGGCGGCCACCGCCCGGGCGTGCTTGGCCTCCATCGTCGCCAGCAGATCGCCATGCGATTGCTCGAGCCGGCCGCGGGCTTCCTCGGCCTGTGCCTGAAGCGACGCACGCGCCGTGTCGTGCGACTTCTGCTGCGTCTCGATCCGCGATTCGTACTTCGCGACGGCGTCGGCGTGCTCGGCCTCGATCGTCGCGACCCGCTCGGCGTGCGCCGTCTCGGCGGCCGCACGCGTCCCGTCGTGCTCGCGCTTCATCGCGATGACCGCCGACGCGTGACTCGCCTGCAACCCCTCGACCTGTTCGGCCCGCGCCTCGCGCTCCGCGCGCAGCGTCTCCTTCAGCGCGCCGATGGCCTTCGTCCGCTCCCGCTCGAGGCCCGCGAGGATCTCGGCGTTCTCGGTGGCGGTCTGCGCAGACGCGGTCGAATACTCGGAGGCCAGGTCGGCGAGCTCGCTCTCGAGCTGCGCGACCCGCTCGTCGCGATCCAGCTCGACGGCTGCGACCGCCTCGTCCCGCTCCTGCTCGACCTTGGCGAGAGCCTGCGTGAGCGCGCGTCGCGCCGTCTCCTTCGCCTCGACCAGGCCCGCTTCCAGGCCTTCGATGCGCAGCTCGCGCTGGGCGATGGCTTCGTTGCTGGACGCGGTGAGCTCCGCGACGGTGTCGTCGCGCTCCGCCTTCTGCGTAGCGAGCGTCTCGGCGTGCTCGGCGGCCGTCGTCTCACGTTCCTCGACCCGCTCGGACCGGAGTCCTTCGACCACATCGGCGTGGCGGGTCTGGAGCGTCTCGACGGCTTCGGCGTGCTCGCTGGTCAGCCGCTCGACGGTCGCGTTGCGCTCGCCGGTCAGCTCCGCGAGCTCGGCGGAGTGCCCGCGGGTCAGCGAGTTGATCCGCGTGGCGTGCGCCGTCGTCACCCGCTCGTGCTCCTCGGCACGAGCGGTGGTCATCGCCTCGACCGTCGCCGCGTGCTGCGCCGTCATCGAACCGACCGTGGCCTCGTGCTCGCTCTTCATCGAGCCGACCGTGGCCTCGTGCTCGCTCGTCATCGAGTCGACCTTCGCAGCGTGCTCGGTCGTGAGCGTCTCGAACGTCTCGGCGTACTCGCTCGTGAGCGCGTCCAGCGTCTCGGCGTGCGAACCGGTCAGCCCCTCGACCTCGGCCGCGTGGGCGGTGGTCTGTGACTCGACCTCCGCGGCGTGCCGCGTCGTCAGCGAGTCGACCTTGGTGGTGTGCCGGCTGGTCAGCGTCGATATCGTCGTCTCGTACTCGGTCGTGAGCGTCTCGACGGTCTGCGAGTGCTCGGTCGTCAGCGACTCGATCTTCGATGCGTGCTCCGCCCGCAGCGTGTGCAGGGTCGCGGCGTGCTCACAGGTCAGCGCGCCCAGCATCTCGGTGTGCGTGGTCTTCAACCGGGCGACCATCGAACGGAGCTCGGCTTCGCTCTCGGACAGCTGCGACACCGTCGATTCGTACTCGGCGCGCAGCGCCCCCGACGCCTCCTCGTGCGATCGCTCGATGGTCGACAGCGCCTCGGCGTGCTCGCGTCTCAGCGTCGAGACGTCGTCCACATGGGCGACGTTCAGGGCTTCGAGGGCGGCGGAGTGTTCGACCGCGAGGGTTCCGAGCTGGTCGGTGAGCCCATGCTTCAGCGCCTGGGACGTCTCGGCGTGCTCGGTCGTGAGCCGCTCCACCTCGGCGCGGTGCGCGCGCTCGGCGGCCTGCGTCGCTTCGGTCGCCGCATGCACTCGGGCGTCGGCGTCCTTGACGATGGTGTCTCGCGAGGACTCGAAAGTGGCGAGCCGGTCGGTGAGGTCCACCACGCGCCGTCGGGCGCGCTCGGCGGCTTCGGTCTGCGCGCCCAGCTCCTCGCGCAGCTCCGCCAACGCGACGCCCCGCGACTCGGCTTGAGCCTGCGCCTCGTCACGGGCGGCACGCGCACCGGCCAGAGCCGACCCACGCTCGGCGGCGGTGGCCGCCAGCGTCTCGACTTCGGCGTTGCGGCCGTCGAGCTCGGTGACCAGCATCCCTACGCGCTCGAGGGCGCTGCGCCGCGTGCGCTCGTGGTCGATCACCTTCGCCTCGGCGTCCGACAGGCGACGACGCGTCTCTTCGAGGGCGTCGGGCAGCGGCTGGAGCTTGCGCAGCTGGTCCACGTTGACGACCAGGCGTTGCTCGGCGTCGGCAGCGCGCGACTCCGCGTGGGTCCGGGCGGCACGGGCCTCGCTGACACGCGCGTCGTCTACGTCGGTCTGGACGGAGAGGGACTCGACCTGCTCGGCGGCGGAATCGATCTGCCGCTTCTGCTCGGCGAGCTGCGCCTCGAGCGCGGCGACGTAGGCGCTCTGCTGGCGCTGCTTCGTCTGCGTATCCTGCAGCTGCTCGTGGGCCGCCTCGTTGCTGCGCAGCCGCTCGGCCTCACGCCGCATGCGAACGAGGGCGTCCTCGAGCTCGCGCTGGCGCATCTCACCGGAGCGCTGCAAAGCCGAGTAGGCGCGGTTGCGCGCCTCGAGCTGGGTCTCGATCGCCTCGTACTCCTCGGTGAGGCGTTCGAGGTGCTCGAGCTGACGACGCACCTGAAGGCGAAGAGCGCGTGTCTCTTCGTCAGGAGCCGAACTGGTTGAGCCGTATCGCACGAAATGTATTCAGATGTATTCCGAGGTAGTTGTCAAAAAAAGTACGCGAACTGCGCCGCGGATTTATCAGATTGAGCCGCGTACGAACACCAGATCAGTCGCATCGTCGCGTGAACAACCGTTCCAGTAGGCGCGGAACTCCGCGAAATCCTCGGGCGCGATGATCCCGCCGCGGTGCATGACCCGTCGCACGCACCGGACCGCGCCGTCCTCGCACCCCGCCTCGATGGCGTATTCGCTGCCGAAGGCCTCCCTTTGGATGTGCAGCGGCAGCCCGTAGCCTGCGAAGCCTGCGGGCAGCTCGACGTGGTGCTCGTCGGTCAACAGCACCGGCGGCGGCGCAGCGAGGTGCATGTCGCGGCTCGCGGCCGTCGTCGGGCCCGTCGAGACCATCGGGCCGTCCCACGGGACGCGAAAGAGCCAGATGTCCTTCACCTGTCGGGCGAACCGCTCGAGGCGGACTGTATAGGCCACCTGGAGTGGCACCTTCAGGTCGTCGAGCTCCGAGGTCGTCACGTCGGAGACCTCACCGCCGCTGAGGGCATCGAGCACCCAAAGCGACACCACCTGCTCCCGCTCGCGCGGCAATGCGCCCTGGAGCAGCCGGCGCAGATTCGCGCCCAGCTCGCCGGGCAGGGTCGCCTCGGCCCGGAAGGTGTAGCTGCCGTCATCTTCGAGCCGGCCGCGGCAGATCCGTCGTGAGCCGTGGTGCTCCGGATCCGACGGCGGCACCCGTCCCATCTCGGGCGCCTCCCCACCGAGCAGCAGCGCCGGGACGCCGTCGTTCAACCGCGGCCGCGTCCCGAAGGAGAACGTGTCGCTCGCCGGATCCATCCACAGGTCCTCGCCGTCGAGCCGGGCGTGCACGATGGCGTGGTTGAAGCGCAAGGACGGCAGGTACGGGCGCAGTCCGGCGTCGGCGGTGAGCAGCACGGCCACCTGCGCGTCGACGTCCATCTCGCGCAGCAACGCCACCATCAGCGCCGACTTGTCCTTGCAGTCGCCGCGCAGCTCGCGAACGACGGCCTCGGCGTTGCGCCGATTTCGGTCCAGCAGGTCGTCGGGGTGGCGTCCGTAGCGCAGCTCGCGGGTCGCGTATTCGTAGATGCAGGCGACCCGCCCGCGTGCGTCCTCCGCGTCGGCGGTGATCTCGGCGAACAGGTCACGAACGGAGTGGTCGTTCGGCGGCGGGAGCAGCTCGCGCTCGAACTGGTCGATCACCGGCTGCCATGTCGGCAGCGTGCTCGCGTCGATCCACGGCACGTAGTCGCGCGCGGGTGGCGTCCACGCGTCGACCGGCATCGCGTCGAGGTCGCGCAGATCCCAGGTCCACACCCGGTACTCACCGACCTGGCTCTCCTCGGGATCCGCGTCGCTGTGGTGGAGTTCGAAGCGGGGCTCGAACGGCGCCGCGATCGCGAAGGTCATGCGCCTGCGCCGCGTCGGCTCGGGCGTCCGGATGTAGAATTCGCGCCACATCGCGGCGATCTGGTCGTCGTTGGTGAAGAAGTCCTGCTGCATCAGGAAGTCGACGATCGAGCCCGGCACGAGCCCCGGGAACTTCAGCCGCACCACCTTCGCATAGGCGTCCACCCTCCCGGGCGCGTGCATATAGGGCACCACGAACTGCTGTGCGTCAGCGGTCACCCCACCGGCGGTGGCGCGGGCGTGCACCACCCGGATCCGGTGCGAGCGCGGGTCGTAGGCCCAGGTCTGGTCGTCCCACTCGGCGAGGTGCTGCGGCCCGTAGAGCTGCGCCACCACGTGGGTGCGACTCGAGATCGTCCCGTCGCGGTGCTGGACGACGAGCAGATCCTCGAGAAGGAGCACGCGGCCGTAGCGGGACAGCTCCTCTTCGTCTGCTTGCTGCTGGGCGGCGCCGGTGATGATCGGCGAGAAACGCTCGAGCGGTCGCGGCCGTTTGAACCGCGTGCGCCACAGCCGTCTGCGCGGTTGCGGCACACGGACGGCCGGCTCGATCGGATAGAGGTCGGAGGACACCCGCGGAGTTACCCGCCGTATCGCGCCTTCGGCTCCGCTGTCGGGTCGGGCGGCAGGTTGAGCACCTCTTCCGGAAAGAACTCCGCGAGGTATCCGACGATGTCGCGCACCGAGCACATCGTGATGGGCCGGTCGTCGTCGTCCACCACCGGCACGTGCCGGTAGCCACCGTTGTGCATCAGGTTCAATACGAGCCAGATGCCCTGATGCGCATGCAACCGCTCGGGGTCGCGGGTCATGAAGTCGACGACCGGTGTCTCGGCCCAGTTGCGGGACGAGTCGATTACGCGGGTGACGAGGTCACGCTCGGTGAATATGCCGCTCAGCTGCCCGCCGCCGCCGACGATGGCGATGGCGCTCACGTGCTTCGTCTTCATGAGGTCGACGCAGTCGCGGACAGACGAGTCGTCCCCGAGGATCGTCGCCGGACGGAGGTCGAGGACGTCGAGCGGCTCGTGCAGTGCCTCCACGGTGAGATGACGGGCGACTGGCGGCCCCTCGAGCATGCTCTCGAATTCTTCCTCGTCCTCGTCCATATCGGGCCCTCTGAGCGGCTAACCGAGTAATAAGGCCCCGATGTTCCGCCCACGAAGGGGAGGCGTCAAGCGTGCGGATTCAGCCGCCGGCGCGGCGCGTGTCTCCGACGCTACTCGGTGGCCGGGACGTCCTCGAGTATCTCGGAGATTCGCGTACGGCGCTGTTCGGTGCGCTCGATCTCATAGTCGAGGTGGGCGTGCAGGCGCTCGTCGGCGAGAGCGCCACGCTCCGCGCGCAGGTCGTCGAGTCGACGCCCGAGGCTCTCATGTTCGCGCTCGAGGAACTCGCGGGTCTGCGCCTCGTCGGCCTTGTCGAAGACGACGTCTTCCGGGAGGTGCTCGCTGGTCTTCGGATGGGTCGCTTCGGCCGACGGCACGAAGCGTTGGGCGTTCCGGAGGGGCCGTTGGTTCATGAAGATGGGCGACACGATCTCGATGTTCGCGCCGTGCAGCCCGTCGAGCATCGCGGTGCGCAGACGCGAGCGCGCGCTGATGAGGGTGCGCACGTCGGTCAGGAAGCCGGCTGCGCGGTAGACCACAGAGTAGTCACCCAGCTCGAGGACCTGGACGAAGGGCTCGTTGAGCCCCGCGTTCTCGGCCGCCTGCGCCAGGATCGCCTCGACGTGGTTCCAGGAGACGTCGTAGCCGAGTGACACCCTGGCCGAGACGATCGTCCCCGAGTTGCGGACCACGCGGACGGGGTGGGTCGCGAGGTACAGGTTCGGCAAGGTGACGAGGTCGCGGTCCTCGGTCTGGATCTCGACGTGGAAGAGGCCGCGGTCCGAGACGCGCCCGAAGTGCTCACCGACGTGGACGAAGTCGCCTGCGTGGAAGTTCCGCAAGGCGCGCAGCATGAGCCCCGCCAGGGCGTTGCCGACCAGGGAGGTTGCCGAGAGCGTGATCGTGGCGCTGACGATGAGCCCGATGAGCGAGAGCAGCTGTGAGCGGACCTCGTCCGAGAGCGGGAGCGCTACGATGATGGCGACGAGCCCGGCGAGGTAGAGGCCGACTCCGGCGACCTGGCGACGCAAGCGGCCGCGTGGTGCGCTGGCGCCGTCGCGTCCGTAGAGCAGGTAATGAAGCCCGGCGATGACGAGCACGGCCACGAGGGCCGGGACGAAGTCCAATGCGCGGTCGAGTAGTTCCACCCCGCGACGTTCTACCATGCGGCTTCCGCGTCGGCATCGCGTCTGCCACGCTCACCCGCATGCGCATCTGGACCGCCCTTCTAGAGCACCAATCAGAAAAGCTCCCGTCGCCCGCGACGAGCCACGCAGACAGGTGCGGCGTTGCTCGTCGTCGACGTGCCTCGGCACGCCTCCTCCTCGCGCCTTGCACCTGCCAGCGTGGCCCGCCCCGTGCTCGGTCCGCTTTTCTGATTGGTGCTCTCTCGTGCTTCCTCGTCGCCTGCGGCGGCGGTGGCCCGACCTCGACCATCGACGACGATCTGGCCTCTCTGCCCGACCCCAATCGGGTCTCGTTGCAGCTCTACCTGGTGCTCACCGACGACCCGAGCGCGATGCAGGGCAAGGCGCCCGTGGCCGCGATGTGGAAGGCGGTCGAGGGCAAGGGCGAGCGCTACCAGGCAGTGCGCCGCCACGTGCGTTGGGTCCCGGGCGACTACGAGCTCGACGTCACCCTCGACTTCGCCGACCTGCCGCACGCCGCGTTCAGCGCCGAAGCGCTGGCCCCGATGCTCAGCGAGCTCCCACCCGCCCTGAAGGCCAAGGCCGAGGGCGCGAAGCTCGCCGTGCTCGTGCGCTCACGCGCCGGGGTGCTGCCCGACGGCAACCACATCCGACTGGCCGGCCTGGCCGCGCTCTACGCCGCCGACACCTACGACGGCGTGGTGCTCGACCTCATCGCCCGCCGCGCCTGGACCCCCGACGCCTGGCAGGCCGAGCTCGCCGGCAACCCGCTCTCCAAGGCTCAGGTGCGCCTCTCCTCGCGCTTCGAGGGCAAGGCGCGCTGGCTCTACAGCCGCGGCAACCCGAAGTACGGCGCGCCCGACCTGCAGATGCGCGGCATCGACCCGAACGCCCTCGGCGACGCCCGAAAGCGCTTCGTGGCCGTCGAGGCGGCGGTGGTGCTGCGCGGAGGCGCGGTGGGTCAGAAGGTGCCGGTCCCGAGCGGCCGCCCGGTCGAGCTGAAGCGCTGCGAAGCGCCGAAGGGCATGTTCGACGCGGGCTGCGTCCAGATCGACCCACCGTGAGAGGGGTCAGTGAGTGGGGTCCTGACCCCGTCTGTTCGCGAGCTTGATCGCGGTCCCGTACGCGAGCATCTCCACCCCGCCGGTGCCATCGCCGCCGGACATGCTGGCGAGCGGGGCGGTCTCGATGCGCACGTTGATGATGGCGTCGTAGCCGAGGGTGTGGGCCTTCTCGCGCATCCGCTGGATGGCCTCGCGGCGGGCGCGTTCGAGGAGCGGCTCCAAGGTCTTGAGGCGGCCGCCAAAGAACATCTTCCAGCCGGCGACGAAGCGCTTGAAGTAGTCGATGGAGACCACGACCGAGCCGGTGACCATCTGGCCCTCGACGACCTCCCAGCCGGGCGGGGCCTTGCGGAAGTTCATGGTCGGCATGCCGCGCGCGGCGTTCTCGCGGCGGACCAGGTCCTTGAGGTGGTTGTGCTCGATGGCGCCGCCCCAGAAGTAGGCCATCACGAGCAGGGCCACGGTGATCGCGACGGAGATCATTCGACGCGGACCGCGGTGCCGTAGGCGAAGAGCTCGGCGGCGCCCTGGGAGATGGAGCTTGTCGAGAAGCGCACGTTGACGATGGCGTTGGCGCCGAGCCGCTGGGCGTCCTGGATCATGCGGTCGACCGCCTCCTGGCGAGCCTCGCGCAGCAGCTCGGTGTAGGCCGTGAGCTCGCCGCCGACCAGGTTCTTCAGGCCGGCGAGGATGTCCTTGCCGAGGTGTTTGGCGCGCACGGTGCTGCCGTGGACGATGCCATGGAAGGCGACGATGTTCTGACCCGGGATCTCTTCGGTGTTGCTCAGGAGCACTTGGTTTCCTCCGTCAGACGAGCAGGTCGAGGCGGCCGCGCAGGTAGTCGCGGGCCACCACCATCGTGTGGACCTCGTCAGGGCCGTCGGCGATGCGGGCCGCGCGGGCGCTGCGATACCAGCGGGCGAAGGGGCGGTCGTCGCTGTAGCCGAGGGCGCCGTGCATCTGGATGGCGTCGTCGAGCACCTTGCACAGCAGCCGCGCGACCTGGTTCTTCGCCATTGACGAGTACCCGCGCGCGGTCTTGCCGCCCTCGCGCTCCATCAGCCAGGCGCAGTGAAACGTCATCAGGTTGCCCGCGTGGATGGCCGCGGCGTTCTCGGCGATCATCACCTGGATCTGCTGATGCTCGGACAGGCGCCGCCCGAAGGACTTCCGCTGGGTGATGTAGTCGCGGCACATGTCGAGCGTGCGCTCCGCGAGGCCGAGCCAGCGCATGCAGTGGGTGAGGCGCGCGGGCACGAGCCGCTTCTGGGCGAGAAGGAACCCCTCGCCCACGCCGCCAACCACCGCGTCGTCGGGCACGCGCACGCCGTGGAAGCGGAACTCGCCCTCCATGTGCTGGAGGACGTCGGTCGCCATCACCGAGACGTCGCGCACGTGCTCGACCCCCGGCGCGTCGCGGTCGACCACGAACATGGTGGCGCCGGTCCGCGGATCCTCGCTGGTGCGCGCCATCACGATGAAGAACGCGGCCGCGCCGCCGCCGGTCGAGTACCACTTGTGGCCGTCGATGACCCACTCGCCGCCTTCGAGGCGCGCGGTGGTGCGGAGATTCGAAGGGTCCGAACCGGCGCCGGGCGCGGGCTCGGTCATGCAGAACGCCGAGGTGATGTGGCCGGCGCAGAGCGGCGCGAGATAGCGGGCGTTGATCGCCTCGCTCGCCGAGCTCAGGAGCAGGTCCATATTGCCCTGGTCGGGCGCGTCGCAATTGAAGACGCGGGCGCCGACCGTCGAACGGCCCATCTCGCGGAACAGGGTGCACATGCCCATCAGGCCGAGGCCACGCCCACCGAAAGCCTCCGGGAGGTGCGGCGTCCACAGGCCGGCGGACTGCGCCGTGGCCTGGAGCGCGTGCAGAGTGGCGTACTCGCCGGCGGCGTACTCCGCGAGGACGCGCTCCTCGACGGGGATGATGCGCTCGTCGATGAGGTCGCGGACCTGCTGACGAAGCGCCGATAGCTCGGGCGATAGCTCGAAGTTCACTGGGTCTCCGGGTCGGGGCTCAAATCGAAGCGCGGCTGCACCACCGACACCTTGTCGGCGAGAGTCTGCTTCAGGCAGACGGCGATGTCGGCGAAGCGCTCGTCGCTGATCTCCGCGACGCGCAGCTCAGCCGACAAGCGCGCCCGCAGCTCGGCGATCACGTCCGTGCGCTCGGCGTGCAGCGTGGGCTGGGCGGTCAGCGGCTCTTCGAGCAGGATCTGCAGCCCGCTGAGCTCCGCCAGGTCGTGGCCCTCGCCGAGCGTGAGCTCGCGGGTGACCACCTCGAGCAGCCAGGCGGCGATGCGGGTGCGGAAGACAAGCGCGCGGTCGGGCACGTTCGGGAGGAGCTGCTCGCCGAGGAAGCGAGCGATCGCGCCGAGCAGCTCGACGCGGTCGGGGCGGTCCTGCATCGATCTACACCCCCAACGGCCCGACTTCGATGAGGCGCAGCGCCTCCCACTCCATCTCGCAGGCGCGCCGCGGGATGGCGAGCAACTCGAGGTCGGCCGAGTTGCCGCTGCGGTAGCGCTCACCCTGCATGACCGCGCAGCCGCCCCAGCGAATGTTGCCGACGACCTCCCAGAAGTGCACTCAGGCGGGATCCACGAGGCGGCCGCTCGCCTCTGTGTAGCACGCGTAGAAGTCGGCGCGGGTGGTGATCCCGCCGGCAGGGCGATCCACGACGCCGAAGCGCCAGTCGCGCATGCAGAGCCAGGCGAGGTCTTCGAGCGGGTCGCCCCAGCGGGTGAACTCCCAGTCGAGCAGGGCGGTGAGGCCGCCTGGGTCGACCAGGAAGTTGCCGGTGCGGAAGTCGCCGTGAAGCAGCGTCGTCTCGGGAATGGTCGGGGCGTGGTCGCGCGCCCAGCGGAAGGCGAGCTCGAGCGCCGGATGCGGCTCCGGCAGGTCGTCGAGCAGGTCGCGCACCGAGGCGAAGGCGGCCTCGACCGGGTCGGTGTCGCGATGCGTCAGCGGGAGATCCGGGTGCGTGGCCGGCGTGACGCGGTGGACCCCCGCCATCGCCTCGGCCAGCTGGCCGGGCAGCACTTCGCGGGCGCCAGCGAGCTTGGGGTGACGAACCACGCGGGCGCCGATGGCCTCCCCCTCGGCCCAGTCCATCAGGAACGCGTGGGCGCCCTCCCGAACGAGCCCGTCGAAGAGCCAGCGAGGGCGCGGCGTCGGCACCCCCGCCTCGACGGCCGCGGTGATCACCGGGAACTCGACCGCGCGCCCCACGCTGCCTGGCAACGAGGCCTTCGCGTCACTGCGCAGCGCCAGCTTCAGCGGCGTCTCGCCCACCGTCAGCTCGACCCGGAAGTTCTCCTGGCAGGCCCCGCCAGTGAGGGGCGCGAGCACGCCCACTTCGACGGGCTCGCCGGTGCGCTCCGAGAGCGCGGTACGGATGCGCTGCGTCAGCTCTTCCATCGCCTGTCGTTCTACCGCAGCGCTCCCCGGCTTGCACCAGACGCCGCGCCGCGCTTGGATCTGCACTCCCGCGGGAGGCCCCGATGACACGAACGCCGATGCTGCTGCTCGCCCTGTCCACCACAGCGCTCGCGCAGGCCCCACCGATGTCGAGCAGTCAGGTCTCGAAGATCGATGGAGGCGGCGTCGTCGTCCAGGAGCAGAAGCCCACCGGAGGCGACGGCGTGGCCGCCTGGGCCGCGGGTGTGGTCAACGCCCCGATCGCGAAGGTCTGGCCGGTGGTGCGCGACTGCGCCCACTTCCACAAGTTCATGCCGCGCACCAAGGAGTCCAAGCTCCTGCGCAGCGAGGGCAACGAGATGGACTGCAAGACCGTCATCTCGATGCCCTTCCCGCTCAGCAACCTCTGGGCCCACGTGCGCTCCACCATCACCGAGCACCCCGGCGGCGGCTTCACCCGCACCTGGACGCTGCTGAAGGGCAACTACAAGCGCAACAACGGCGGCTGGACGGCGTTGCCGTGGAAGGGCGACCCCAACCGCACGCTGCTCGTCTACCGAATCGACGTCGATCCGGACATGTTCGTCCCCGACGCCATCATCCGCAGCGCCCAGACCGGCTCGCTCCCCAAGGTCTTCAAGGCGGTGCGCAAGCGCGTAGGCGTCAAGTAGAGTATTCCGCTTCACCATCCCCGATAAGCCCGACTTATCGAGGATAGCATCGGCGAATAGCTCGCCCGACCAGGTGGTGGCGGCTATGCTGTTCGCGTGGATCCGGAGATCAGGCAGCGACTGCTGCAGCTCAACACCTGGCAGGCAAATCCTGCTGCCTGGGCGGTCGAACTCGAGCGACAGCTCCCCTCACCGTTCGTAGAGCGCCGGTTGAGGATCCAGCCCTCGCTCGAGCCTGATCGGGCGTGCATGCTCGTCGGACCGCGCCAGGTGGGGAAGTCGACGCTGGCATGGCGTCACGTCGCGGGTCGCCCGCCAGAAGAGGTGCTCGTGCTGAATGCCGAGGAGCGCCTCGTTCAGCGTTGGGCGCGCTCCCCGACGCAGGTACTGCACGACCTCGCCGGGCAGTTTCCAGCTGTCCGCACTCTCTTCGTCGAGGAAGCCCAGAACCTCGAAGAGGCCGGCCTGTTCGTCAAAGGACTGGTCGACGCGAAGCGCGGCTACGAGCTGCTCGTGACGGGCTCTTCCTCGTACCATCTGCAGGCGCGTACGCGAGAGAGCCTGGCGGGCCGCGCGACCCGCCAGACGCTCCTCCCGTTCTCCATCGGCGAGCTCATGGACCACGAGGCACTCGTAGTCCCCGCGGCGAAGGCAGAGCGGGCGAACACGGTGTTGAGCCGGCAAATGCGCGTCGGGAGCTACCCAGGCGTCTGGTTTCATCCCGACCCGGAGCGTCACCTCGGTGACCTCGTCGAGGCCTTCGTCGTGCGCGACGCGTCCGACCGATTCGCGATCCGGCGACCAGAAGCGTTCCGGCGCCTGCTCGTCCTGGCCGCCGGCCAGGTTGGCCAGATGGTCAACTACGCCGAGTGGGCGTCACTCATCGGTGTCGCCGCCTCTACCATCAGCGAGTGGCTCGGCTTGCTCGAGGAGACCTGGATCCTCCGCCAGGTGCCCCCCTTCGCCGGAGGCCGTCGGCGCGAGATCACGAGCGCGGGCCGTCTGCACTTCTATGATCCGGGCATCCGCAACTCGTTGCTCGGCCGCTTCGAGCCGGACCTGACCCGCCGACTCGACCGAGGCGCGCTCGCGGAGGGCTGGGCGTTTGCCGAGCTCGCCCGCACCCTGCCGCCCGCCTGGGACATCCATCACTGGCGCTCCAAGAGTGGGGCCGAGGTCGACTTCGTGCTCGTCGGACCCGAGCGGCTCATCGCCGTCGAGGTCAAGGCAGGTCGCGGCCACCGCGTGACGCGCTCGTTGCGCAGCTTCGTCGACGCGTACGAGCCGGAGTGTGCCTTCCTCGCGAGCGGCGCCGGGACCGAGGCCGCAGACCAACTCCTGGGCCGCACGATGGTGCGCCAGGTTCCGTTGGTCGAGCTAGGCGGCGCCGTCGCGGCCGCGGTCGCCCACGGCGGCTGAAGCCACGTCCCAGCCAGTGTGGTACTGAGATACCCATGGGATCTGGTCCGCAGTCCGGCCCTTTGTTTCTGGCGCTCTCGTTCCTGCTGACAGGCATCGGGAACGCTGGGGCCGAGCCCCTCGTGCTCTCCACTGCGTTCGGCTCGCCGCCCATGCACACGCAGGCCCAGGACGGGCGGTTCGACCGTTTGATGGGGGAGGCGTTCGCGCGCATAGGCTGCGAGGTGGAGGTGGTGGGCAACCCGGCGGAGCGGGGGCTGCTCAACGCGGACAGCGGGCTCGACGACGGGGATGGGCCGCGGGTGGCCGGGCTCGAGCGCACCTACACGCGGCTCGTCCGGGTCCCCGAGCGCGTCATGCGGATGGCGTTCGTCGGGTTCGCCGCGGCTGACGGGCCGCGCGACCTGAGCGGATGGGCCGGGCTCGCGGAGTACGATGTGGGCATCATCCGGGGCTGGAAGATCCTGGAGCGCAACGTGCGCGGACGCAGCCTCGCGGTAGTGCGGACTCCGGACATCCTCTTCGGTTTGCTCGCTCGGAGGGACGCTACGCGGTCCTGATGGGTGAGCCACCGTGAGCGGCACCAGGCAGTCGAGCACCGGGCGCCGCCTCGTCGCCTACACGGTCCTGTGCAGCACCGCGGTCGCGTTGGTCGCCACCGCGTTCCAGCTCTACGCCGACTACGCCCAGGAGGTGAGCGCCATCGAGGCCAGCGTAGATGGAATCCGCCACACGAAGATGGAGGAGCTCAACCACGCCATGTGGGTGCGCGACGACGTGTTGCTCAGGCTGCAGTTCGAAGGGCTCGTGGCCACGCCCGGCGTGATGCGCGCCGTGGTGCGCGACGGCGATACGGTCCTGGCGGAGGTGGGCGGCCCGCGTGACGACGGGGCGACCGCGCACGAGCACGTCCCGATCCAACACGTGTACCGCGGCCGCACCATCGACCTCGGCACCCTCACGCTCGAAGTCAGCCACGCCGAGGTCTACGACCGCATCCAGCGCCGGCTTCTGGTGATCCTCGGGAGCAACGCCCTCAAGACGGCGGTCGTGGCGTTGCTGATGCTGCTGCTGTTCCGGAGCCTCGTCACCCGCCACCTCGACGACCTCGCGAGCTACCTCGACACAGACCAGGTCGGCGGGCCCTCGCGACCCCTCGCTCTGGACCGGCCACCGGACGACACCGACGAGATCGGGCGCACGGTGGTGGCCGTCAACGCGATGGTGGCGCGCAGCACCGACCAGTTCGAACGCACGCACGCGCAGCGCGAGGAGATCGAGCGGCTCAACGTGGGACTTGTCGCGCGGCTCGAGGAGATGCAGTCGTTCAGCTACTCCCTCGCCCACGACCTCTCCGGCCCGTTGCGGACCGCCCACTCCTTCACCGAGATCGTGCACGAGGACATCGACGACGCAGACCAGCAAGACCTGCTGATGCGTATCCAGAGCGCCTGCCAGCGGATGAACGACCTGATCGCCGGCATGCTGCGATTGTCCGACATCTCGAGGATGCAGCTCCACCCGGAGGCGGTGGACCTGAGCGCCGTGGCCCGGCAGGAGGTGACGATGCTCATGGCGACCTACCCCGAGCGGTCGGTCGAAGTGAGGATCGAACCCGGCCTGTCGACAGTCGGCGACACGCGCCTGCTGCAGACGGCGGTGGAGAGCCTGCTGCGCAACGCGTGGACCTTCACGGCGTCACGCCCCGAGGCGGTGGTCGAAGTGGGGTACGGCGAGGTCGCGGGTCGGGAGGGGTTCTACGTGCGCGACAACGGCATCGGCTTCGACCCCGAGCACTCCGCGCGCATCTTCTCACCGTTCGAGCGGCTGCATCCGGAGAGCGCGGGCAGCGGGGTCGGGCTCGCCGTGGTCCGCACGGTCGTCGCGCGTCACGGTGGCGAGGTCTGGGCAGAGGCGCGACCCGACGAAGGCGCGACCTTCGCGTTCTCGATCGGGCACCTCGACACCGGCATCCACCAGGTCGTGTCGAGCGGGTAGAGCGCTCATCACGTAGATGTCGGATCCCGCGTAGTTTGCCCGCAAGCGTTCCGCTTCAATCTCCTGTTTCCGGGGCGGGCGAGTCGGTCCGGGTGCAATCCCACAGCATGGGCAACTTGCCCATGCATTTTGCGCCGCGGCTCCGGGCGTGTGCGCGGAAGGTCCCGAGACAACATAGGTCGGGGTCGCGGCACAGCAAGTGCAAAACGAACCGGACATGTTGGATGAAGTGACACCGAGGTGGTTCCGGAAGTACCAGACGAGGGTGTGTGACGGCACGCTGACCGTCACACAGAACAGAGCGTACGCGGCGCTGGTGATCCTGACCGTCGTGGCCATGCTCTGGTCGGTCTACGCGAGCGTCGCCGACGGACCGGACGTGGTCAGCGAGATGTGGGTGTTCTGGGTCTTCGCGCTCGGGGCCTTGCCCGGCGTGGCTGGCCTGCTCACCGTGCTCTTACGGGGCGTCGTGCTCGAGCTGGACCGAGACGCGGGCGAGATCCGGCGCAACGGCCGGCGCGTGGGCCGGCTGTCGGACGTCGTCGAGGTCTGGACCGAGACGGTCGGGACCGAAGGGGACGGACCCGAACAGGGCGCACACCGGGTGATGCTCGAACGTGAGGGTTCGGCTCCGCTCCGTGTGGGGGTCACCCAGACGCGCAACCCGAGCGTCATCCTGGCGCGGGACATCGCGCGCCACCTCGGGGCCACGATGACCGAGCGCAGCGAGTACGGGGTCTCCTGGCGGGTCCCCGGCCGGAAGCCCCGCGCGCCGATGGTGGGGGGCTGACCGATGCAGCTGGACACTACAGACCCACGGCGGCTGCGCGTGCGCGACGACGAGCGCAAGTGGGTGCGGGCGATGGGTGTGGTGTTCACGGTCAGCGGCCTGCTCGCGCTGCTGAACCTCCCTCATGGCCTGCTGGCGGGCGCGGTCTTCGCGCCGTTGGGCCTCGCCATCTACTTCGTGTTCGGGGCCGACCGCGAGACCTTGCTCGACAAGGAGACCGGGCTGCTCACCGAGACCATGCGAATCCCGGTCGGGGGGTGGGTGTTCACCGAGACGACGCCGCTCGCGCACGTGGACCGGGCGCGCGTTCGACTCACCCACGACAGCGACGGGGACGAGCAGCACGAGCTGGTGCTGGACTTGCTCGACGGACGGGTGTTGACGCTTGGGCTGGTCGGTCGACCAGACATCTGTTCGTCCCCTTCGGAGGAGGTCAACCGCTGGCTCGCGCTCAGCTCGCCTCCGGGTGGAGCCGTGATGGCTCCACCTCTCATCCGCCGATGAACGCCGTTCTGCGCAGCAACTGATCGTCATCCAATGACAGATCGCGACCCCATGACCGGGGTCAGCGACCCCATGACCGGGGTCAGCGACCCCATGACCGGGGTCACCCCATGACCGGGGTCACCCCATGACCGGGGTCAGGCATAGCCACTTGACACTTAGGTCCAAGTGTCAAGTGGCTATGCCTGACCCCGTGTTTCCTGACCCCGTGTTTCTGACGTGTCGCTCAGCATCTCGCGGGCCCGCCGCGCGTGGCCGAGCGTCCAGCCGTTCTCGACAACGAGCGCCCACGGTCCGGTGTCGTAGATCTCGTACGGAGGCGGATAGCACCAGGTGCAGATCGAACGCGCGTGCGCCTCGCTCATCGGGACAAGCCGGAGCGCTTGCCCCAAACCTCAGCGAATCCGACCGCAGGCGCCCGGTCCGTCGGGGTGGGCGCATTGGCCGCAGGGGGCGACCGCCGGCCGTTGCCGAGCGGGCGCCCCGACGGCGAAGCTCGACAGCTGCTTCTTGATCGCTCCGCTGCCGCAGCCCGGGCAGGCCGCCACCGTGGACGCCTGGACGAACAGCTGGAAGGCCCGGCTGCATGCTTCACACTCGTAGTTGAACAGCGGCATGTCGTGGAGGTTATCACCACCGGGCCAACATGGGGTCAGGCATAGCCACTTGACACTTGAATTCAAGTGTCAAGTGGCTATGCCTGACCCCGTGTTCTAACCCCGAAGGCCGCGTACGTACGCCGCCACGTCGTCACCGCGCTCGATGGCTTCGATGACGGCGGTACCGACGATGACCCCGTCGACGTGGGGCGCGAGGGCCGCGACCTGCTCGTGCTGGCGGATGCCGAAGCCCGCCATCACCGGAACCGGCGACGCCTCGCGCAGACGCGCCAGGTAGCTCGTGAGCTGGTCGTTGGTCCCCGTCTTCCCACCGGTGATGCCGGTGACCGTGACCGCGTAGACGAAGCCGCGGGCGGCGGTGGCGATGCGCTCGAGGCGCCGGTCGGCCGTCACCGGGCTGACCAGCGGGATCAGCGCGAGACCGCAAGCCCCCAGGGTGGCGTCGATGTCGGTGGCCTCTTCGAGCGGGAGGTCCGGGATGATGAAGCCGCACACCCCGGCGGCCTCGGCGTCGCGCGCGAGCGCCTCGAAGCCGTAGGCGAGCAGCGGGTTGAGGTAGCTCATCAGCACGACCGGCGCGCTCGGACGGGTGGCGCCCACGGACTCGATGATCCAGCGCAGCGTCACTCCATTCTCGAGGGCGGCCTGGCTGGCCCGCTGGATGGTGGGCCCGTCGGCCATCGGATCGCTGAAGGGCACCCCGACCTCGACGACATCGGCCGCGCCGGCGAGCGCGATGAGCGTCTCGCCGAAGGCCTCCCGGGACGGGTACCCGGCGGTGAAGAACGCGGCGATGGCGGGCCCGCCCTGCGCGTTGCGGGCGCGGATGGCGGCTTCGATGCGGTCTGAGCCCTTCATCGGCCCGCCTTGATCAGCGCCGGCAGATCCTTGTCGCCGCGGCCCGACAACCCGATCAGGATGCGCTCCCCCGGGTGCGCCTGGGCATGGCGTCTGGCGCCCGCCAGGGCGTGGGAGGACTCGAGCGCCGGGATGATCCCCTCCAGCGCACACAGCTCGCCGAGCGCCACGAGGGCGTCGTCGTCGGTGACCGCTTCGTAGGTGGCCCGCCCGGTCGCGCCGAGCAGGCTGTGCTCGGGGCCAACGCCGGGGTAGTCGAGGCCGGCGCTGATGCTGTGGGTCTCCTGGACCTGGCCGTGCTCGTCCTGCAGCAGCAGCGAGTAGGCGCCGTGCAGCACGCCCGGGGTGCCGCGGGCGACGGTGGCCGCGTGCTCGCCGAGACCGGGACCGTGGCCACCCGCCTCGATGCCGAGGATCGCCACCTCGGCGTCTCCGACGAAGGGATGGAAGAGCCCAATCGCGTTGGAGCCGCCGCCGACGCAGGCCACGATGAGGTCGGGCAGACCGCCCACGCGCGCCTGCCATTGCGCCCGCGCTTCGCGCCCGATGACCGATTGCAGCACCTGGACCAGCCACGGATACGGGTGGGGTCCGACCGCGGAGCCGAGCAGGTAATACGCCTCCACGGGGTCAGCGACCCAGGCGCGCATGGCCTCGTCGATGGCGGCCCGCAGCGTGGCGTCACCGTTCTCGACCGACACCACCTCGCAGCCGAGCCGGCGCATGCGGTCGACGTTCGGCGCCTGGCGCTCGACGTCCACCGCGCCCATGTAGACGGTGCACGGCAGACCGACGCGGGCGCAGGCCGCGGCGCACGCCACGCCGTGTTGACCCGCCCCGGTCTCGGCGACGACCCGCGCCGCGCCCATCCGCCTGGCGAGCAGCGCCTGGCCGAGCGCGTTGTTCACCTTATGCGCGCCGGTGTGGGCGAGGTCCTCGCGCTTGAGCCACACCTCGGCGCCCCACGCCTCGCTCAGGCGCGGCGTCGGACAGAGCGGCGTCGGCCGACCGACCCAATCGGCCAGGCCCTGGTCGAGCTCGGCGGTGAAGGTCGGGTCGGCGAGGGCCTCTCGCGCACACGCCTCGAGTCGCTCGATGGCCCCGACGAGGGTCTCGGGCACGAAGCGCCCGCCGAAGGGTCCGTACCGTCCGCGCGCGTCCGGAAGGCGCTCGGCGGCGAGGTCGGCGATCAGCTGCGCGGAGTCGAGATCGTTGGGGGCTTGCATGGGCGGGTCCTAACTCATCTCGCGAACGGCGGCGACGAAATCGGCGATCCGGGCCGCGTCCTTGATGCCGGGCTGCGCCTCGACGCCGCTGCTCACGTCCACCGCCGTCGGGCGTACGGCGCGGATCGCCGCCTGCACGTTGTCGGGGTCGAGGCCGCCCGCCAGGACGACCGGGCGGGCCCGGGCGATGGCGGCGATGCGCGACCAGTCGGAGACCTCACCGTGCCCGGCACGCGCGCCGTCGAGCAGGACCGGGCCCTGCGCGGCGGTGGCCGCGAGGCGCTCGTGCAGGTCGTCGCCGTCGCAGAGGGCGGGCAGGTAGCGGCGTCCGGCCAGCGCCGGCGCGGGGTCGCCCGGCTGCGGATAGAGCTGCACGACGTCGACGGGCACCGCCGCGAGGACGCGCGCGAGGGCGGGCGCGGACGGCCAGCGCATGACCGCCACGCGCGTCACGAAGGGCGGCACCTCGGCGCAGAGCCTGACCGCGAGCTCGACGCTGACCTGCCGGGGTGACTTCGCGAAGACGAAGCCCACCGCGTCCACCCCCGATGCGACCGCGGCCTGCACCGCGAACGGGGTCGTCAGCCCGCAGACCTTCACGCCGACGCGCACGGGGCCTCCCGCATCGCCGCGACGAGCGCGGTCGGGTCGCCGGTGCGCATCAGCGCGCTGCCGACGAGCGCCATCTCGTACCCGAGGGCGCGGACACGGCCTGCGTCCTCGGCGTTGGCGAGCCCGCTCTCGGCGACCTTCGTGCAGCCGGCCGGGAACGCGCCGACGCGCTCGGCGAAGCGAGCGGGATCGACCTGAAGCGTCGCGAGGTTGCGGCAATTGAGGCCGACGAGGTCCGGACACCCGGCCGGCACGCGCGCCAGCTCCTCGGCGTCGAAAGCCTCGATCAGCACGAAGAGCCCGTGCTCGTGGGCCGCCGCCGTCATCTCGCCCAACCGGACCTCGTCGAGCATGCGCAGGATGAGCAGGACGCCGCCGGCGCCGTGGGCGGCCGCTTCGAGCACCTGCACCGGATCGACCAGGAAGTCCTTCCGCATCGCCGGTACGGAGACCGCGGCGGCCACCGCTTCGAGGTGCTCGAGCGCGCCGTCGAAGCGGCTCGGCTCGGTGAGCACGGAGATCGCCGCGGCGCCGCCCGCCGCGTATGCGCTCGCCTGCGCCACAACGTCGAGGCCGGCGCCCGCGAGCTGCCCGGACGACGGGGCCCGCCGCTTCACCTCGGCGATGATGTCGAACGCGCCGAGCACCAGGCGTGGCGGCGGGGCACGGTCCGCGATCCGGCTGCGCAGCTCGCTGGCCGGCGCCGCGGCGCGGGCCCGCTCGGCGCTCGAGGCCGCCATGATGTCGAGGAAGTCGCTCACAGCGGTAACCACGCAGGTTGAATACGGATCGCGCCGGCCGGCGCGGCGAGGCCAAGGCGCGCTGACGAAGACGTGCCAGAGGCACGTCGAGGAGGTGCAACGCCGGCATCGTCGTGCCGGGCAAGCGAGGCGTGATCAACCTGTGTGGGCACCGCTGTCACGCGCCGGCCGCGGCCAGCTTCTCCAGCACCCGCACCGCTCGTCCGTCGTCGATGGCCGCCGCGGCGACCTCGAGGCCCTCACGCGGGTCGGCCACGGTCCGGGTCACCTCGAGCGCGAGGGAGGCGCCGAGCATCAGCGTGTCGCGGTGCGCGCCCTTCTCGCCCTCGAAGACGCGACGCAGGGCCGCGGCGTTCTCGTCCGCGTCGCCCCCCGCGAGGTCGGTCGGCGAGCAACGTGGGAGGCCGTAGTCGGTGAACGGGTCGCGCGTCTCGACCCCGACGCCGTCACCCTGCGTCGAGAAGACGTGGAACGCGCCGACGGGCGTCGCCTCGTCCCAGCCGGGCGTGCCGTGCACCACGAAGGCCTGGTCGATGTCGAGCCCGTCGAGGGTGTGTGCCATCAGGTTCGCGGCGGTCATGCTGTAGGCGCCGACGAGCTGGAAGGGCGGCTCGGCCGGGTTCACCAGCGGGCCCAGGAGGTTGAAGACAGTGCGCACGCCCAACGCGCGGCGGACGGGGACCACCGCCTTCGTCGCCGGGTGGTGGCGCGGCGCGAAGAGGAAGGTGAAGCCCGAGTCGGCCAGGAGCGCGCCCAGCTGGGCGTCCGGCGTCGGGACCGGGAGGCCGAGCGCCGCGAGGACGTCTGCGCTGCCCGAACGACTCGAGACCGAGCGGTTGCCGTGCTTGACCACTTTCAACCCGCACGCCGCCGAGAGCAGCGCCACGCCGGTCGAGATGTTGACGCTGCCCGACCCGTCGCCGCCGGTGCCGCAGGTGTCGACGGTCGGGCCCACGTCGGGCAGCTCCGGACGAATCGCGAGATCGCGCATCCCGCGCACCAGGCCGCGCACCTCGTCCGCGGTCTCGCCCTTCGCACGTAGCGCCGCGAGGATGGCGCCGGTCATCGCGTGGTGGGTGCTCTCGTCGGACAGCGCATGCATGAGCTCACGCGCCTGCGCCTCGGAGAGGTTGTTGTTCTTCAGGCCGAGCAGGGTGTCGAGCGTCGCTCTGAGATCCATCACGCGGGCTCCAGCGCCAGGAAGTTGCACAGCAGCTGGTCGCCCTCGGGCGTCAGCACGCTCTCGGGGTGGAATTGCACGCCCTCCACCGGAAGCGTCGGGTGGCGGATGCCCATCACCTCGCCGTCCTCGGTGGACGCGCTGACCACGACCTCGGCCGGCAGGCTGTCACGCGGCACCGCCAGCGAGTGGTAGCGCCCCGCCTCGAACGGGTTCGACAGCCCCGCGAAGAGGGTCTTCCCGTCGTGGGTCACCGGCGAGGACTTCCCGTGCATCAGCCGCATCGCCGACTCGACGCGCCCGCCCAGCACCTGGGCCAGCGCCTGGTGGCCCAGGCAGACGCCGAGCACCGGCACCTTCTCCATGAGCGCCTGCATCACCGGGATGGACACGCCCGCGTCCTCGGGCCGGCCCGGACCGGGGGAGATCATCAGGTGGGTGGGGTCACAGGCGAGCGCCTCGGCGACCGTGACCTGGTCGTTGCGGTGCACGATGACCTCGGCGCCCGCGACGCGCAGCGCCTGCACGAGGTTGTAGGTGAACGAGTCGTAGTTATCGACCAGCAGGACGCGCGCGCTCACAGGCCCGCCTTCGCGAGCTCGAGGGCGCCGACCATCGCGCCACTCTTGGCGTGCACCTCGCGGTGCTCGAAGTCGGGGCGGCTGTCCGCGACGATCCCGGCGCCGGCCTGCCACGCGTAGCGACCGTTCGAGAAGTCGAGCGTGCGGATGGCGATCGCCTGGTCCATCGCACCGCCGTGGCCAAAGTAGCCGACGGTGCCCCCGTAGAAGCCACGCGCGACGGGTTCGAGCTCGTCGATGATCTCCATCGCCCGAACCTTCGGCGCCCCGACGAGCGTGCCGGCTGGGAACGCGGCGGCGAAGAGGTCGAAGGTGTCGTAGCCGGCCTCGAGCTCGCCCTCCACCCCGCTGACGAGGTGCATCACGTGGCTGTAGCGCTCGATGATCCGCGACGGGTGCACGTGCACGGAGCCTGCGGTCGCGACGCGCCCCAGATCGTTGCGGGCGAGGTCGACCAGCATCACGTGCTCGGCCGCCTCTTTCGGGTCGGCCAGCAGCTCCTTCTCCATCGCGAGGTCCGTCGCCTCGTCGTGACCGCGCGGGCGCGTCCCGGCGATCGGGCACAGCGTCGCCTGCCGGCCCTGCAGCTTCACGAGCGCCTCCGGCGACGAGCCCACGACCTGTCGGTCACCGAAGTCGACGTAGTAGAGGTACGGCGACGGGTTGAGCAGCCGCAGCGCGCGGTACACCTGGAAGGGGTCGAGGTCGCACTCACCCTCGAAGCGCACCGACAACACGAGCTGGTAGACGTCGCCTGCGTGGATGTGGCCCTGCACACGCTCGACGGCGGCCATGAAGTCGGTCGGCGCGAAGCTCGCGGAAGGCGCCGCGAAGTCGCCGCCCGACGGCCGGCCGGGCAACCCTCCGCGCAGCGCAGCCACGATGTCTCGCCGGAGGCTTCGACGCTCGGCCTCGTCGCCGTCGTGCAGCAGCGCCACGCGCCGCGTCAGGTGGTCGAAGACCAGCAGCGAGCGCGGCGCGATGAACTGCAGGTCCGGCGCCGCCGAGCCGCGGCCCGGCCCGAGCTTCGGCTCGAAGCGCCGTACGACGTCGTAGCTCGCCGCACCGACGAGGCCTCCGAGCAGGGGTCCCCCGTCCGCGCCTGGGTGCGGCGCGGCCGCGAGCGCACCTCGCAACGCGTCGAGCACGTCGGGGCACGCGGCGCCCGCGTCGAGCCGGAACTCCGTGGCCTCGCCGAAACCGATGATCGAGTAGCGACCGATGCGCTCGGCGCCCTCGACGCTCTCGAGCAGGAAGCGCGGCCGGAACGGGGCCAGTTTCAGGAACGCGGACACCGGCGTGTCGAGGTCGGCGGTGATGTCGAAAGGAGGTCTCATCGACGCGGACGTGCCCACATTTCGCGCGGCCCCGTCAAGGCGTCCCGCACCGATCCGGTTCGACGACCGCGGCATCCACCACCGCGGCCTCATACCGCTGCAGCAAGAACGGCGTGACCATGTGCAGGAAGTAGTTCTCCGGAATGGCGGCGTCGGCCACGCCGACCTCGAGCCGCGCCGGGCGGTCTGCGGGCAGGAAGAAGGTGCCGAAGATGCGGTCCCAGACCATCGTCGCGACCAGCGCCCGAGCACCGCGCAGCCCCGGACGGCCCCTGTCGATCGACCGCGCCAGCGTGGACCCCGCCTGCAGTTCAGGAGGTCAGGATACGGCCCGCGTGGTGCCACTCGCGCCCTTTTCTGAGCCTGGAGCCGCTCGACGCGCGTCCACCAGTCGTCAACACATGGAGGGCAGCATGGCAAAGCACATCACACTTCGGAAGCTGAGGGAGAAGAAGGCCTACGTGTACGTCCTCGAGGCGGACTGCGTCTTCGACACGCCCATACGGCCGTCCAGGGGCGAGGCCCGCTCGATCCACAACTATGTCCTGCTCGACGGGAGCGGCAAGCTCCAGATCTCGGCGGGCTACGCGTGGGACGGGATGCGGCACCAAGGACTTGCCGTCGTGTTCGGCGGCGTACTGCAGGACCCGCGCATCGATCGGGATCTCGCTGTCGCCAAACGCGGCGATGCTGGTTTTGTGCGCCCAGTAGATGCGGGTGGGCCCCTTCACGACGATGGCGGCTCCCTGATCGGTCGGAGACCAGGGATGCTCACAGCGCTTCCATTTCCGCTTGCCGCAGCCGCAGGTCTTGCGGATTCGCGGAACCTTGCGGTGCTTCGGCTTCTTGCCGTTCCGCGGTTTGGCGCCAAGAGGCACGACGTTTCCACAGTGAGAGTTGGCCGCCAAGTGGGTGGTGTCAAAGGAGATGGTGTCCTCGATCTTGACGACCCCGGTCGCGAAGTTCTCGCGAACCTGCTCGACGCGGGCCAGTTGCCATAGCCCATAGCGGGTCATCACCTCGCTGAACTCCTCGCACATGGAGAGGCTGGGGAGTTGTCGCGAGGTCAGCTCGCCGGGCAGCTTCAGCGAGGCGGGGCCGCGGAAGCCGCACGCGCGGGCGTAGGTCGGATTGCTGCGCAGCAGCCGATGAACGGCAGTTGGGGAGTCGGTGACATCCAACAGCGGCGCAGCGAGGAACGCACGCATCAAGCACAGAGCGTCGCAGGGCGGCCGA
>PVBE011015969.1_pt1 | contig 32704 bp, 25 predicted proteins | sample 1631181 | NCBI WGS metagenome assembly PVBE01 (sample SAMN08397723, study PRJNA350692) | Marine metagenome, whole genome shotgun sequencing project. | isolation source: water | place: Pacific Ocean | collected 2012-04
CATTGAGGTGCGAAATTAAAATTTTACTTTTCCCTTAATGAGAACAAACCGGTTTAAATAAATGAAATGTTATTGGAATTTTAATATACAAACTGGCTGGGGCGGAAGGGATCGAACCTTAAATTTCCAGTTTTCACAGAATTCCATTCATTGCCCACAATTGCTATTTTTCTCTTGCAAATCAATATTTTATAATATAATTTAAAGTCAGGATTACTCAAGACCACCCCACAAAAACCACCCAAAGTGGTGGGAAATATGGTGGGAAATAAAATTAAAGTGAATTTAAGAAACCCGATGAAGTCACCCCAATATCCCCGCATCAAAACCAAATATCCCGGCGTTTTTTTCCGGGAAACGGATACCGGAAAGATCTTCTATATCCGATATCGGCGGCCTGGCAATCGAAATCTAATTGAAGATCGATTGATTGGCAAGCATTGGACACCAGCCAGAGCAGCGCAGGAACGTGGAAGAAGGATCGATGGTGAACCATCGAACCGAGAAAAGAGGCAATCAGATGAAGCTGAACGCATTGCCCGATTACATCGACCCAACCTCGAAAACCTCTTCAATCGCTATCTAGCAGATAAAGCCGATGAAAGGGGAATGCCTTTAAAGTCTGGAAAAAAGCTACAAAAGACCTTTGAAAAACACTTCAAGCAAATTAAGGACAAGACTCCTGATGAATTAGCAGAAACGGATGTTCTAAGGATAAGGCGGGACATTTTAAAAAATAATGGAAAACTCAAAACCGTTTCAAACGTGATCGGAATTTTAAACACCATTATCAAGCATGGTATGAAGCATCGGGTTTGCGGACCAATTGATTTTGAACTTCCTATCCCAAAAAACAGAGAGATCAACAATAAAACCACTGAACGTTTCAGTCCTGCTGAGCTTGCTTCGTTTCTGAAGGCACTTGATGAAGAACCCCAGCAAATCAGAAATTATTACCTGATGGCGTTGCATACAGGCATGAGGAAAAGCGAGATATGCAAACTTGTTTGGTCAGATTGCAATTTCGATTATATGGAATTGCTCATAAGAGATGCGAAAAGTGGTCATGATGAAAAAATCCCCATTTCTGCATCAATGAAAAAAATCCTTGATGAGCAGTATCAAATTAAACATTTGAGGAATCAGGAAGCGGTATCAAAAGATGTGGTCTTCTTTTCTAAATCTGGTTGTGTCTTAGGACTGTCAGATAAAATCTTCACTCAAACATCTGCTCGGATCAGAGAACGTGCAGGACTTCCAAAAAATTTCCGCATGGTTCATGGACTTCGACATGTTTTCGGGACTCTGCATGCCGTAGCGGGAACCCCTCCCTTGCTGCTCAAGGAATTAATGACACATAAGGATTTAAACACCACTTTGAGGTATATCGAAATAGCAAGTAACGAAGCTAAACAGGCATCTGACAAAACCGGAGATATCATCGATAAACACATCAAAGGGGATTATTCTCCGAAAGTTAATGTGGTCAATCTGACTTCCTAAGAGATTGAATTAGATGGAATTACGACTAGAGGATTATGCTAGAAAAGAAGGTAGCGAATGGTATGAAATTTTGAGAAACCATGTAAAGAAACTGTCCGAGGAAAAGGGAATAAGGATTTACATTCGCCCGTCTTCAGGTTTCATAAAAATTTGCCACTTCACATCTACAGATGCAGATACAGACACCTTTATTTTAAATGAATTTGATCGAAGTTTACGAGGAAATGATTGTTATATAACTGTAGAATATTGGAATGAACTCGCTTTAAATGAGCCCCCTTGGATTTTTCCAGCCCAACCTGTAGTCGATTTTGCAAAATATCTATCACTAACTCCTTCATTTGTTTTACTTGATTACATACCAAAAGATGATAAGGAATATTATAGATTCTCCATACCGGAACCAGTAACCATTCATCTATCAAATATTTGGGTGGAGAAAAAAGACCCAGTACCTATTTCTGAATTTAATGTTCCGAAAATCCAAACTGAGTTTTCAATTTCTAACTTACATAATCTTTTTGGTGCAATGGTGGAACAGGGATGGGTTGAGAAGGGATCTGAGCAATTAGTTTTAAAAAGATTTTCTACATCATCTCTCAAAGAGGCTGTGGATCCAGAAACACCTCGTTTTAATTGGTTGCAAACTATTGCTGTACTAAGAAGGTTAATATCTAGGGATAACTTAAATATCAACAATAAACTCGCTATCGATCACTTTATGAACAAGGGGAAAGAACTGAAATTGAGTTCTCTCAATTCAGGAGGGAATATCACAGATAAATTCCCAGATCCTGATGTTGATCTGCTTTGCCGAACCTATCTAATATAGATTGCGAAAATTTATGCGATTCCTTCGCATACCTTCCAGCAATGACAAAAGACACCCCTGCCTTATAAACTCATAATCACCAGGGAGATTCCTGGGTATAATCGCATTAAAGGTTGGATTATGAGACCACACATTGAAACAAGCCTCCCCGATTCATTAGCACAACTGCGGCACCTGAATGAACACGAAACCGCAGAGCTCGTGAACTTGAGCGTTAAAACATTGCGCAGGCATCGATTTAATGGAACCGGAATCCCTTACCATAAAACGGGTCGAAGGGTGAGTTATTCCCTTCCGGATATCAAAGCCTGGCTTGCTGGAAATCGAATCGAAACTAGAAACTAGAAAAGGATTAAGGAGGCTGCGGCGGTTGCCGCGAAAAAGCATCGGGCCCGATCCTCAAAGATGTGAAACCGGGCCCAATTATCGAAACGCGCGGAATTGTTTCGGAACCAATATTTTATCCTAACCCCTCCGGAACATCAATGCGCTCAACCATGGAAGGTTGAGTTATGTTAACAGAAACTATAAAAGACCCCCTAAACCTCCCTCCTGAAATCTCAGAAATCCGTTTGCCTGCATTACGGTATGCATCGGATAAAGTAGTCACAACCACCACCCTGGGAGAGGTGTTGCAGCAATGCCGGACCGGATCGAACGGGCTTTCAAAAAAGATTGCTGACGTTCGCCAGGCCCGCGAATCATTCGAAAAAAACCAAACCGAGCAGAATAAATATCGTTGGCGCGGGTTGAAAGAAAAACTCCCCGGCGTTTTTTTATCCGGATACCCAGACAATCGTATTGCGAACAAAGAAAACCCGGATCACACAGGAATCTTGCAAATCGATGTTGATCACGAAGCAGACCCGCAGGGAATGAAAAAACGTTTAGCCGCTGACAAGCACATTCTGTTTTGTTCCATATCCCCGTCAGGAGACGGGGTGAAAGCAGGAATGAGGATCCCGAAGCATCCAGGGACTAGCCATGATGATTCATTCCTTGCCGCGCAAAGATATGTAAAGGGTACATTTGATGCTGAGATCGATTCAACATGCCGAAACAAGAACAAATTTATGTTCATTCCGCATGATCCGGAAACGGTGATCAATCCCGATGCCGAAGAATTGGATGTTGCAAAGTGGGGGGATTCAAATAAAGCCGATGCAGAAACCGATCAGGATGCATGGAAAGCATTCGGAGATATGCCTCCGCCAGTATCCGCTGAAGATATACTCTCTGCCCTGAAAGTGCTGGATCCATCGGACCGGGAGAAATGGATCAAATATGGAATGGCGTTAAAAAAATCGAATCTTCCTGATGCATTCGAAATCTGGCATGCATGGTCGAGCAGGGCGGGGCAGGGGTACCAAGGGGAAGCAGATTGTAGGAAAACCTGGGATGGATTAAAGCCCAACAGCATCACAATAAAAAGCATTTTCGCAGATGCAATAGGACGAGGATGGAGCAAGCCCCGTTGGAAGAAAACAACCGAGAAAACCGATTCCGGGGAAACCATTGAAAAAATGTCTTATGCCGGCGGCCGGTTCGAAGTACGCCCGAAGGCTGTTTATTTTTGTCCTCCACATAAAACCCTCAAGAACGGAGATATTGAACCCCAGGAACCACTTTGGTTGTGTTCACGTTTGAAAGTCAGAGCTTATTGTAGAAATGTGAATTCGGAGAGTTGGGGGCGCTTCTTAAGTTGGAAAGATCCAGATAAACAACTTCACGAATGGGCATGCCCTGCTTCATTGCTGGAATCGGTAGATGGTTCCGAAATTAGGCGAGAATTGGCAGAGAAGGGGTTGCTGATTTCATCGAATCGAAAAGCCCGGGAATTGCTGATGGTTTACATCAAACTTTGGCCGGTAGATGTTCGGGTTCGCAGCGTAGAGAAACTGGGCTGGCATGGTGGAACTTTCGTGACTTCGGATCAAGCGATTGGTGGCGATGATGACGAGCCTATCATGCTTCAGCTTGATTCACCTATTCATCAGGCGAATCAGCAAACCGGTTCCCTGGAAGATTGGAAGAATTCTCTTGGATGTTTAGCCCAAGGTAACAGCCGTGCTCAATTCGCAATTGCTTGTGCTGCTGCTGCGCCTTTGCTGGAACTTGCCGGAGTGGAAGGCGGCGGTTTCCATCTTCGTGGCCCCTCGAGCAGTGGGAAAACATCTTTGTTGGTGGCTGCAGCATCGTTTTACGGGTTGCCAGATGAAGCAGTACGGGGTTGGCGTAGCACTTCCAATGCCCTCGAAGGCTTGGCCGCACTGCACAATGATGGTTTTTTAACCCTTGATGAAATATCTGAAATTGCACCTGAACATGCCGGAGAAGCAGCTTTTCTGCTGGCAAATGGCAAACAGAAAGCCCGCGCTAATAGAACAGGTTCAGCAAGACGAGTGCTCACCTGGAAACTATTGTTCCTTTCAACTGGTGAAGAATCACTATCCAACCTGATGGCTCGTGTACGGAGAAAACCGACACCAGGCCAGGAATTACGGTTGCTTGATATTCCAGCTGATGCCGGTGCAGGTTTGGGTGCTTTTGATCAATTGCATGATCTTCAAAGCGGAGCGGCGTTGTCGTTGGCATTAAAGGATTGTGCAGCAAAATATCACGGCACGGTTGGGCGATTATGGTTACGTTGGGTGGTTAAAAACCGGGAAGCCCTGGCTGATCAACTGCCAGAAAAGATTCAGAAATTCATTTTTGATCATGTACCTGAAGAATCTTCCGGACAGGTGACCCGTGCAGCTCGTCGTTTCGGGTTGGTGGCAGCAGCCGGAGCTCTGATTGCTCATGAGGGGTTCTGTGATTGGGATAAAGAAGAAACGGAGTTGTCAATAGTGAAATGTTTCCAGGATTGGCTGCGGGAATTTGGTTCTGGTCCCAAGGAAGATCAAAACATTCTCAAGCAAGTCCGGTTGTTCTTCGAAAAACATGGCGGATCGCGGTTCGAACCGATGGAACGTAGCGAAGAAGATAATCGAGTGTTTCACAATCGTGCCGGATTCTGGAGGAATGAGGAGAATGAAAAAGAATACCTGGTATTGCCCGAAGTCTTCAGGGAAGAAATATGCGCAGGACTGGATTACAAGAATGCCATTAAGGTTTTAGTGGATCACCAATGGATTGAAAAGGACAACGATGGAAAGCACACACAACAAAACATTCGACTACCCGGGCTTGGACAAAACCGATGTTACGTATTTTCAACAAAAGGATGGGATTGATGGAATTTGATTGGGACAAGTTTAAAACTATTCCCGAAATGGTGGTAACAGGTGGGACCGGTGGTAACAGGTTACGGGCAGAAGGGATTACGTGTTACCACTCGCCGAAAAATGGTGGTAACAGGTGGGACCACTCGAATGAATTTGTTACCACTGTTACCACTTTGAAAAATGTTGAGGTAACAGCTAAACCGTTGCAAACAGAGGGCGTTACCACTGTTACCAGTGTTACCAGTCCAAAAAACAATGGTTACATGGAATCAATAACCGCAGCCTGGAAACGATGCTTTACTAATGAAAATTACTCAGAGGAAGAACCAACCTTTTCGGAGATCGATCAATTGATCTTTGAATTCGAGGAACGCATTGCGATCTTCGAACATGACGCGTTGATGCATCGCGAGGCTGCGGAGCATCGCGCATTGAAATGGATTGAACCACGGTTGAAAAATGCCGGGATCGATCCGGAAGGATTATATTAATCAAGGTAACTTTTAACATCAAGAAACAAGGAGTTTCGCATGTTGACAGATAAAGAAATTGAAGAGGGCAAAAAGGTGACTCAGTACAGTTTGCCCCCGTACCACGAACATAATGACTGTATTCGGATTGCATACGAGTGGCTGGATGGAAAGGAGAAAACCAAATACCCGTCCAAAAGATGCCTACCATTGAAACACATTATCGAGCATTGGGCTTGGCGTTATGTTTCTCGGACTGATATTGAGGTTGCAGCCACCCTGCATCCTGATGTTCACGGACAATATCCGCACTATAATATTTCAGTCAGGCGGATTGATCCTCCAATTGGGCGGTTGGATGGGATTGGAGAGGCTTTTACTCAAATGAACTATTGCAAAAAAGATCCTACTTCAGGGCAAGGTTCCCAAGGTACTGAACAACCTACGCGGGGTCCTTTTGGGCTGATTTAGGTGAGGGGATTGCGAACCCCAGTATAATAATAAGTGTAAACTATCAAATTAGATTCAAACATAGATAATACTTATGAGAACAACATGGACCGAACTCGGACGGATTGCGGGTTGCTCAGGTCAATACATCGGATCCCAGGCCCGCCGAAAAGGAATCCGTCTGGGCCCGGATAACAAGGTGGATGCAGAACAAGTGCTGACGGCAATAGGCCGCCGATCCGCCTGGCTGAGTTACGCGAAGCAGCAACCCGAACCCGATGATGCCGAACCCGATTTCCTGCTTGAACGGGCACGGAAGGAACGTGCATTACGGCAACTGCGTGAAATGGAAGTCAAGGAACGTGAAGGTGAATTGCTGCATCGTGCCGCAGTCGAATCACTGCTTGCAAAACTGATCACCACAGCAAAGCAAAGGTTTATGGTGCTGCCAGGCAGGCTGGCACCGCAACTATCGATTGAAACCGAAACCCCAGCATGTGAAGAAATGGTCGAAAATGGAATACGCGAAGCACTCGATGAACTTTCAAGAAATCCCGCAGCCCCTTTTGCAAAAACTCGGTAGGGCATGGAAACCGCCCAAGAAATGGAAAGTTTCTGAATGGTCTGATGCCCATAGGCGTTTATCGAGTGAAGCATCTGCGGAACCAGGTCAATGGCGATCCAACCGTGCCGAATATCAACGCGGAATCATGGATGCAGTCAACGATCCGAGAACCGAACGGATAGTGGTGATGAGTGCAGCCCAGGTGGGCAAGTCTTCAGTGATTGAAAATATTCTCGGGTTCTTTGTCCATCAAGATCCTTGTCCGGCGTTACTGATCCAACCGACCCTCGAAATGGCGCAGACTTTTGCGAAACTTCGCCTACGCCCGATGTTGCGTGACACTCCGGTACTGGCAGAATTAATCGATGAACCGAAGCAGCGTGGTGAAACGGAATCCACTTTGCTGCAATTGCATTTTACAGGTGGTTCACTTTCCATAACCGGTGCAAATTCACCGAGCAGTCTTTCAAGCCGTTCCTGCCGACTGGTGCTTGCCGATGAACTGGACCGCATGCCGTTATCGGCCGGTGACGAAGGGGATCCGGTCAGTCTAGCGATCAAGCGCAGTTCCACTTTCCACAACCGTAAAATCGTGATGGTTTCGACACCAACCATTCAAGGTATTTCCCGGATCGAGCAGGCTTACCGCGAATCGGATCAGCGGCGTTATTGGGTGCCTTGTCCGCACTGCAAAACCTTCCAGGTGCTAGAATGGAAACAGGTCCAATGGGTTGAGAAAAAGCCTGAAACCGCCCGTATCGTGTGTGAATCATGCGAGCAACCATGGACCGAGGCACAACGGCGTAATGCGGTTCTACGTGGCGAATGGCGGGCCCAGGAACCGTTTCATGGAACTGCCGGATTTCATTTGAATGCTCTCGTTTCACCATGGATTCGACTTCCAGAATTAGCCCGGGAATTTATCGGTTCGAAAGACCGACCCGAAAGGCTGCAAACATTCGTTAACCTGGTGCTTGGGGAATCCTGGGAAGAATCCCGAGAAAGTTCCACCATTGGTCTGGATTTATACGAACGCAGGGAAAAACTACGCCCGGTGCCGGAAGATGTTTTATTGCTGACTGCGGGAACGGATGTGCAGGATGATCGGTTGGAAACCACGGTTTGTGGATGGGGCAGGGATGAACGGTTGTGGGTGCTTGAACACAACATCATCTGGGATGATCCGAGCTCGGGCCGGTGCTGGGATCGTCTGGCCGCGTATTATCGAGCCGAATTCGAAACAGAAGATGGTCGGCAATTGTGTATCAAACGTGCCTGCGTTGATTCCGGAGGACATCATACATCCGCGGTTTACGCATTTGCAGGTCGGACACGTGGGGTGCTTGCGCTCAAAGGCGTTTTCGGATCCGAAGCCGAACCGCTGGTGAAGGCATCAAGGAAATACAAAGGTTCACCCCTGATCCTCGCGGTTTCGAATAAGGCAAAAGCACTGCTGTTTTACCGGTTCCGGATTACCGATGCGGATGCTCCTAGTTTCATTCGTTTTGATGAATCCCTGGATCTTGATTGGTTCGAGCAATTGGGTGCGGAACGGATGAGTCGATCGTATCAGCGTGGACAGTTGACCCATATTTTCAAACCTGTGCCGGGTCGTCGTAATGAAGCCATTGATTGCCTGGCATACAACGTCGCAGCCTTGGCAGTCTTGAATATCCGGAATTGGAATCAGCTTGAAAAAGCGCAGGTTGCGGCAAGGCAAAAACAAATCCCGAAAACGGAAACCGAATCTCCGTATCAGAATCAAATCAACCGATTACTCCCCAAACGCCGTCGGCGAAACTGGGTCACCGGAGTACTGCCCGCGAGAGATGGATGGTATAACCGGTGGTGAAAATTTAAAGTTTTAACCGGGCAAATTCTCCCGCGCATGTGGGTCAACCTACGGTCGTTCCGTTTCCATCCATCGCACCGGCCCAGATTCCTTCAGGTGATGAGTGGGAGCAGATAGTTGAGGACAGATTAGATCTGGCAGATAGAGAAAATAAGTGACCTGTTTACGATCACAAATTAATTCTTGAAAATTTTCCAAATAAGCATTTAATGGTACCAGGAAGTTAATCTCAATCATGGGACTGGCTTGGTATCCCATCCATATCATAAAAGCTTCAAATGTGAGTTTTTTCTCCTACCAAGAGAAGATGAATGATCTGTTCTGGACTGAATCTCTTTTTGGCCATGGGACTTCTTTTGGCCATAAATTTAAAAATACTAACTTAACTTATGGACCAATTTTAAGGGGGCAGGTCACTGAATGAACTTATCGAATACACACACACATTGAGGCAAATTATGCAAAATAAATTATCTAAAATCATTATATTTTTTTTAATTCAAGCACTAGTTTTAAGTTGTGCAAATAATACTGATACTGAAACTGATACTGAAGAAACAGAAAAATTACTTTTTGTCCATTCTGGATATTCAGCTATGATAGACTTTCACCCAAAAACGACTGTTTTAGAAAATGATTTTCCACAATCAGCGACATTAACTATCTTCGGAGACAAAGATGATGCTATTCTCGCTTTTACAGAACGGCCACACAGAAAGGAATATTATCTCTACCCTCATAAGTTCGTTGAGTTAGCATGGGATAATGATACCCATGAGAATTCCTTTTATCACAACCCGCCTACAGCTGTTCTGCACTTGGTTCATAATCGACTTGTACACTGTAATGATGGACAAACTACAGATTGTCACTTAAATGTATCGACTGGATATCATGATAACGATACTGATCAAGATGGATTTCGTGACAACGCCACTCATGAGCAACTGGCTACCCACCCCAGTTGGAATTACCAGTCGGATCATCCTATTATCCTCCATAGTGCTAACCATTTTGTCGACAACACAACTGATGCCCAACATATTACATACTCCATCACTGATTTAGATAATAGTACGACACAACTATGGGACAGACTCAAAGACCTAGGAGTCAGTATTAAAAGTTCTGTCACTACCCCAACAGAGGAGTCACACTTGGGGATAAGTAAGTGCCAAGATGTGACCAAACCGTGTCGAATCTACATAAAGAATTTATCTCTTATGATTGATTGGGGCTGGAGCAGTTTTGTAAGTGCCGTAAGTAGTGTAACTAAAACTGTAACACATACAGTAGTTTCTGCTGGAAATGTGGCTATTTCAGCTGCAGAACATGTTGGTGAAACTGCATGGGACAAGATTAAAAAATTAGGAAGTTGTGTAAATATCACCCAAACTGCTGTGAATACGGCCTTCCTCGTTGCAGGCGGAGAACTTGGTCCTATAGAAATAGCTTTGGCTACCGCCAAAGGGCAAGCGAGGGGAGTCTATGTCCAAACTTACTGTACACTTTTGGGAGAATTGCTTAATGATGTTACTGTAGTAGGGGTTTCTATTACTACAGATGGTTTTAATACTGCCTGCACCAACGCAATTAGAACAGCGAGAAGCCCCAGAAGTGAAGCAGTGCATCTTGCAGCTCAGCTTGCTTGCCATTAAGATCCGGTTCGTCCGTATATAAAAATTTTTCTCAGCTGAAACCTGACTTGGTATGGAATGAAACACCTACACGTTATTTTCTGGCTCCTTCTATTATCTCACCATCCTCCCGCGATTGCGTCAAACAATCCAAAACCTGAGCCTGAGAAAATCAATACCTCGATGCTCGGAAACCAAATTGATGGAAACGGGGATCACTGGATTTTGCTAGAAGGATACCCCTAGCTGCGTCAAGGAAGCATGATCGGCCGGTGTCATTTTCGAAGAGTCGAGATACACCAGGGCGAGGATTTCCCAATTCGAAAAAGAGGGAACCATCAAGCGATGGAAGAACCGATTATTTGATCTTGAGAAATCCGCCGAGGCGATAGGGCGACCGATTCAATTAACCGACGAACAGAAAGCCGATTCCGGTCCAATCGATTTTGCAGAATGGCGCAATCTGAAAATGAAAGAAGACGCGCTTATTTCCCAGACCGAGCGCCCTGTTTTATTCGATTGTTATGCCCTTAATTTTTAAGTGAGTCATCCTCTTGGGCAGCCAATTCAGATTTACATGAATCATAGTTTATAAAAGAATATTCGATACCTAAATATCCTTTTTCAGTAGATACGGCAACTGCATACAAGCCAATCTCTTTTATGTCAGATCATCGAACCTAAAAATTCAGGATTTGGTTATCTTTTCTTCTAAACTTGCTTCCAGATTCTTATAAAGATTCAAATCTTATTTGAACAAAACAGTTTGATGGTGGGAAATGTGGTGGGAAACAAGATTTAGCAATTTTCTAAATTTTAGAAAAAAGCCTGCAACCTATTAAAATAATATGTGATTTTTTAAAGCATGGCTGGCTGGGGCGGAAGGGATCGAACCTTCGTATCACGGGATCAAAACCCGTTGCCTTACCACTTGGCTACGCCCCATTCGGAGGATTTTATCTTAACGTGCCAGGCCAACAATGCAAGAGTGAAGGCGGTTATTGATTGAGGTAATTCTGGTAGGACATCTGCCGGGCCAAAGACTGATAGCTTTCGATCGCCATTTTTTTCCAGAGGCTGCCTTCTCCTTCCGGAGAATCGATCAAATCCTTATAGATTTTGAGGGCTTTTTCCTCCTGGCCTTGCAGGGCATAGATGTTCCCACTGTGATAGAAGGCCCACTGGATCCTCTCCCTGATTTCAGGTTCCTGCCGGTTTTCGTAGAGCCTGATGGTTTTTTCAAATTGTGCCAGGGCTGATTCATTGTTCTGCACTTTGTAAAGCATCTCTCCGGCGAGGAAATGACTGTGGACAATGAACATGGGGGTGTCGGGTTTAGCCACAGGATGGTTATAGCGTTTTACTGTCTGCAGATAGGCATCCGCAGCTTCTGAAAAATATCCTGCTTCTTCAAGCATCTCGGCAGTATCATAGTAGAGCTCTGGAACAATTTCCGCTTTGAGAGGATCAGCATCCTGATCATATTTTTCAATGGTCTGTTCATAAACAATCAATGCTTTGGAAAATTCTTTGTTTTTTCTATAAACACGGGCTAGCAACATCCTTGCATCGGCATCATAGACACTCTCTGGATACTGCTGGAGAAACTGCGCAAGTTTGTTGCGGGCTCCTGGATAATCTGTTTTCTCATACAGTGTCCGTCCGGTTTCAAGATGGTTGAGTTCCGCCATCGTTCCTGAAGCACGGGTTTCAAGAAATCGCTGGATGTCCAATGAGTCATCAAACAATCCGAGTCTGTTGTGGGCCACTGAAGCCTGAAAGAGGGTGGTATCGAAACGAAAATTGAGCATGTACTTGGTTTTGTAATCCCGGTAGGCTGCCACCAGGGCGAGATCATCCTGATTCCGGAAATGCTGGTCGATCAACCCTTTTAGGTTTTCGTCGATGCTTTCCTGAATCACGTTCTTACGAACATAGATGCTTTGTGGGTAACGATCCATGAACTGTTCGAGGCTTTCAATGGCTTGCTGATAAAAACCATAGAGGGTCAAGGTCAACCCCTTCCTAAGCAGAGCCTCCTCTGCCTGTTCAGACTCAGGATAAAGCGTGATGATGTCTTCGTAGGCCTTGAGTGCTTTCAAATATTCACTGGAAAAGGGCCGCTGCGACTGGATATTGGCGATACGCAACTTACCAAGCAAAGCTATTTCACGGGAATAACTGTCAATCGCTTTACGGTATGCAGCAATGGCTTCATCTTCCTTCCCTTCGTCTCTCAGAAAATCCCCGAGCCGAAGTGCGACAAACTTCGAAAAATCTGCCTTGGGGTAGAGCCTCAGCAGCATTTTGAAAACTTCACGGGCAGTGGTGTAATCCGCATTCTCGTAATACGTTTCACCCATATGAAAAAGCAAAGTCGGATCCTGGCGAACGTATGTGGTGTTGAGGTCCCGTGCCGTATCAAAATGTTCACGGGCCGTGATGAACCGGCCCAGTTGATAATAGGCTTGAGCCAACTTGTAATGGGTCACCGCAAGGTGTTTGGGTGCAGGTGAAGTTCTCAGATACTCCTTAAAATCTTCGATGGCTTGCTGCCAGTTTCGTCGGTCGACCTGGGTCACGGCCTTCCAGAAAATTGCTTCGACGGCTTCCATCGAATTTGGGAACTGCTGGCTTAACTGTTCAAAATATTGACTAGCTTCACTGTGAAACTGCATTTTCTGATAACTGCGGGCAATTCTGAATTTGGCATGGGGGATAAAAGCCTGAAAACTCGAAGGCTCCTCTTTCGCTTCAGGATCCTGGTTCTTCTCCACAATCCGAACGGCTGTCTTGAACGCATCGATGGAGCGATGATGGTTTTTGGCCCCACTCCGCTCAAGCATCGTGTAAAGCACATCCGCAGCCCGAAACATCGCCTGAATGGCAAAAGGTTCAAGCGGTTCCTTGAATTCTCCTGCATCCATTTTCCCCAGTGTATAGACGGCTCGAAATTGCTTGATCGCCTCATCATACATCCCGTCTCGAAAGGCGTTTTCTGCTTCCTGAAGCATGCTTTTTAGAGTAAGCCTCCTTCTAAGCCTAGCGCGTTCTGCCTTCGCGGCCGCCTTTTGTTCCTCTTCGGTCAATTCTACTACGCCACTCGCATTGTCTGCCACCTTAGGACTGCCAAAAACCTCGAGCTGCCAGGTTTTCTTCTCTATGTCAGAAGTCCGTTCGATCCTCAGATCTTCCACCAAAAGTTCAAAATCAATCAGTGTCTGGTTCACTTCAGGCCTGGTAGCCAAAAAACGCACCCTGGAATCCTCTAGTTTCAAAAGCTCAAGATTTTCGATGGGCATGGTTTCGGGGAAACGTACCGTCAAAAGATTCTGGTCTACAGATTCGAGAAGAAAAATCCTGGGGATAAACGTATTGCCCGCCTCTTTCAGTCTTCCCTGGGAGGGAGCGTTGATGAAGTTGAAACGGATGATGCTGGAATCCGGTTTGGTGGAATCCAATGCAACCGAGCTCAATTCAAAGAGGGGAGGAATTACCTCATCGATTTTCTCAACACTTCGAGGAGGACGCAATATAACGGCAATTCCGTCCCCCTCGGAAAGAGGTTCTATTTCATAACTCAATTCACTCAGCCTGAGTTTGAACTGAGCCCAAATGGCATCATCTACCTTGTTGAACCGAATCCCGGCAATCTGTTCATCATTGAACAGTCTTTCTTTTCGGCCATCGACAAAATCAAGTCGGGCATTCTGGAATTTGATGACAAGGGTCTTTGCCTGCAGGTTTTCATTGACTTCATAGACGGGAGCACCGTTGGTCAGAAGATGGATGCTGACCTGTTTACCACGACGGATCAACTCCACAGACTGGATTAATAATGCCGATTCCTGCGCTGCGACCTGGATCGGCAGGATCCAACCTGGCAGAAGGAAAAAAATCAGAAAACGTAAAAGGTTCATCTCTTTTGTGGGATGAAAAAAAGGAGAGTCCTCAGGAGAACTTTGTAGTGCAAATCAAGTTCCATGCCCTGGTAACTCCCTCAGGAAGATGGGAGGAAGAGGTTGAATCAGCCTTCGTAAAACGATTTCAGCAGTTTTGCCCTGGATGGGTGCCTCAATTTACGAAGAGCTTTTGCTTCAATCTGCCTGATCCGTTCACGTGTCACATCAAAATCCTGACCGACTTCCTCTAGGGTGTGGTCTTTGACCTCGTCCACACCAAAACGCATGCGAAGAACTTTTTCTTCTCTAGAAGTAAGGCTCCGAAGGGCTTCACGGGTTTTTTCACCCATGTTCGAGGAAACCGTTGCCTGACTCGGATCATCTACATTATCGTCGGCAATGAAATCTTTCAACAGTGAGTCTTCATCATCGCCTATCGGAGTATCGAGGGAAATGGGTTCCTTCGCAATTTTCAGGACTTTACGTACCTTATGCAAAGGCATTCCGATATGATGAGAGAGTTCATCTGGCGTTGGTTCGCGTCCGAATTCCTGAACCAGATTACGAGAGGTTCTTGATAGTTTATTGATGGTTTCAATCATATGCACGGGAATCCTTATGGTCCGTGCCTGGTCAGCAATCGAACGAGTGATCGACTGACGTATCCACCATGTGGCATAGGTTGAAAACTTGTAACCCCTGCGATACTCGAATTTATCAACCGCTTTCATCAATCCGATGTTTCCTTCCTGGATCAGATCCAAAAACTGAAGTCCCCGGTTGGTGTATTTTTTGGCAATGCTGATGACCAATCGTAAATTGGCTTCCACCAACTGGCTTTTTGCAAATTTAACTCTTCTTTCAGCAATTTTCAGACGTTTAACCTCAGATTCGAATTCATCCGAAGAGAGATTCGTCTTTTCGGTCATGTTGTGAATACGTTTCTGACCCGTATGAATCTTTTCAAAAGTACGGTTGGCGATACTGAAAGAACAACCGGCCTGTTCTTCGATTTGGCTGATAATTTTTTTCTTTTCAGAGGATTTTGAAGTGCTATCAAGGTCGGCAAACAGTTTCCCCAACTCCTCGACGGTGAGGTGAAATTTTGAGACCTGTTTTTCCATTTGACGGTAAGTCAGATCAATTTTGCTTTTGTGGTTGAACATTTCCATACACATCAACTCCAGCTGACGTGAATTGAAATTGATTCCACGTATGATCTCCTCACAGGCGTTCCTCTGACTTCCAAAATCCTTTTTGTCTTTTTTCTTGTTTTTTGAACGATCCAGTTTGTTTTCAATCCGTTTTGTTTTTTCAAAATGCTTCTGCAATTGGTCCAAAACCAAGATCAGTTTTTCCGTTGCAACATCTTCATCCTCAATGACATTGTCATCATCATCCAAGCCCGAGACCACATGCCGGGCCCGGATTTTTCTGGTCTTCAAACGTTTATTCAAATCGATCAGGTACTGCAGAATGAGGTCTGATTTTGTAAAGATTTCAATCAGTTCTATCTGCCCATCCTCTATTTTTTTTGCAACATCCACTTCTCCTTCACGAGTCAGGAGTTCGATGCTGCCCATCTCCCTGAGATACATGCGTACTGGATCATCCGTAGAGTTGTCAATGCCCGGGTCCAGATCCAGTTCTTCTGTCGTCACAAATTCATATTCCGAATCAAGCTCACGATTATTGACGTTCGCTTTTTTCTCAGAATCCACCACATCAATCTCCATCTCAGTGAAGACGCTAAAGATCTGTTCCATCTGCTCTGAACTAACAGGATCGTCTCCAAGATGATTATTGATGTCATCAAGGGTGATGAACCCTTTTTCCCGACCCTCAGAGATCAAGTCCTTGATCAACTTGGTTTCGGGTTTAATAACATCCTCCTGAACTTCCACCTGATTTTTTTTCGGATTGGATAAGGTCATGGGCATGATCGGGTCATGTTACGGAAGGGTTTTCAAAAAGATCCACCAGTTCTTTTTGTTTTCTCCGATGTTCCAGACGTGCCTTGAGACGCTCCTCAGATGTCGCTTGGGAGCTCAACTCCTGAAATTCGGATTTAAGGTTTCTTTGCTTGATTCGTTTGATGGAGAGCAAAACATCATGCTGGGGCAATTCCTCCACACTCAAGCTTATGGCAACCTGATACAGTTCAGGATTTTTTTCTTCCAGAGCTGAAACTGAGAACTCCATACCCTGTTCTGCCATATCCAACAGTTCCTTGTAGATTTGTTTCAAACGGGGCGACTGCAACTCCTCAGGCTGCAAATGGTAACGAACCTGAGCGGCTTCATCCTGATTCTTCAGAAGAGCCTGCAGAATCCAGAGTTCATCCCGGGATTCTTCAGGATAAACGGACGACGGTGACTGTATAACATGTTGATCCGGCTTTTTCAAAAACTTCCTAGATTGTTCCATCAACTGGGATAGAGGCAATGCTAATTTTTCAGCCACCACATTCAAAGTCATTTGTTTGAGGGTCTGATCCTTGATTTCTGCAAACGCCGGGAGCAGTTCGTCGATGGCTTTCATCTTGCCTTGAAGGTTATCCGGGTATTTAGCCAAGGTCTGTTGCAGGAGATAATCAAGTACTGGGATTTGCTGTTGAAGCAGACCCTTGAAAGCCTCTGCCCCATGGTCAAGTAAAAAACTGTCAGGATCTGCTCCATTAGGAAGCATTACCACCGATGCCTCAAGTTGATGGGGAAGAAAAAGACGGCCATGTGACCTGGCGGCCTCACGTCCTGCATCATCTCCATCAAAAAGAAAAATCACTCGATCTGCATAACGTTTAACCAACTGCAGATGCTGTTCCGTAAGAGCTGTTCCACAGGGGGCCACTGCATTGTTAAAACCGAATTCGTGAAGCCTAACAACATCAAGATAGCCTTCCACACATATCATTTCCCTTCTTCTTCGAATTTCTTCCATACCCTCATACAGTCCATAGAGAACATGGCTTTTCCGGTAGAATGGAGTTTCTGGACTGTTCAGATATTTCGGAATGTCCCCATCGCGTATGACACGCCCACCGAATCCGATGCAACGTCCACGGACATCATGTACCGGGAAGAGAAGTCGATTCCGGAAACGGTCATACCGACGTCCCTTTTCTTCATTGATCTTGCTTAGTCCGGTTCGGCTCAGAAGAGGGGGGGGATGTCCTTTTTGTTGAAGGTGTTGTTCCATAGCCCTCCAGGCATCCGGAGCATAACCAAGCTTGAATATGGACCACTGCTCCTCCGGAATCATCCTTTCATTAAGGTATTCCAGAACTGGGCTGTATTTTCCTTCTATCAACTGCTGGTGATAAAATGTTTCTGCATCCTTAAGACATTTTAAACCCGGGTCTTCACCCTTTTCTGTCATCCGGGATGGAGAAGCATCATATTCGAGTTGAATCCCATTCAGTTTTGCCAGTTCCTCGATGGCTTCCGCAAAGGAAAGTCGATCATGCAAAATCAAGAATTGGATTGAGTCTCCACTCTCTCCACATCCGAAGCAGTGAAAAAATCCTCTTTGGGGGTTCACGTTGAAGGAGGGCGTCTTCTCGGAATGAAATGGACAAAGCCCCTTGAAGGAAGAACCTGCTTTTTTCAGGGATGTCCCACGGGAACTGATCAGACCGACAATGTCCGTAGCTTCCGAAACCCTGCGAATGAAATCTTTACTGAAAGACATGAATTATTAAAACAAAGATATCATTGAATCTTGTTTTGGAGAAAATTTAACCTCCAGAACCAGCATTTACAGTTTGTTCAGTAAAGGTTCCATTCCGATGCAGATGAACGAACGAAGTCATCACAGAATTAAATTTTTCTTCTTTTGTTTGCCCATCACGTTCAAAAAATATCCAAGCTCCTTGAAAACCAGCAAGCCACTCCATGATCAGTTTCAAGTTCTCACCCTGAGTCTGTTGGAAGAGACGTTCCACCAGCCAAACTTTGACTCTGGCTGCCATCAACATTATCAACCATGCCTTTAACTGGTCATGTGGAGGAAGATCTGCCAGGGGAGTTTTCAATGCCCTTCCAGACAATCCTACCCGGTCATACAACTGGATCAAGGGAACCCTTCGCTGATTCAACCAGGGCCGGGTTTCAAATAATTTGCTTTTTAAATTTTCTTCCAAACCTGCGTTACCTCTTGCACGAGTCCAGAGCATTTGATCACTGTAGATGAGCACTCCAGATTGGATCTCCAACAAACCTGATTTGGGCTTGAGCTTATTCAGCAGAAGCCGCCAAAATACTTGTTTTTGTTCCTCATCTTCATAAATGAAGCTGACACGTTCACCAGCTTCAACATTCCAATTCAGTTGTCTTAAGTCCCAAATCACAGATTCACTTTGGTACCGATCCTGTTCCCATGCACGATAATTCAAATCTCTGCAGTTGATCAGCAACCTTGACACCTTTTGTCGTCCCTATGGAAAGTATGAAGCAGATGTTCAGAATCGGTGGGCTTGATGCCACGGATGGCTTCGGCAAAAAGCTGGGAAGCCTGCTTCAGCAAGGAAGCATTCTGTTCCTCGAAGGAGAAATGGGTGCAGGAAAAACCACTTTGATCAAAAGCATCTGTTCGGCATTGAAAATCAACCCTGACATCGTCACCTCTCCAACTTACACCATCGCTCATCGTTATCCTGGAAGATTGGAGGTCAGTCATGTTGATCTTTTCCGCATCGAACATCCCGAAGAACTGGAGGATTTTGACCGTGAGGATCTGATCTGCGATGATGGCATCACCTTGATTGAATGGCCCTCTCTTCTCGAAAGCAACCTCAAGCAGGATCAGGTGTTGAAATTGAAACTTGAAACCACAGGACCTGACTGCAGAACCATCCTCATGATTTCCACTGCGCCCTTTTACCAAAATCTTTTTGAACCCGATGCCTTCACTGGAATTTCCAAAAACTGCACTTTAATCGATCAGGCATGATCCGGCTCTCGATCGATACCGCATTTGAACAGCTTTCATTGGCATTGTCCGAGGATGATTCAATTCTTGCCCAATACCATTCCGCTGATCGAAGACGTAATGCCTCCGTGATGTTTCAGAGGCTGGAAGATCTGATGAACCATGCAGGGATCAAACCCAATGCCATTGATGCCTTCGTCATCAACCAGGGCCCTGGCTCATACACAGGAGTGAGAATCGGTATGGCCTTTGTCAACACACTGGCTCAGGTTTTCGAAAAACCGGTCCTGCCCGTCAATTCATTGCGGCTTTTGGCAACCCAAGTCAGCCAGGAAGAAGACCCCTTCCTGGTGATGCTCAACTGCACACGCGAGGAACTTTTTGTAGCAGAATTCGAGTATCAGCAAGGGATTCTGAAACAGATCACACCCATCGTTCTTCATCATCTCGAAGAACTCAAAGAACAAATGACTTCGAAGCCATTTCTGCTGCACCGAATCCGTGGATCTCATGACCGATGGAGTTCCTCATTTGAGGATATAGAAAGTATGGCCCCTGATCGGTCTGGAGTCAATGCAACCCATCTGGATCAAGCAGCTGCAGATGGGGTACGTAATGATATATTGGATTTTGTTCCATCAGCACATCCGCTTTATATTAAACGGGACGTTTGATTCTATAAAATTCATAAATCCAGCTTCAGATTCAACATGCTTTATCAGAATTTTACAAAACAGGAACAGATCGACCAAGAATACAACCCACGATTGCGGGTAGAGCAAACCAATCAATACCTCCAAAAATACCTGTCAGAAAGTGAACGGGTCAGGAACAAACTGAAGCATCAAGACGGAATCCCCTACGGCCCGAGTCTGGCAGAAATACTCGACTTCTATCCTGCCAAAAGGAAGAACTCGCCCTTACTTTGTTTCATCCATGGTGGATACTGGCATGCTTTTTCAAGTCAGGATTTTGCCTTTATTTCCGAAGCGCCACATTGTGAAGGATTCTCCGTTGCACACATCAACTACGCATTATGTCCCAAAGTGACACTGGATGAAATCGTTCGCCAGTGCCGTGCAGCACTTGCCTGGCTCTTTCGAAATGCTGGTGAGCTCGGTTTCAATCCTGAACTCATTGGAGTGGCAGGTCATTCGGCAGGAGGCCATCTGACGGCCATGCTACTGGCAACAAATTGGGAGAAAGATTACGGTCTGCCGTCAAACCTGATCCAGGTTGCATACCCGATCAGTGGACTTTTTGATCTTCAGCCTTTTCCCTTCTCATGGCTCCAGCCTAAACTTCAATTGAATCTGGAACAGGTGATGCGTAATAGCCCCCTCTTTTTGGAATGCCTAAACCGCTCCAAAGTCCAGGTGCTGGTAGGGGGTGATGAATCGGAAGAATTTCAGAGACAATCGGCTCACTATTCAGAATGCCTCTGCAGGCAAGGAATCGAGGCAGGATTCAAGCCGATTCCCCAAAAAAATCATTTCAACCTGCTGGACGATTTTCTTGGTGAAGGGGGTGAAATGATGCGACTCATCACTGAGACCATAAATCTGCAATAAAGAGGAAGACTCAAGAGATCCAGTGCAAAAGATTAAGGATGGAATGGAAATATCATCGCGCTGTTTCCCAATCAGGAGAAAGCGGAAGCATTTGGATTGAGGTTGATTTCGGGAAAGTAGTAGTGTGAATCATCATTTAAAACATCGGAGGTTTTATGGCAGGAGTCAATGGTCAGGTGCATGATAGATTTCATCACCAAAAAAATCAGAAAAAGAAGACCCGAGCAAAGACACGAAAAGGAGGCTGGCAAGCATTAGGATTTGAATCCTATCAAAAATACTTGCTTGCCAAGAAAAACGGTGAACTGGATAATCAGGAAGAAAATCCAGAAAAAGAATAAAATCCTAAAGTTGCAAAGGGGTACTGAATCGGCCCTCAAGTGGTGCATAACGTTCTTTAATGTCGCAACGATTTCCTCGTAATCCTCGTGATATCAACATATTATCGGTCTATCTTTTGTATTTCAGAAATCATCAAAAGAATGAATTAACATTCATTGATCAATAAAAGGTCCACCCGGAGATAAGATGCAGCTTGAACAAATGAACTTGGAACAGCTTCAAACCGAAGAAAAAAAACTCTTGTCCACACACCAGCAATTTCAGGCTTCAGCATTGAAACTGGATTTGACCCGTGGGAAACCATCCGCAGAACAGCTCACACTATCCGAAGGGATGGAAGGCTTACTGGCCGGAAAGATGATTCACGAAGACGGGACCGATCTTAGGAATTATGGTGGAGCGGACGGTATCAAGGAGGCCCGACAACTTGGTGGTGACATGCTTGGACTTCCTGCAGAGGAGGTGATGGTTGGAGACCACACCAGCCTTACGCTCATGTATCTCTACCTCCTTCATGCCTTCTATCATGGTGTCCAAGGCCCAGATACGGCTTGGGCCAAAGAAGGGCAGGTCAAATTCATTTGCCTCGTGCCAGGTTATGACAGGCATTTCACCATTTGTGAAGAACTTGGAATTGAAATGATCCATGTCCGACTGCTGGAAGAAGGCCCTGACCTTGATCAGATTGAAGCACTCGTTCAGGAGGATCCGAAAATCAAAGGAATCTGGTGTGTTCCCAAATACTCGAATCCAACCGGGCATATCTATTCATCCGAAACCGTGAAAAGGCTCGCAGGATTGGGAAGGGTGGCTGGCACTAATTTCCGGGTCATGTGGGACAACGCCTACGGAGTGCACGATTTGGATGAAAATCCACCGGAACTGGAAAAAATCATGGACCACGCCAGAGCACAGGGCTGTGAAGATTCCATCATCCAGGTCGCATCGACTTCCAAAATTACTTTTGCCGGAGGGGGTATTTCGTTTATTGGTGCCTCTTCGTCAAATCTCAACCATTTCCGGAAACGTCTTTCCGTAATGACCATCGGCCCCAACAAATTAAACCAGAGAAGGCATATGCTTTTTCTTCAAAACCTAGAAGGTGTGAAACAATTGATGAAGAAGCATGCAAAAATCCTGGGTCCTAAATTCAAGACGGTGGAGAAACATCTCCAGGAAGGTCTTCAGGGAAGAGGAATGGGATGCTGGAGCACACCGAGAGGCGGGTATTTCGTTTCGTACGATGCACCTCCAGGGACTGCGACAGAAATCGTTCGACTGGCTGGAGAAGCGGGAGTAAAACTGACTCCTGCAGGAGCAACCTTTCCTTACCGTAAAGATCCTGAAGATGCGAATATCCGCCTTGCACCGACTTTTCCAGTCTTCGAGGAAGTTGATCAGGCAATGAAGGTGTTCGTCAACTGCGTTAAATTAGCCTGTGTTCAGCAGAGGCTTCAGAACAACTGACACACATCGACTGTTTTCAGAAGATTTTTTTCTGGGTCTTTCTTGAAACCACAAAAGGGTTTGTTTATTGAAGGAGTTTGAAACTTGAACGTTTGAACTCCTTTCGTTCGAGCATCTCAAGATAATGGATGGCCACCTGATGTAGGTTTTCATCCTCCAATTCAAAATCTTCGACTCTTGTGGAACGGACGAAGCTGGTAAAATGCATACGGGCTTCGACAAGATTCTTCTCCCGATAAGCAATCAATCCAAGAAAAAACCTGATTTCAACAGGACTTCCAGACAATTCAAGTCCTTGTTTGAGTGCCTTCTCTGCTAAAATCACCTCATCCAATTGAAGTCTGAACTTACCAAGTTCCAACATCAGCACCCCCTCTTCACGCACCGAAAGTTGATCCCGATCTTTTTCGATCATCAACTTTGCTAAAAATTTCTGGGGATTCATTTTGGTCTGCAGGAATTTTGGAAATTGAAGGGGTTTGATTCGTTCTAAACGTTTTTGTTCTTCTTCACTCAGACGAAGAAGCTGTTTGGTCAACATCTCTGAATAAAGGGAGGATCGGTAAGCGAAGTCCGTTTTGAGTCTGAGTCCCTTCCCGCAGTTCTTGCAAGAAAGCTTTTGTGGGGTCCATAAATCGTCATCCTCAAAAGGAGATCTCTGCTCAATCTTTTCCTCGTTGAAATAAAGAACTTCCAAATGATAGTGATAGGACGACCTGCATTGGACACAAAATACCCGGACCTGGGGACGGTTTTCATAAATCATTTCCGTTTCCGGAAACTCCTCACTTTCCTGGATTGGATGATCATGAATGATGCAAAGCAGATTAAGCAATTGGGCCAAAGCTGTTTCTCCTTCTCTATAATGCTGAAACAACTTATCGATGAAACTCCGATCCGGATGCTTTTCGATGAAATCAAAAAAGAGCAGATAATGCTCGTTGAGCAGCAAACTGAAATATTCCAGCATCAGTTCCATCACAGCAGGATTTGGGAAACGGATAAACAATTCCAGTGCATACTCGAGATGATCATGTCTGGAATTTTCTATCAGCATCTTAAATGAATCCTGGTAAAGGAGTGTCAGTTCCCGGTTAAGCTGGGGTAGATTATGATGCCAGGGCTTGGGCAGCCAGATTGGATAGGAAAAGGCTTCAGGCGAGGGAAGACCACTGACCAGATTCCATAGAACATACTTCGCACCATAGGGAAATCCTGCAGGCAACCGGGGAAAATCTTCCGCTTTCCAACTCTCCTTTGTAGCATCGAGCAGTTTTTCAATGATCCGGTCTCGAAAAACATCTCTCATTAATTGAGTCGCAAAAAATTTGTGTAGTATTTCAATTTCCTTTAAGGGATGACTGAGGATTCGATGTTCCATTTGAATGACAAGCCAGTTCAATGGCAATGCCCTCAACAACAGTATTTCCAAATCCTGAATTTTTAACGTGGTTGCATCCCACTCCTGAAGGATTTTTTCTGAAAAAATCTGCAGGCATACCATTTCCAGTGATTCTTCGAGCTGCAATTTTCCAGGCAAAAGGTGCATCAGTTCCAAAAACAAAGGTAAAGCTTTGGACAATTCGAGAGATTCCAACTCGTCAATCTGTGCCAGGAGGTGATCAGCCTGGGGATCAATTTGAAAACCCAACTGTTGAGTTGCCCAGATAAAACAGTTTCTGTAATTCGAGCCATTGATGTTTTGATTCAGCAAATATTGGATCAAAACATTGTTATCCAGGGCATCCAAAAGGTTTTGTGTGAACTGGGGATCTGTAAATTGCGAACGAAAATGCGAATAATGAACAAGTATCTCTGCAAAATGCTGGGGCTCCACTGCATGACGGCAAAGGCATTCGAAAAGGGTTAGGGATTTCAAATGGTTGTTCCGGATTGCTGAAAGGAGCTCATTCAAATGATTCCAGCCATCCTCATTCTCGATTTTGATCCAGCATTCTGCTGCACAGTCAAGATCCGTGATGTTGAGTTCCTCCTGCTCCTGGAGTGTTTTCAACCAACGCCAGAGAAGACTATGTGCTGCTTCCGACTTCAAGGAACTCAACGCAATGGCTGATGCACGCTTGATTCTGCCGTTGGCTCTTTGAAAAATCCTTAAGAGTTTGAACTCATAATCTTCAAGTTTGTGTTTCCCAATCAGGTAAATTCCAGCTTCCCGGATCTCCTCTTCATCTGAGTCGATAAGAATCTCTACGAATTCACGTGCCTCATTATCATGATTTTCAATCAACTGATAGGTCGCCCACATCCGCATACGTTGCAAATCAGAATGCAGCCATTCTCTCAGTTGAGCTAGCTTGAGTATTTTCACCTTCTTCTTATGCTCCAATGATTCAAACGCCTAACATCTATCTTCAAGTTACCAGGATTTCAACCCAAAGATGCGTATCCTGATACTGCTGTTTCTGATCTGTCTATTCAACCTTGCAAATTTCATGAGGGTCAAGGCCTTTGACGATACCAAAACGATCGAGCCTTCTTATCATGTTCAGGAAAATTTCCTCGATTTCAAGGAATATCAATTCCACAAGCTTCAGGAGGAACGCTGGTATGAAAGTCAAAATGGTTGGCGTACCAGCGGTGGCAGCATTAGTGTGGACCTCCTTTATCATTACCTTGAAGTCAAATTCAGGAAACATCTTAGACCCTGGATTTCCACTGGATTCCAGCTTAAACAGGAGGAATTTTTCAAAATAACACCTGCAAGGTTTCAGGTTGATGTTGAACTACGTCCCCAACCCTGGTTGGGAATAACCTTGTTGGGCATGCAGGAATACGACAAACGTCATGCAGACCAAGGTCTTGGGTTAACTCTGGGCCAAAGACCGTGGAATTTCATATACATTCAACAACTAAGTCATGATCTCTATTACAACGAAAAAAATTTTTATGACGATTCCTATTATCTTTTAAATCCTGTTGCACAAACCATCGAGGCTGGGTGGAATTTTGATCAATGGAAATTCAGAACCCACATAACAAGAGATTTCAGATTTCATCAGTATTTCCCAATCAAGGCGATGAACTTCGAGTATGAAGGTCGGGAACATGATGGGGTGTTGGATTATCATTTCGGTGAACGCTCCCTGACCGGAATCAGCTGGCGCTATTTCGAGCATCATAAAAAAAGAGAGGCTTCACTTTCCTCGATGGATGAAGACAACCGTCAACAGAGAATTATATACAGGTCGTGGGATTATTATTGGCTCCATCCCCTGGATACTGTTTGGCACGGCACCTTGGGTTTGCGTGAAGACCGGATCGAAAATATGCTGGTTCAGTTTGGCGATGACAACGGCAGTTCCAATTTTCATCTTTGGACATTTCAACTTTATGGAATATTGATCCAACGGAACCAGCCTGATTCAGCATGGGAATATGGTCTTTATCTCGGTGACACCGAAAAGGCAACCGATTATCTCTCTTCCTCAAACACCGATAGACATGTCAGGAAATATGAATCTTCTCTGAGAATCAGTTGGGTCATGAATGATATGGCTCACGATGCAGAATTGATGTTTACCTCCACCTGGAACCTCGATGACAAAGCCTTAAATTTTGTCACTTTATGGGATGGTGGACATATTTCTTATCAGCAAATTTTCTAAGCGCAAAGATTGGATGATCAAAATACCAACCCAGGGCCAGATTCATACTTTTTCAAAATCAGGCCCTGAATCGTCATCCGGAAGGCCTATGCAGGAAAGGGTGTCCAGAAGCTGTCGTCCCTGACCCACTTCGTGCATCCTCAACATCTTTGCACCTTTCCAGACTGCAATGCTGCAAACAGCAGCGCATGGAAAATCTCGTGCATCCGATGCCAGTTCAATTCCCGATGATACATTGGCCAGGAAAGATTTACGTGAAGGACCGATCAGCATTGGAGGATCAAGATCTCCAAATTCAGCAAACCTGCGGATGATTTCAAAACTGTATTGAGGGTTGGAACTGACGAAATGCCCCATGCCGGGGTCGAGCATGATTGCCTCTGCTGGGATTTTTTCCCCCAGAGCAAATTCAAGACGTTCATGGAAAAACTCACGAATGGTCTGAATCACATCCGTATAATTTAAAGCCTTCAAAGAAGTTCTTGCTGTAACATCCTTGGAATACATCAGAATAACTGCACATCCATGCCTGGAAATGAGAGGGGTCATCTGCGGATCTCCCCGGAGGGCTGTCACATCATTGACACAATCCACTCCCGCATCGATTGCTTCGGAGGCAACTCCAGATTTCCAGGTATCGATAGAAAGCCAGATGTCACTTTCCCTTCGGATTGCTTCAATCAAGGGCATCACTCTAGAAAGTTCTTCATCCAGAGAAATCTCAAGGCTTCCAGGTCCGCTTGATTCTCCTCCAATATCGAGCCAGTCTGCACCAAGGGAAATCATACTGCGCGCGTGTGCCAAAGCCTTGTCGAATGACCTGAATTGACCACCATCAGAAAAAGAGTCTGGGGTCACATTCAGCACCCCCATTAGTTTTGGACTCTTTAAATCCAGTCCACGTTTTTTTGAAATGAGCCTTAAGGAAGCCAAGGATTCAGATATTTTGGAAATTTTGTTCATCTTCGATTTCGCTCCAAAAAATTCCTTCTTCAGAGCGTTTCAGTTTCCTGTTCACTATCAGAAGCTTCAATACCAAATCGAAGGATGCTGCAAACCAGTTTAGGAAAATATTTAGCACCGACCTCCATGGGGGCCGGATATGCGATCGCCAAAGTTTTGCTGTTACGATGGTTCGATGCCGAATTGGCATTGCTGCAGGATTTCACCATGCAATTTATGGCCGGGGTATTGATCGGCTTTTCCCTCAGACCTGTCGTCAGAGTGATTTACTGGAAACCCTGCACAGGATTTATGATGATCTCACTGACGATGCTGGTGTTTGGATCTTCAGGAAATTTGCTGCTGCATTACATCTGGGGGACTCCCATGGATCCGGGATACTGGGCAGTCTTCAAGGCAGAATCCCTCACAGCCCTTATCATTGGTGCCTTGGCTCTAGTCCTGCTTCCGCCTCCTCAACATAACATTTCAATCGGTTGGATCTTCCGAAGGGTAAGAAATGAAATGAATTCCCTCCTGCTTGGGAAACTCCTGATTTGCGGTGGGTTTCAGGTCATTCTCTTTTTCGGACTACAGGCATGGTTGGATGACACCATGATCGCAGTGGGATTTTCAGAAAGGATTCAGGAAATGATGGCCCTTCCTCCGCTCGATTTCCAGGACAAGATCCTTATAGCCGGCATTCATGGTGTTTTGACCGCCATCCTGGTCTGGCTTTTAAGCATGGTTTTTCTGCGAAGTTTTTTTGAACAGTTGGTGGTAATCGGTTCCTTGGCATTTGTACTGGGGATCTTTGCACCTGCGTTCGCCAACTTTCAACAAATCGAACCACTCCTGTTGGTGGACCAGATCTTCATCGGACTCTGCCGTACCTTCGCCTTGATCGGATTCGCCATTTGGATGTTTCGCCGTCCGCTTGAATAACGATTGAAGTTCCAAAAACTCCATCCAGATTCATCAGAACTCAAAAGCTCTCAAGAATGGATCCCTGACCAGAATATTCATCCAATTTGCCTTTTTACGGGCGGATATCCAAAAGTACTTTGTGGGCCTCCCGATCCTGAAGGAGTTTGGGCAGGGGAGGAATTTTCGTCCGTTCCAAGGCATTGATCAGGGTCAGCCGGAATGCGGAAGTGGCCGGTTCCTCCAAAATTTCCCAAAAAGTATTTGAAACCGGTCTTGTGACCTGAAGTTTGATGAGCATCCTCTCGTTCTTTGAGAAATTCTGAAACACATGGATTTTTTCTTCGATGCGTTTTTTCAGTTGGTAATGGTAGAGTTTTAATGTCTGTTTCACTTTGATTTTTCGTTGCAGACGTTGATTGATTTTTGCAGATGCTTCATCAAAGGCATTCATCTTCTTTCCTGCTTCGACTGAAGCATTTCCTGGAATTCTTTTTTGCCCCTTCTGAATAAACAAAAGGTGGGGAAGGGGGGGGAATTCATGAAAAAACCCGACCCTCAAGTTCGAATGTTTGAAATTGTCCGGAAGTTTAGGAAGTTCGTACGACAGAACCGCACGCTCAAAATGATTACGCATCAGACTTGAGACGCTACCCACTGAATGGATGAAAGAGTTGGCGATCTTTCCCTCCCTTTTCAACTCAAGTTGAACCGTAACCCTGCCTCCTTCAGGAAAATTTCCTGACAAATAATCTGGTGGAGGATCATTCTGAAGATTGATCCTCATTTGACGCAGCCAGCGATCCATAAAAGGTGCATAATCCCAGTCATAATGACTAAGCCTGTATCCGTTGAAGAGATGCAGATCTATTTTCGGAAGTAGCGCAAGAAGATCTGTTTCCTGAATCGCTGGCTTTGCCTTTCCGATTTTCGAAAGTTTCTTATCTCCAGAAGATTTCCCCGTGAGAGAAGCATTTTTGGGTTTCTTCAGTGTGGATTGCCTTGATTCCGGAATTTCAATTTTTTCAAGGTATTCAAAACGTGAAATAAAACGGGGATTCAATAATCTGGCGTTCATCACTTGATCCAACTCCCGGACGAAGGTTTTCATTTCCGGAAGCAGTTGTGCATTGAAACGGACTTCATCCCCGGACTGGAATCCTTTCAACAGATTAAAAAGTGCAGTCCCAGCGGGTATCAGGGATTTGTCGTCTAGGTCACTTAGGCGTTCTTCCCGAGTTAAAAAAATGACACTTCCCGAGCTTAGCCCCCTTTGTTTCACACCTGATGGTTTGGAACCCTCAACACCCTTCCGGTCTTCCACCCCACCCAACAAGCTGCCTGAAAGTTGAATACTCAGAAAAGCATCCCCTTCTTTGGAGATCCCAAGCTTGGTAATCCTTCCGACCCATTCATTCAATTTGCGTTCAGGAAGTGTTTTTTCTAATAAACGGGTTCTTTCATCCAATAATTGAAACTTTTGTAGATCGTTTTTACTTTCGTTTAATTTTGAAGCTATTTCTGCCATTGCCGAATTGAACTGATACTGGGGTTTGGGCTGGAGGCTGCTGAGATATTTTTCGACCAGTTGAAAATCCTGTCCTTTTAAATCCAATGGTAAAATGATCACCAACAGCAAAGCATTTAGAATCCAGCACCTAGTAGGGTGGATTTGAGACAATGAATCATCCTCCTTCATGAAAAACAAAGATATCTTCCTGATCAAATGGGTGATCATGCTGACAATGCTAAAGATCCTCATTGATATTCAATTCAAAAACGTTTTCCTTCTGAATTGATTCGGACGAGGAACACATCTTCTTTGCCCTCATTGATGGATCCATCAATGGAACCCGTTGTATAACCTGTCACGAAGGTATTGCCTGAAGGTGTAGGAGAGATGGCCAGAGCCCGATCATCGCCCTTTCCACCAAAGGTTTCCAACCAAACCAAATTCCCCTGAGAATCCAACCTTGCGGCAAAAGCATCCTCATCCTTTACCCCAGAGGATGCATCTTTCTCCGTCTTGTCCGTGTTGATTCCATAGCCAGCGAGAAGCAGGTGTTCATCCTCAATCTCTTCTGCTGCCAGTACAGGACCTGGCAGGATGGTTTTCAGGGACTTCTCCCAAAGTTGTTCACCTTCTGAATCAAATCGGTAAAGAATGGCATGAAACAATGGTTCTGGAATTGAAGCATACTGTGTTTTTGTCACTGCAATTATCCCTGATTTCCCAACCAGCAGTTTGACAACTTGATCGTTGTCTTCGGTACCAAACTGACGGCTCCAGCGTTTGATCCCACTCTGATGCATTTTAAGCAGAAAAGCGTCTTTTTTCCCAAGCTTTGAGTGGCCGTCGAATTCACCTTCCAGGCTTCCTGCCGCATATAGAAGCAATTTCTCAGTCAAAACAATGTCTTCAAAACGGACCTTGCCCTTTACTTTCGCTGTCCAAGCCAGGGTCCCATCAGCCTGGATCCTGACTAGGGGATCAGAACGACTACCTGAACCCATCAAACTCAGGTCATCATCCACCGCAATTGCAGAGCCAAATGAACTGCCTGGGAAATCATACACACGGTTCCAAAGTTTTCCTCCTTCCTCATCAAAATCGACTACCAGCATTCTGGAAGATTCCACTCCAGGATGCTGGGCGGAGATGCGGACCTGCCCTCCCGATAGAAGACTAAGTCTACAGGATTCTGGACGGTATTCGAAACCCGCTTGACGTATCCAAAGTTGTCTCCCATCGGTTGAAAACTTAACCAGGAAAACATCATTTTGTTCTGTGTTGTCACCCTTCGCGGTAATTCCGGTCACATAGGCCTGTCCCTTGTCATCCACGGCAATCGCCATTCCCCGATCATTACCTGGAGATCCAAGCTGTTGTGAGGAATAGGTCCTGAAATCACGTGAATTGACGGTTTGAGGTAAACGACCTCCTTCGGAAGTTTGAATGCCTTCTGAAAAACGCAGGCGATAGCGTCTGCCGGATTTGTATATTCCTTTTGGGGCGATCACGTATTCCGTACGATCCGATCCAACCAGCGGTTTTTTAAGACGAACACATGTTTTGAAATCATCTGCAGAAAGCTGGACCGTTCCAGTACATTGATTGTCTTCCTGGTTGACCGTCAATGTTAAAGGATCCAATGGCAGGCTGAAACGGAGGGTGATTTCCGTGTCCCGCTTTAAGGACTTTTCATCTTCACGAGGAAGCACTTCCACGAGGGTTGGAACAGGGAGTTCAACCTCAGGTTTTTCCACTTCAGGAGGTGAATTGGAAGGAGTACATCCGAAAAATCCGAAACCAAAAAGGAATAACAAGATCCCGAGTCTGATCGAAAAGGCTGAGGATGAAGGAAGTAGGCCTTCAAATACGTTCATAAACCGTAGCAACTCCCTGGCCCAGCCCAACACACATCGTAGCCACTCCAAGTTGAGCATCCTTTTCGTGCATCTCATGCAACAAGGTCGTACTAATCCGGGCGCCTGAACAACCAAGCGGATGACCGAGGGCGATTGCACCACCATTAAGATTGACCCGTTCCTCCATGGTGTCTTCCAATTTGAGATCACGAAGAACTGGTAGGGATTGTGCAGCAAAGGCTTCATTCAGTTCAAACAGTTCGATGTCACTGATTTCCAGACCTCCACGCTTGAGTGCTTTTCGTACCGCAGGTACCGGACCATACCCCATGATCGATGGATCCACCCCAGTCGAAGCCATCGCCCGTACCTTCGCCATCGGTTTCAGTCCAAGTTCTTGGGCACGTTTGAGGGACATCATCAGCACTGCCGATGCGCCATCAGAAATCGCAGACGAATTCCCGGCCGTTACCGTTCCTGATACTGGGTTGAACACGGGTCTAAGCGCAGCAATTTCATCGAGATTCGTATCGTGACGAATCACTTCGTCTTCAAGACATAGTTGTAGGTTGCCTTCCTGATCATGCCCTTCCACGCCAACGATTTCTTTTGAGAAGCGTCCGGTTTTTGTGGACTTCGATGCACGCTGATGGGACCTGAAGGCAAAAGAATCCTGGTCTTCCCTGGAAACCCTGTGTTGAATCGCCACCATTTCCGCGGTCAACCCCATCATCCCCGAAGCCTTCGCGGAAAAAAGACTGCTGGTCGGATTCGGGTCAACTCCATGATCCATCGGTACGTGTCCCATATGCTCGACGCCTCCACAGAAAAACACCTCCCCCTGTCCACTCATGATCGCCATCGCAGCACTATGTATCGCCGTCATCGATGAGGCACAAAGGCGGTTCACCGTCTGGGCCGCACAAGTGTGGGGTAATGGGGTCATCAGGGAAATGAAGCGGGCGATGTTGAAACCCTGCTCCTTTGTCTGGTTGACGCACCCCCAGATGACATCTTCCACCTCATCAGGGTTCACCTCGGGATGCCGATCCAACATTTCATTGATAAGTGCTGCAGAAAGATTCTCTGCACGGAC
>PVBE012665142.1_pt1 | contig 32689 bp, 21 predicted proteins | sample 1631181 | NCBI WGS metagenome assembly PVBE01 (sample SAMN08397723, study PRJNA350692) | Marine metagenome, whole genome shotgun sequencing project. | isolation source: water | place: Pacific Ocean | collected 2012-04
CATCTCCACCGCCCAGGTCGCCCTTCAAAATGTTCTCTCCGTCGGTACGGCCGATCCGGAACAGACCCGGGACCGGCCCCCGGTGGAAGGGTTCAACCTCGACAGGCAGAATATCCTCCGCCTTTTGGGACCGGAATGAAGTTTCCATTTCCCGCGTGCCTCCTTCTCCTTCTCCCCCTCTCCGTCCACGCGCAGGATCGCGAGGAGGGATTCGAAAAGGAACACCAGGAAATCCGCGGCATCATTTATCCGAACTGGGAACGGGTCATCGACGCCCTTCATCCCACGTACAACGAAATCAAGGTCATGGACGACGCGCCGGGCGCGCGCACGGGAGGCTCCTACCTGCGCTTTCGGACGCAGGGGGGGAACACCTCCTTCCAGGAATATCTCCGGGACGCGACGAGGGTGACCCCGGGGCAGGTCTACCTCGTCTCCGCGCATACCCGGATCAAACCAGCGGAACCGGGAGAGCGGCCCCGTACCAACACCGCGACCGTGCAACTGCGCTGGCTCGGAAAGCGCGGAGAACCGCTTCGGATCGACCGGTCGATTCCCGTCTCGGGCGCCGCGGATTGGAAACCCCTTTCCCTCGAAGTGCAGACCCCCCCGCAGGGATCCGAATGGGTGCAGGTCCGGCTCAGCTACGAGGGTCGCGACGTCCGGGGAGAGTGCGCTTTTGACGACATCATGCTCGAGGTTCGTCCCCGAATCCTCGTCCGGCCGAACGACCGGACCCTCCCGGTTTTCCTTCCGGGAGAGCAGCCCGGCTTCCGAATCCAGATTCCCTCGATCCGGACTTCCGAGGCCATCCTGGACGTCACCGTAAGAAACCAGCGCGGTGCCATGGTCGTTCCGACGGTGTCGCTCTCGATACAGCCGGGAAAAGAAATTCCGCACCGGATACCCGCGCTCCGGAACAGTTACCAGGAACTTCACCTGCAACTCCGGCGGGGCGGAAAAATCCTGGCGCGCAAGGTCGTACCCATCCTCGTCCCGGAGCCTTCCCTGTACGGCTCCGATACGGGAGGGGCGATCGGACTGAGCTTCAACCCGTTCCACGAAAAATACACCGGGATCCGGGAACTGGCCGGACTCCTGCACCTGCGGAACGCGAAGATGGTGGTCTGGGACCATCCCGCCGCACAAAGATCGAAGGAACCCACTCCCGCGGAGATTCTCCGGATGATCCGGGACGCCTCCCGCGAAGCGGGAACCGAATTCATCGGCGTCCTCGCACAGCCTCTTCCCTCCGCCTTCCCCGGGCGTACGCCGGGAGAAATCCAGGGCTCTCCCCTGATCCTGTTCCAGCAGGAGGAATCGATCTGGGCCCCCGTCCTGAAGGACAACGTCCGGCGGTACCGCGAGGTGATCCGGCAGTGGCAGGTCGGCCTGGAAGAGGATCCGACCGCTTCAGAAATCGTGGGGCGGGACGACGCCCTCGGAACCGCGGTCGGCGTCATCCGCAAGATTCAGAAAAGCGCGATCGTCGGGACGACCCTTCCGGCGAAAGAGATCAGGATCGCCCCGATGAAGAACGCCCAGTTCTACTCCGTTTCGACGAGGGAATGGCGTTCCCCGCGGGAGTACGAAACTCCGCCCGATCCGCCCGACACGATCGTCTACCGGACCGCGAACCTCCGGGCGGCGCCGCCCCTCGGCGGCACGCCCGCCCGAAGGATGCAGGCGGCCGATTTTCTCAAGAAGATGATCTTCAACGCCGCCGCGGGAAACCCCTACCCGCTCTACCTTCCCGCCTCGAGTGACCCCCAGGGAGGAATTCTCGACAGCGACGGGAACCCCACCGCCACCGCGCTCGCCATGCGGATCGCGAACGATCTCCTCGCGGGCTCCACCTTTCACCGGAAGAACAGCCTCTTCGTCTCCCCCGTCCGCGACTTCGTTTTCGAGAAGAACGGAAAATGGTTCGTCGCCTTCTGGTCGGAAGAGGGATCGCAATCCCTGCAGACCTTTCTCGGTCACAAGGCGCAGTTGTGGGATCCGCTCGGAACTCGGGGCCCCTTCCGTTCCTCGGGCGGCATCCGCGTGGACGGCCTTCCCCTTTTCATCGTCGACGTCGATCCGTACCTTCTGCAAACCATCCTGACACTGCGGTTCCACCCGGATACCCCCGGCGCGCCCGCAGACCCCACCCTCCCCATGCGCGCCGACCCGATCCCCAAGAGACTTCGCCTCACGAACCACTTTCCCACCGCCATCGTCGGGGTGAAGGTCCGCATCGGCCGCCCCCTTCCCCTGGGATGGGACGCCCGCCCCCTGGAGATGCAGGCCCCGCGCGTGGAACCGGAGACGAGCATCGAAAAGCCCCTCTCTTTCCGGCTTCCCCAGACGGAGAAGGAAGGGATACGAAAGTTGTGGCTCACCCTGACCTTCGAACGGGAGGACGACCCCGACCGTCCCTTTACCATCACCCTCGAGCGGGCCCTGCAGGTGGTTTCCCGCGTCTTCGTCACCGGGGAGGTTACCACGACGGGAAACCGGAAGCGCGTGGTCGTCCTCATCGAAAACAAGACCGGACGCCAGATCAACCTGCGCGGTTCTCTCCGCGTTCCAGGCCATCCCGACCGGCCTCTTCTCATCGGCCCCTTCCCCCCCAATTCCGATCACCTTCTCGACCCCGTCGTGGTCCACTCCCGAACCGGTTTCCGGGGAAAGTCGGTGGAGGTCCGGCTCCAGGAAATGGGTGGAAAGCGCATCTTCAGCAACAAGGTCATTCCGCTCTTCCCCTGATCGGGATTATCTTCCCGCCCCGGCCTCATCGCGTAGAATGCACGCCATGTTCGCCGAAGTCCTCCTGAATCTCCCCGTGGACAAGCCCTTCTCCTACCGGGTTCCCGACGGAATGGAAGTCGCGCCGGGAACGAGGGTCACCGCGCCGTTCCGGGGAAAACCGGTTTCCGGGTTCGTCTTCCGGGTGACGGAAGAGAAACCGCCCTTCCCGGTCAAGCCCCTCGAGACCTCCGGGGAGGTTCTTCTCCAGGACTTCTTCTTCGACCTGGGAAGGTGGATGGCGGACCGGTACGCCTGCGCGTGGGGGGAAGCGCTTCACGCGATGGTCCCCACCGGCGTGAACCGGGCGCAGAAACCGAGAATCGTCAGACACCTCACCCTCGTGGAGGGCGTGCTCCCCGAATCGATCCGCGGTCCCCGCCAGCGTCTCGCGGTGGAAATCCTCCGCGAAACCGGAACCCTTCCCCTCCCGGCGCTCGTGAAAAAACTGGGATCGAGACCCGACGTGAAGGGGCTCGTTGAAAAGGGGATCGTGACAGTCGAGGAAATCGAGGAAGAGCCGGATCTCCTCTCCGACTTTCTCCCGGAAAAGGAGAAGGTAATCCGGATCAACGCCGACCAGCAGCGGGCCCTCGACCTCATCGCGGAGCATCCGAAGGAAGTGGTCCTCCTGCACGGCGTCACGGGAAGCGGAAAGACGGAGGTCTACCTCCGGGCGATGGAACGGGTCGTCTCCGCGGGCGGGCAGGCGATCGTCCTGGTTCCGGAAATCGCCCTTACCCCGCAGACCGTCTCCCGGTTCCGGAAAAAGTTCCCCCGCACCGCGGTTCTCCACAGCATTCTTTCCGAATCGGAACGCGCCGCGCACTGGAGGTCTACGCGGTCGGGCGAGGCGCAGGTGATCATCGGCGCGCGTTCCGCCGTTTTCGCCCCCACGAAAAACCTCGGGTTGATCGTCATCGACGAGGAACACGAGGGGGCCTACAAGCAGGAAAACGTCCCCCGCTACCACGCCCGCGAGGTCGCCCTCGAGCGCGCCCGGCAGGAGGGCGCGGGGGTGATCCTCGGATCGGCGACCCCCTCCCTTGAATCGATCCACCGGGTCCGGGAGGGAAACCACCTGCGGGCGGTCCTGCCCGAGCGCATCCACCACCGGGCGCTTCCCGAAATCAGGATCGTGGACATGGCGGAGGAACGGGCGGACGTGAAAAGATTTCCGGTCTTCTCCCGCCAGCTTCTCCTCGCAATGGAAAAGGCGCTGAAGCGCGGGGAACAGGTTCTCCTCTTCCTGAACCGGCGGGGCTTCGTCACCCAGATCCGTTGTCCCCGGTGCGCGTGGATTTTCCGGTGCCGGCGGTGCCACGTCGCGATGACCCATCACCGGAAGGAAGACCGGGGACGGTGCCACTACTGTTTCGAATCCCGGCCGGTCCCGGAAACCTGCCCCGACTGCATGGGAGGCGGACTGCTTCATTTCGGAGTCGGAACGGAGCGGATCGAGGAGGAAATCCAGGGCGAGTTCCCCGACCGGACGATCGCCCGGATGGACAGCGACGTCATGAAGAGCCGGAAGAACTACCGCGAGACGCTCGGCCGCCTCTGGTCGGGAGAGATCGACGTGCTCGTCGGAACGCAGATGATCGCGAAAGGACTCGACGTTTCCAACGTCACCGTCGTGGGGGTCATCAGCGCGGACACCGCCTTTTACGTCCCCGATTTCCGGGCCGCCGAAAGGACTTTCCAGTTGATCACGCAGGTGGCGGGCCGTGCGGGGCGGGGACCGAAGGGCGGAACCGTCCTCGTGCAGACCTTCAACCCGCAACACTATGCGATCACCTCGGCCGCCGCGTACGATTCGGAGGGCTTCCTGGCGCGCGAACTGGAAATGAGGAAGGAACTCGGCTACCCGCCCTTCTCCCGCCTGGTCCGCATCCTGGTACGGGGATTCAACGAGGCGAAGGTCCTGCAGGAGGCGGACCGGTTCGCCGTAAAACTCCGGAGCGCCGTTCCGATCCCGGAAAACGTTCTCGGACCCGCGCCCGCCCCCCTGTACCGCCTGAAGGGAAGGTTCCGGGTGCACATCCTCCTGAAGGCGAAGGATCCCGGGTCTCTCTTGGAGGAAATCCGGCGACTGCTGCCTTCGATCTCCGGCTCTACCCAGGCCGTGGTGGACGTCGATCCCGTGGGGATGATGTAGGGACGGTCCCGGGAATCAACTGCCAAGTCGCCAGAACGCCAAGGAAATTTTCAGCCGGATCTTCCCGGGAAGACGTGCCCGTATCGCTTCCCACCCTCAAACCTCTCCAGAATCTCCGTTTCGCGCCTTTGCGGCGAAAGAAGTATCCGTCTACGCCTTGAGCGCATCTTCCTGGAAGACGCGGAGTTTCTTCATCCCCACCTCGGCCAGGTCGATCAGTTCGTTGAGTTGCGTCCGGGAGAAGACGCGCTTCTCCGCAGTTCCCTGGACCTCGACGATTCCACCCTTCCCCGTCATGACGACGTTGAGATCGACGTCCGCCCGGGAATCTTCGCGGTAACAGAGATCCAGGAGCGTCTCCCCCCCGACGATCCCCACGCTCACCGCGGAGATGCTGTCGATCACCGGGAAAACGGGAAACCGGACCCCGTCCCGTTCCAGGGAACGGAAGGCGTCGACGAGTGCCACGTACGCGCCGGTAATGGAAGCGGTCCGGGTTCCCCCGTCCGCCTCGATGACGTCGCAGTCGAGCCAGATGGTCTTCTCTCCCATCAACTCCCGGTCGACGACGGCCCGCATGGAGCGGCCGATCAGCCTCTGGATTTCCTGCGTCCGGCCGTCGACCTTCCCGCCCCGCTCCCGCGCCTTCCGGTCGCCGGTCGAGCCGGGAAGCATGCCGTACTCGGCCGTCACCCAGCCCTTCCCCTTCCCCGCCATCCACGGCGGAACGTCGTGCCGGATGGTGGCGGTGCAGAGCACGCGCGTTTTTCCGAATTCGATCAGGACCGAGCCGGGCGCGTTCGAGGTGTACCTGCGAAGGAGCCGGACCGGTCGAAGGCCGTCCGCGGCGCGTCCATCTGTGCGGGGCATGATTCTTCGTCTCCTACTGGGTCTCTTCTGGCGGAGGGGCGGTTTCCCCGGAAGCGGGCGTTTCGGCATCTTCCCGCGCGTTCCGTTCCGCCGCCAGGTCGTCGAGAAGTTTCGTCATCTGGAAGGCCTTTTCGATCGAATGGTCGAGTTCCAGCCGGATTTCGGGAAAAGAACGCATCCGGATGGCCCGGGCCAGTTCCTTCTGGATGAAACCCTTCGCGTGGCGAAGGCCCGCCATCGACCTCTTCTGCTGTGTCTCGTTCCCCATCACGGAAAAGAAGATCTTCGCGTACTTGAAGTCGTTGGAGACCTCCACCTTCGTGACGGAAACAAAGCCGAGCCGGGGATCGCGCAGTTCCTGGAGAAGGAGACCCGCCGTCACCTTCTTGATTTCCTGGCACACCATCTGTTTCCGGTAGGGATTCATCTTTGCGTCTCAGGCTCCGTAGGTCTCCGTCTGAAGATCGGTCACGACCACGCCGCCGAAAAAGCGGACGTGGTTTTCCACCTCGGAAAGAACGGACATGACGAACCGGGTCTCTCCCCCGACCGTGACGAGCCCGAGTTCCGCGGTCTGCCACACGTCGTGATGATCCACCTCGGAGACGGCGACGTTGAACTTGTTCCGCAGGTGCGCCTTGAGACTTCGGATCACGCTGCGCTTCTCCTTCAGCGAATGCGCGTCGCGAAGCAGGAGGCGTACCCGGAGCGTTCCGACAATCATGCGAAGCCCAGACCCGCTACTTCTCCAGTTTCCGGGCGATCTCCCGGATCGCGATCGATTCGATCAGGTCCCCGGGCTGGATGTCGTCGTGTCCCTGGAGTTTTATGCCGCACTCGTACCCTTCGGCCACTTCCCGAACGTCGTCCTTGAACCGCTTGAGGCTTTGGAGCCGCCCCTCGAACCGGACCTTGCCGGAGCGAATGAGCCGAACCTTGTTGGCGCGCTCGATCTTCCCGGAGGAGACGATGCAGCCTGCGATGGCGCCGACACGGGAGATGCGGAAGACCTCCTTGACCTTGGCGAGTCCCTTCTTTTCCTCCACCTCGTCCGGCTCCAGGAGACCTTCCAGCGCGGCCTTCATCTCTTCCATCGCCTGGTAGATGACGCTGTACACGCGGATGTCGACCCCCCGTTCCTTGGCGATTTCCCGCGACCGCTCATCCACGTCCACATGGAATCCCATGATGATCGCGTCCGAGGCGTCGGCGAGGATGACGTCCCCCTCCGTGACGGAACCGAGAGAGGCGTGCAGAACGCGCAGTTTCACCTCTTCCGTCCCCATCCCGCCGAGAGTCTCCTTGAGAACCTCGAGGGAGCCCTTCACGTCCGCCTTGACGATGACGCGGACTTCCTTGATCTTGTCCGTCTCGATCTTCGAGAAAAGGTTTTCGAGCGTCAGGTGCTGGCGCGCGAGAAGCTGTTCTTCCCGGTCCCGATGGGACCTCTCGGTCGCAATCTTCTTCGCGACCTTGATATCGCTGACGACCATGAAGGGGTCTCCGGCGTTGGGCAGTTCCAGGAACCCGATGATTTCCACCGGGGTCGAGGGACCCGCTTCCTTCACGAGGCGCCTGTGGTCGTCGTGCATGGCGCGCGTGCGTCCGTATCCGCATCCAGCCAGGACCACGTCGCCCGCCCGAAGCGTTCCGTTCTGAACGAGAACGGTAGCAACGATGCCCCGCTCTTCGCTTTTCCGGGCTTCCAGGACGACACCGGTGGCGGCCCGCTTCGGGTTCGCCTTCAGTTCCAGGAGTTCCGCCTCCAGCGCGAGCATTTCCACGAGTTGATCGACGTTCTGACCGGTCAGCGCGGACACTTCGCAGACGATCGTGTCTCCGCCCCAGTCTTCCGGGTTCAATCCGAGCTTGGCGAGTTGTCCCCGGACCTGGTTGGGATCCGCCCCGGGGGTGTCGCACTTGTTCATCGCCACCAGGATTTTCACCTCGGCGGCTTTCGCGTGGTTGTAAGCTTCTTCCGTCTGCGGCATGACCCCGTCATCAGCCGCGACGACGAGAACGGCGAGGTCGGTCACCTGGGCGCCGCGCGCGCGCATGGCGGTGAACGCCTCGTGTCCCGGCGTGTCCAGGAAGACGACCGAGTTCCCCGCCTTGTCGGACACCTTGTAGGCGCCGATGTGCTGGGTGATTCCGCCCGACTCGCCCGAGACCACTTCCGTCTTCCGGATCCGGTCGAGCAGGGAGGTCTTCCCGTGATCGACGTGCCCGAGAAAGGTCACGACGGGCGCCCGGGGAATGAGATCCTCCGGGGAGTCCTTTTTTTCCGCGCGGATTATGACGGTATCCTCGATCCGCTCCTTCTTCACCGGAACGATGTCCCGCTTGAACTCGAGCGCCACCATCTCGACCATCGTCGCGTCGAGCGAGTTGTTGAGCGTGGCCATCACCCCCTGCTCCATCAACAGCTTCAGGATCAGGTTGATCTTGATGCCGGTCTCCTGGGAGAAGTCCTTGATGGAAAGGGGAACCTTCACCTCGATCTTCCGCTCCGACGGCGGCGGAACGTTGGGCCGGGGTCTCGGAGCCCGGACCGTCGACCGCATCCGCGGTGGAGGAACGCGCGGTTTCCGGACGCGAACGAACGTCGGGGGTCCCGGCGTCTGCGCCTTGATCGTCTTTTCCGCGTGCCGTCTCTCCTTGCTCGGGGTCACACCCCGGTCGCTCTGGAAGCGGTCCAGTTCCTTCGGCCGGAGGGAGTGAACCTCTTTCTGCTTCCCGATGATCTTGTCGACGTCGATCAGGGGCTTCTTCGCCTCCTTCGGCACCGGCACGTTTCCGACGGGGGTCTTCTTTTCGATTTTCGGCCCGGAAGTGTCGCCGATCCGGAATTCTTCGACGACCTTGGGGCGCTTCGACGCGCCGGGCTTCTTCGCCGGGGACGTCGGCTTCTTTTTCACGGAAGGCGCGTTCTCGACCGGGTTCACCTCCGCAGGCTTCTTTACCGCCACCTTCTTCTTCGTGACCCGTTTCGTGCGGGGCTTCGTCGCGCGCGTCAACGCCCGGGCCTCTTCCGCCTCGGCGATCGTCTCCTGGATCTTCCTGTACTGCTCCAGCATGTCGCCGGAGAGCTTCGACCGGTGCGGAACGTGCGCACGGATCTGCATCGCGAGCCGCGCGTTCACGATGGCCCGCGCGTTCTCGAGCGTCACGCTCTTGATCCGGGCCACTTCCACCAGTTCGGCGGCCTTGTAGCCCAGTTCCTTCGCCAGTTCACTTACCCGCATGGGTTGTGATCACCTCACTCAGCTTGTTTCGGCTCTTCCGCGGGAGCTTCCGTCTCCGATAACGGGTCCTCCGCGGGAACGGATTCGTCGCCCAATTCGGGCTGGTTCTCTTCTTCGGTCGTCTCCGCAGTGGGCTCTTCCGTCCCGGCGGATTCATCGCCCGATTCGGGCTGGTTCTCTTCTTCGGTCGTCTCCGCAGTGGGTTCTTCCGTCCCGGCGGATTCATCGCCCGATTCGGGCTGGTTCTCTTTTTCGGTCGTCTCGGCAGTGGGCTCTTCCGTCCCGGCGGATTCGTCGCCCGGCTCGGCAGGAGCGGCGTTCTCGTCCGGTTCCCCCTCCTCTTCGAGGCCCGCGCCGAGCTCGTAGATGTCGATTTCCCACCCGGTCAGCTTGGAGGCGAGACGGACGTTCCGCCCCCCCTTCCCGATCGCCTGGGAAAGCTGGTCTTTCATCACGTAGACGGTGGCCCTCTGCGCTTCCTCGTCGAGAATCACCTCGGCCACTTCCGCCGGCTTCAGGGAATTCTTGATCAGGCCGGCGGGCTCCTCGCTCCAGCGCACGATGTCGACGTTTTCTCCGTTCAACTCGTCGACGACGTTCCGGATCCGGCTTCCCCGAACGCCCACGCAGGCGCCCAGGCAGTCCACCCGGTCGTTCACCGAGGTGACCGTGATCTTGGTGCGGTACCCCGGCTCCCGGGCGATCCCCTTCACCTCGACCGTTCCGTCGGAAATTTCGGGACCTTCCAGCTCGAAAAGGCGAAGAACGAATTCGTCCCCCGCACGGGTTATAAAGACCGTAACGCGCGTTCCGCGTCGTTCCACCTCGGCGACGAAGGCCCGGAGGCGGTCGCCGACACGGTAGCTTTCGCCTGGCACCTGGTCCTGTTTCGTCAGCGTCGCTTCGGCCTTGTGACCGATTCGGCAGATCACGTTCCGCCCCTCGGTCCGCAAAACGTTCGCGGTGACGATATCCCCCTTCTTGTGCGCAAACTCGTAGAAAACCGTGTCGCTTTCGGCTTCCCGGATCCGCTGGATGAACGTCTGGTGGGCCGCCTGGTATTCAATCCGGCCCAGCACGGACGTGTCAATCTGCTCTTCGCCGTCCCAGGCGGTGATCGAACCCGTTTCGCGGTCGATCCGGACCTCGGGAACTTCGTTCTTCTGGAGATGTTTCTTGGTGGCAAGGGCGAGCGCCTGCTCCAGCGCCGAGAAGACCGTCTCCTTGTCGACGGTTTTCTCCCGGGAGATGACGTCTACGAACCTGAGGATTTCAACCCCCTGGGGCAGACCGGCCATCGCGGTTCACCTTTCCAAAAAAAAAGGCGGGCTTTCAGAGAGGCCCACCTTGCAAGGTCCTCAAGTACTTCTCCCCCCGTACCCCGTGGTGCGGGGAGCGATGATTATAGCGAGGAAGCCGTCGAAGTCAAGATACCAGCCCCCCTCCCGGGAGCGCCTCTTTTCATTTTACCCGGCCCGGGCTTGTCACCCCCCTCCTCCTCCCGTATAATCCGCGCTCCAATCATGTGGCGGACTCTACTCCTTTCTCTCGTTCCGGGGCCGGCCCAGATCCATTTCAGGAAACCGGGCCGTGGAATCCTCTGTTTTGCGCTCTTCCTTTTCTTCCTGAACGGAGCTCTCGTCGCCCCGTTCGTCTCCGCCTCGAGCGGCCTGCGCGTCGTCGCACTGGCCCTCGCCGGCGCGACCTGGATCCTCGCGTTCCTCGACGCCCTCCGGCTCCGCCGCAGGCCTCCTTCCACCCCGGTTCCCGCGGGAACCGCTGCCGGGAAAATATATGAGCGAACGTCTTAAAGACTTTTGCGGGGTCTTCGGAATTTTCGGAGATCCCGACGCGGTGGAATCGACCTACCTGGGACTCTACGCCCAGCAACATCGCGGACAGGAATCGGCCGGGATCGCGTCCGTTCAGAACGGGCGGCTGGTGCACCACAAGGGAATGGGCCTCGTGTCGGAGGTCTTCAACCGGGAAACCCTCTCGGCGCTGAAGAGCCACGCGGCCATCGGACACATCCGCTATTCCACCACCGGGTCGTCCAGCGTCGTCAACGCCCAGCCCCTCGTGGTCGAAAGCTCCATGTGCATGATCGCCATCGGCCACAACGGGAACCTCGTCAACAGCGCGGAGCTTCGCCGGGAATTCGAAAAGCAACAGCGCATCTTCCCGATCTTCCATACCAGCACCGACACCGAGATCATTCTCTACCTCGTCGCCCGGGAGGAGAACCTGGTCAAGGGGCTGAAGAACGCGATGCGTGTCATCAAGGGCGCCTACTCCCTGGTCCTCCTGACGCCCGACTCCCTCGTCGCCGTCCGGGACCCCCACGGGTTCCGCCCCCTCGTCCTGGGAAAACGGGGAGGCGCCTGGGCCGTCGCGAGCGAAACCTGCGCCTTCGACGTTTCCGACATCGAGTACCAGCGGGACGTCGAGCCGGGTGAAATCCTGGTCGTCGACCGGAACGGGCCGAGGAGCGAACGGTTTTCCCCGCGGCCGCCGGAGCCGAAATACTGCGTCTTCGAACACATCTACTTCGCCCGCCCGGACAGCCGGATCAACGGCGATACAGTCCACGTTGTCCGCCGGAAACTGGGCCGAAAACTCTTCGAGGAATTCCCCGTCGAAGCGGACCTGGTCACGCCCGTCCCCGACAGCGGGATGTCCGCCGCGCTCGGCTACGCGGAGGCCGCGGAAATCCCCTTCGAGATGTGCTACGTCCGGAATCACTACGTGGGCCGGACCTTCATCCAGCCCTCGCAGGACCAGCGGATGTCGAACGTCCGGATCAAGCTTTCCGTGATCCCCGAAACCGTCCGGGGAAAACGGCTGGTGGTCATCGACGACTCGATCATCCGGGGAACCACGTCCCGCTCCCGGATCAAGCTTCTCCGCGACGCCGGGGCGAAGGAAATCCACATGCGGATCTCCTGCCCCCCGACGAAACATCCCTGCTACTACGGCATCGATTTTCCCAGCTCGGACGAACTGATCGCCTCGCAACATTCCCTCGAGGAGATCCGGGGACATATCGGCGCCGACACGCTCGGCTATCTTTCCCTCGAAGGGATGCTCGACTGCGTTTCCCATCCACCCGGTTCGTACTGCAACGCCTGCTGGACGGGCGACTACAGCGTGGAACCGGCGGACATCATGCGAAAGGACATTCACGAATAACCATGGCGACGACCTACGCACAGGCAGGGGTGGACCAGGACCGGAAGGATTCCGCGATCGAGATCCTCCTGAGGATGATGCGCAAGACGTACGATCCCGGCGTCATGGAAATCCCCTGGGGATTCGCGGGCCTCTACTCCCTGAAGTCCTCCCCCCTCTTCGACCGCCCGATGAAGGACCCCGTTCTCGTCGCCTGTGCCGACGGGGTGGGAACCAAGGTGAAACTTGCACAGCAGATGAAGATCTACGACACCGTCGGAATCGATCTCGTCGCGATGTGCGTGAACGACCTGATCTGCACCGGCGGACGACCGCTCTTCTTCCTCGATTACATGGGACTCGGCGACGCCGATCCGGAACGGGTGCTCGCCCTGGCGAAGGGCGTCATCGAGGGGTGCCGGCAGGGGCAGTGCGCCCTCCTGGGCGGCGAAACGGCCGAGATGCCCGGCGTCTACAAACCGGAAGACTACGACCTGGCCGGATTCTCCGTCGGGATCGTGGAGAAGAGCAGGATCCTCGACGGGAAATCGGTGAAACCCGGGGACGACGTGATAGCCCTTCCTTCCAGCGGCATTCATTCCAACGGCTACTCGCTCGTCCGGAAAATCGTGAAAGGGGAGGACCTCGACGCCCCCTTCGGCCGCACCACCCTCGGAAAAGAACTCCTCAAGCCGACCCGGATCTACGTCAAGGCGATCGGGGAGGTTCTGCGCCGGTACAAGGTCAAGCGCGCCGTAAAGGCGGTCGCCCATATCACCGGCGGGGGCACCGTGGAAAACATTCCCCGCGTTCTCCCTCCCGACTGCTCCGTGGAAATCGAGGAAGGTTCGTGGACGATCCCGCCCATCTTCCCCTGGCTGCAGGAAAGGGGGGCCGTTCCGAGGAAGGAAATGTTCCGCGTCTTCAACATGGGAATCGGGATGGTCCTGATCACCGCGCCGTACTACACGAAGCCGATCCTGGCCACGCTCAAAAAATCGGGCGAACGGGCCCGGCTCGTCGGAAAAGTCGTGCCCGGATCCCAGGAAGTCCTCTTCCGGAAGAAGGGATAGAGGGCCTATTCCCGTCCCGTTATCGGAGGTATCCAAGACCATGAAACGATTCTGGATCTGCACGGTTCTCGTCGCCGGAGCGGGATGCGCCCAGGGGCCGACCCGCGAAGACCACCAACGACTCTCCCGGCGGCTGGCCGAACTCGAAAATGCGACCCAGGCGACCAACAACAAGCAGACCCTGCTGTACAACACGCTGATCGAGAAGTACGGCGCGATGGAACGGACGGTCCGGGAGATGGACGCCGTCACGAAGATCCTCGATACCACCGTGAAGCGACTCGAGGACCGGGTGAGAACCACCGCACCCCCGGAGAACGGGGGAGAAAAACCGAACCGGCCCGCGGCCGCCGAGATCCCGGCGAAGGTCGCTTCCGTCCTTCGCGGCATGAAAACCCGGAACATGACCGTCGAAGAGGCGGCGCTGACGCTCCAACCGGTCGCCGTGGAGGCGACACCGCTCCTGACCGACCAGCTCACGAAACCGCTCGGGGATCGCGCCTACCGGAACGCGATCGAAAGCGTCATCTCCAACCTCCCCGTCGACGCGATCCGGACACCGGTCACGGCCCTGCTCGCCCTCCCCGGAATGGTCCGCATGTCCGGCGCGCGCGTCATCCGGAACCACCGCGACCGGAAACTTTCCGCCGCGCTGGAAGGCTTCACGAAGACCCCCGACGAAGACTTCCGACTCCTGATCGGGGAAGCGCTCGCCGCCTGCAAAAATCCCGCCGGGATTCCCGTCCTGGTCCGGTCCCTCCGCAGCAACGAGTACTCCAACCGGGTCATCGCGATCGACCTTCTGCGGAAACTGAACGACGGAAAGGACTTCGGCTACCGCGCTGCCAGGACGGGAGAAGAAAACACCTCCGCCCTGGCGGAGTGGGACAAGTGGCGCGACGGCGCGGGAAAGGAACTCTTCTCCTCGAAGTAAGGGGGGTGGAGCGCATGAAGAATCCCGCCGCCGTCTTCCTCGACCGGGACGGCACGATCAACGTCGAACGGGGATACGTCACCCGGCCGGAAAAACTGGAACTCCTTCCCGGTTCCGCGGCCGCCATCCGCCGCCTCAACGGGGAGGGCATCCCCGTCCACGTCATCACCAACCAGGCCGGGATCTCCCGCGGACTCTACACGGAGGAAGGGCTGGCGAAAATCCACGACCGGCTTCGCGCCCTGCTCGCCGAAGAAGGCGCGGAACTGGGGACCTTCTATTATTGCCCCCACCATGTCGAGGGAACCATCCCGGAATACACCCGGTCCTGCGACTGCCGGAAACCCGCCCCCGGCATGCTCCGCCGGGCGGCCGGGGAACACGGACTCGACCTCGCGGAGTGCGTGGTAATCGGGGATACCGACCGGGACGTCCAGGCGGGAAAAGCGGTCGGCGCGTTCGCGATCCTCGTGCGGACCGGACATCAGCAGGAAAGCGCGGAGGCTGACCGGGTGGTCGCAGACCTGGCCGGGGCGGTCGACCTGGTCCTGGGGGAGACAACAACCAGGCCACCAGGCCACCAGGTTTCGGATTAGTTTTTATCCCGAAGGACTTTCCAAAACCACTCTTCGTGTCTCCGTGCCTTCGTGGTTCAAGCGAAGAGCGAATCCTCGATGCACTCGCAGAGGACGTGCCCTACGGCGATGTGGCATTCCTGAACACGCTGGGTGTCCCGGCTCGGCACCGTGAGACAGTGATCCACCACCTTCTTCATCTTCCCGCCGTGTTCGTTGGTGAACCCGATCGTCACCGCGCCGATCTTCTTCGCCGCCTTCAGAGCTTCGAGCACGTTGGCAGAGTTCCCGCTCGTCGAAATGGCGATCACCACGTCGCCCTTCCGGACGTGTGCCTCCACCTGCCGCGAGAACGTCTTGTCGTACCCGAAGTCGTTTCCGACAGCGGTCAACGTGGAGGTGTTCGTCGTCAGCGCCAGGACCGGAAGCGCGGGCCGTTCCTTCTTGAACCTCCCCTCCATCTCCGCGGCGATGTGCTGGGCGTCGGCCGCGCTCCCGCCGTTGCCGAAGACGACGACCCGCTTCTTCCGTTTCAGCGCCCCGACGACCGCCTTCGCCATCGCCTCCACCTGCGGGACGCATCGCTGGACCAGGAGCAGTTTCACGTACGCGCTCTCGGAAAGCGAGTCCTCGATCCGCGCCTGCATGTCCGCCTTCTTCATGATTCCTCCCCCAATCCCAGGATCCGGTTCACGATCTCCGTCGTCGAAACGCCTTTCACGAAGGGGGCCAGATCGACGCGGCCGCCCCCCTTTTCCACGATCTCCCGGCCGACCACCTTTTTCCCGCGGTAGTCCTCTCCCTTGACCAGGACGTCGGGACGGATCTGGCGGATCACCTTCAGCGGAGTTCCCTCCTCGAAGATCACCACGTAATCCACCGCCGCCAGCGCGGTGAGCAGGCCCGCCCGTTCCTGTTCCGGGAGAATCGGACGTCCCTCCCCTTTCAATTTTTTCACGGAACGATCGCTGTTGATCCCGACGACGAGGAGATCTCCGCGGGACCGGGCGAACTCAAGCAGGCTGAGATGGCCGGTGTGGAAAAGGTCGTAGACGCCGTTGGTGAAGACGATCTTTCGCCCCGCCGCCCGTTCCCGGTCGAAAACCATCCGGATCTCTCCGGGTTCGACGATTTTCTCGGAACGAAACTTCGGCCCGCCGATCAGCTCGGACCGCGTCACCGTTTCGGTGCCGACCTTGCCCACCACGATCGCCGCGGCGGCGTTCGCCAGCACCGCGCACTCCTCCAGCGGGAGATTTTCCGCGTACGCCAGCGCGAAGGTCGCCAGGACCGTGTCGCCCGCGCCCGTCACGTCGTACACCTGCCGCGCCGTGGCCGGGAGGGAAAAGGACCATCCGTCTGACCGCATCAGCGTCATGCCCCGGTCACCGAGCGTCACGAGCAGGAACTTCAATCGAAGATCCCGGACCAGTTTTTTCCCCCCGGAGGGAACGTCCGTCTCGCCGGTCAGGAGCCGGAGTTCCGCGCGGTTCAGCGTCGCGCCCGTCACGCCGCGGTATTTCCGGAAATCGCGCCCCTTCAGGCCGACGAGGACCGGTTTGCGCTTTCGCGTGAAGGCGGAGATGAGTCCGCGGCAGACCCGGTCGGTCAGCGTTCCCTTGTCGTAATCGGAGATGACCGCCACGTCGTACGAAGCCGCGGCCTTTGCGCAGGCGAGAATCAACCGGGATTCGGTCTCTTTCAAAATTGGATCGGTCGTTTCGTGATCCACCCGGAGCATCTGCTGGTTGTGGGCGATCATCCGCGTCTTCACGCTGGTGGGCCTTTTCGCCACGGAGACGATCGCGGAAGTCCGGATCCCGTCGTCGCGAAGAAGCGCGGTCAATTCCCTTCCGCCCAAATCCCTTCCAACGACCCCCGCCACGCCCGTTTTCCCCCCGAGCGCCACCAGGTTGCGCGCCACGTTCGCGCCGCCGCCGGCGCGCCCCTCTTCCCGCTCGGCCTTCAACACCTGCACGGGCGCTTCCGGCGAAACCCGGGTGACCGATCCCCAGACGTACCGGTCCAGGATCAGGTCCCCCGCCACGAGAATTTTCGGCGCGGCGGGCCGGTTCAGCAGGTCGAGAATCTGTCGGTTCATGGCGGCGAATTGTACTTCATGGTTCCGGGGAGAGCAACCCACCCTTGAAGCCCCCTTCCCCGACGCCTATACTGCCCTTCCCGCCTTCGGAAAGTCGCCCGCTTCGGGCAAATTATCGTAAAGGAGTTCCGTCGATGAAGTGCCTCTCCTTCCTGGCACTGCTCCCCCTTTTCGCGGCCTGTGCGAGCGACAAGGGATTCGAACTTCCGACCCTCGCCGTCGGCAGTGGCGGGGCCCGTTTTCTCACCGAGGAAAACACCCCCCACGACGCCTACAACAAGGCATACGCCGCCATCGTAAAAAAACAGAGGGAGATCGACGAAACCGGGAGCGACGTCACGACGAACCCCATTTTCGTGAAAAACGCGCTCGAATCGATCGTGCATAACCTGAAGGTGATGCAGGGACTCCTTGCGACACCCGATCCATCCGAGATGGATTCCCTCGTCGCGTTCTACACCGGAATGAACGATCGGGCACAAAAGGGACAACTCCGCCTCGGAACCGCGACGAAGAAGAAGCTCCACCTCCGGGGGCGAGAGGTTCCCCGTCACTTCAGCCCCGTGAGGGTCACCCTCCGGGCAACGGAGGAACGGATCATCCGGGCGCCGGAATCGAAACCGCCCGTAGACACCGACGTGGAATATCGACTTCTCTGCCGGGCATGGTCCGGGGCTCATGAATCTCTGGTCGAAGCCTTCCGGAAGCGGGAGAAGGGCGCCGCCGCGTTCGAAGAAGTGGAGACCGCACTGGAGAAAATCTCCGGGATGCTTCCCGGGGAGAAAGCGAACGCCCTCCTCGTCTACCGCCGTTTTTACACGAAGATCCACGAGGAGACCGCCGGCTTCACACGATCGCCCGAAGGCGCGAAGGACGAGGATGTCCTGAACGATCTCCGAATCGTTTTTTCCGGAATCCAAAGAGAACTGGGGAAGTAGTGCCCCCGATCGTCGTCTCATGATCATGATATTGCACCCGTTGTTCCTGGCCCTCATTTTGCCGGCCTGCCTGCAGGCCGACGAGCGGCGGGACAGGATCGCCGCACAGTTGGAAGAAATCCGCGGCCTCGCCTTCCAGCAACCTCTCGTCCTCCGGGAAGGGAGCCGGAAGGAATACGCCCGCCTTGCGCTCGATCATGCGAAACGCCTGTACGGCGAAGACCTGGACGCGGCGGACGCCTTCCTCCAGGCCTTCGGACTCGTTCCGAAGGGAATCCGCCTCGCCGTGGCCATCACCGCCCAGGCGCCAATCGGGGTGAAACTCTACTACAAGGAAGGGGCGGTCGGTCTCGTCGATCCGGAAGTGGGGGACGACGAGGTCCTCGGAAAAATGGCGAGCGGCCTTCTCGACCAGCATTTCCCGCTGGCGGAGAGGCAGAAAGCGGCCGGAACCAATTTCGACGCGCAGGTCGCGTTGAGCGCCGCGCGCGTGGGGGACGCCGACCTCGCGAAGAACATGCTCTGGAAGCGGAAAAAGCGGGACGAAAAAATGCCCGCCGGCTTCCTGGAAGAGATGATCGCGAAGACCGAAAAGTGGGAACAGAAGGAGAGCCGGTTTCAAAGCCTGATCGTCCCGCGCATCTTCGTCCGGTTCTCCGGCTTCGGGTACCGGCGTGGCACCATCTTCGTCGAATCGATCCGGGAAAAGGAGGGTTGGGCGGGGGTCGACCGCGCGCAGAAGACCCCCCCCGCTTCGACCGAACAGGTTCTCCATCCCGAAAAATTCCTGGCGGGAGAGATGCCCGTGAAAATCGGAACAGGACCGGTAACGGACTTCCTCGAGAAAAAGGGCTACCGTCTCGTCTACCGCACGACCCTCGGGGAATTCGGAACCGCCGTCTTCTTCGAAACGCACGAGAAGGGGCGAAACTCCGTGCCGATCGCCGCGGGATGGGGGGGGGATACCGCCCTGGTCTTCGAGCGAAACGGGGAACGGCTCCACCTCTGGCTCACCGAGTGGGACACGGCCGGGGACGCGGTGGAATTCCAGAAGGCGCTCCTCTCCGTTTCCGGGAGGCAACTCCCGACAGAACGACACCTGACGAGCGTCGTGATTCGCCGGGGCACGGCCTGCGCGTGGCTCGCCCGGTACCCCCTGGCCATTCAGGATGGACTCCTGGAGGGGGTCTGGAACGCCACCCGGGACGGAGAAAAGACGTATGGAAAATAATCGAACCCCGGTCCGTGCGGGCTCGTTTCGATGAAAGGCTTTTTCTTGCGGGGCCGATCCGCCCCGATATAATCGGTCCGTCCCGTTTCCAGGAGGCTCAAAGATGATTCGAACGGCTTGGATGGCTCCCCTTCTTTTCCTCGGACTGGTCCAGGTGGCCTGGGCGCAGAACGACCGGATCCGTTTCCAGGATTCGAGCAAACAGGACGCGCGGTGCGACATCATCGACATGACCTGGAAAAAGGTCTCCTACTACCTCATCGTGGGAGGGACCCAGGTCCGGCAGGACCGATCCACCCGGGACATCCGGGAGATCGTGATCGGGGACAACAGCAAGCAGTTCGACTTCAAGTCGGCCGAGAACCTGATGAACAACGGCCGGTATTCCGACGCCGTCGCCAAGTTCGAGAAAGCGCGGAAAAATTCCCGGTGCGGTCGCGCCCTCCGCCAGACCGCCCGGATGAACATTCTCCTCTGTTACTACTACGAGGGAAGGTACGACGACGCGGTGCGGGCGGCGGAAGATTTCCGAAGTGAAAACGCCGACACTTACTTCCTCGCGGAGACGTACCGGCTCCAGTACGACTCGTACAAGGCGAAAAGCCCTCCCGACCTCCGGCAGATGGCGCGGACGGCGCAGGAGTTCTCGCGCGCGGCGGACTCCAAGAATCCGGACTGGAAGCGTCCCGCGGGAATCATGCAGGCGGGCCTCTTCGAGTTCCAGAAGGAATGGAAACGGGCGCTCGCCGTTTACGGAAACAGTTCCTACCAGAACAACATGGTGGTCGGCGCCGCCGCGAAACTCGGGGAACTGAGATGCCTCGCGGCGCTTCAAAACTGGGGAAAGCTGAAAACCAGGGCGACGGCGATTATTCGCGACATGAAGAACAGGAAACCAGAGGAAACCCTCCTGATGGGCGCCAACATCGCGCTCGGAGACGTGGAACTCTCCGCCGGGAACGCGAAGGAGGCGATCTATCATTATCTCCGCGCCGCGCTTCAACTCCGCACGAGCGGGGATCCCAGCCGCGAACACGAAACCGCCCTGGGGAAGGCGTCCGTCGCCTGCTCCCGCCACGCCGCCCGCCTCGAGGAAGAGGAGAAGAAGGCGGAATACCGCGGGATCGCGGGGCAACTGATCGGGGAACTCTCGCGCACCTATCCCGGATCGGGCATGATCGCCGTCGCCGAGAAGGAACTCGGCAAGGTCCGGTAGGGGCGTCTTCGTCGAACCGAGGAAAAACACCAGGTCACCAGGACACGAAGAGGTTCTCTTTGATTCGGGCCGAAGATGCCCGCCCCCTGAAAAATCCTTCGCGCCTTCGAGTCTTGGTGTTTTCCTTTACCCCTTGAGCGCTTCGATCGCCGATTTCGCCTCTTCCTTCACCTTCTCGTCGGGATCCGAGTCCCGGATCGTTTCGAGAACCGGCACCGCGCCCGACTCCCCCAGGGCGACCAGCCCCTTGATGCTCATGATTCGGAAGGAGGCGTTGTCGGCATTCCGCAGGAGATCCTGGAAAAAATTCCCGAGGGGTGGTGACTTCATCCCCACCATGACGTCCAGGATTTTGGAACGGCTTCCGCCGGTCGCCTGCTCGAACTCGAGGATCAGCACCCCCGCCGCCTCCGCCGTTCCGACGCTTCGGACCGCTTCGAGAATCCGGATCCGAACCTCCCCCTCCTGCCGAGCGACCAGCGCGGTCTTCAGCAACGGGAGAGAGGTGGCGTCGGGCTGGAGGATGAGCCCGTCCAGGATGGCGAGTTGAACGCTCTTCTCCACCTGCGATCCGAACTGGGACTGGAGAAAACTGATCGAGGCTCCTCCCGGGATCGAGCCCAGGAGCCGAAACAGGTGGCTTCGAATGAACCCGGACTGCTCCGGGGGAATCGCGTTGATCAGCGCGTTCACGGCCCGTCCGCCCAAGCCGCGAAGGGCGCCCGCCGCCCGCTTCTCCCCTTCCTTGTCCTCGATCAGGATCGCGTCACGGAATTGCCGAACCAGGTCCTCGGGAGACGCCTCCCCGCTCCCGGGGTCCCCACCCGGATTGTCCGGCGTCACGTTCGGAAGGTCGGGAAACCCGTCGACGATCCGCTCCCGCACTTTCCGGTTCACGGTCCGCATCTCCAGGCTCAACCGCGCGTTCTCCTCTTTCCACTTGTCCGCCCGCGCATGCAGATCCCGTTCCATCCGGGAAATCTCCGACTTCGTCCAGACGGCGAAGCCGATGAAGAGAAGAAATTCCACGACGAGAAGGCTCAGGCCCGCGGAGAGCCAGAGCCGGAAGGTGCTGAGTCGCATGGATTCACCTTATCAGATTGAGACCCCATCCACCACGGGTATACCCGCTGAGCCGTCCAGATGGCGCCGACCGCCAGGAGAATCCCGGCGGGAAGATCGAGCAGGTAATGGTACCCGAAATAAATCGCGGCGACCCCGATGCCGATCACGATCGGAAGGTACATCCAGAAGAAGGGCCGGTACTTCCGCCCCCCCCAGAGGGTCAGGATGGCCCACGCGATGTGGAGACTGGGGAAACAATCCCGCGTCACTTCGGCGTAGGAATCGATCCAACTCGCCACCGGTTGAATCGCGTCGTGTTGTCGCCACAACTCGTAGTTCGCGAAGAAGTAGCGCGGGCCGATCGCGGGGACGGCGATGTACCCGAGGTACCCGATCACCCAGACGAGCGTCAGCGCGAACATCCAGAGGCGGAACCGCTTCGGATTCCGGAAGGCGAGGAAGAGCGCCACGATCAGCGGGATGTAGTAGTGCGTCAGGTAACAGCCCATCAGCACGTAGTCGAGCCACGCCGCGCCGATCGTGCGGGGAAGCCAGACATAGCTGGGCGTGCCAAACCACCCCGTCTCCAGCGCCGCCAGTTCCGCGTCGTACAGGTCCGGCCGGATGAAGGGGATCAGGTCGCGCAACAGGACGTACACAAGGTAGGAGAGCAGGTAGGGCGCGGAATCCCGGAGGAACCGGGCCACCGGCTTGATCCACTGCTTCCAGGCGAGAAAGAAGTAGCCTCCGACGAGCAGGAGGATCGCGACCGGGACGGAGAGGAACGACCACTGGGAGCCGAAGTAATTTCCCACCCTCCAGAGGAACCGGTTCCCGAGATCGTCCCATCCATACCGCCCCCGCATCCCGAACTCGATCAGGATGACCAGCGTCAACACGAAAAGCAGAAGGATGTACTCTTCGGGACGAACCCGCCGCCAGAAAGACCGGTTATCCCCGAAGGTCAACGATCTCCCCCAGGATTTCGTCCTGCGCCTTGAGCGCGGAAAGATTCACCTTCACCGACGCCCGTGAAACGATCATGGAGACAATCTCGTCCGCCAGGTTCACGTTCGATCCCTCGACCGCCCCGAAAACCATCGCGCCCGTGTTTCCCTCCGCCGGGGGACCGGAAGCGGGGGAAGCGGAGAGGAGGTTTCCCCCTTCCTGCATCAATCCTCCCGGGTTGGCGAACCGCACGGGGGTGACCTGCCCGATGTTCTGCGTCGTTCCGTCCCCGAGCGTCGCGGAAACCGTACCGTCCGCGGCGACTTGCATTCCCACGGCCCCCGCAGGGACCTGGATGGGGGGATCGAGGGGATACCCCTGCGACGTGACCACGTTTCCGCCCCCGTCCACCTGGAAGTTGCCCGCGCGGGTGAAGCGGGGTCCCTCGGGCGTCTGCACCCGGAAAAAGCCCTCTCCGTTCAGGGCGAGGGAGAAGCCTCCCTCCTGCAGTTCGAGGGGACCCGAACTGTACCGGACCTGGACCGATCCCACCGACGTGCCCCCGGACGCCCGGCTCACCTGCGAGATCCGGGACGCCTTGAACCCGGGCGTAATCGCGTTGGAGATGTTGTTCGCCGCGGTGGAGAAACGCCGGAGCCCGACCTGCACGCCCGACTGTGAGATTTGAAACCCGATCATACAGCCTCGCTCACCCTCTCCGGATTCGTACCCGGATAAACTCCGTTCCTTTATATAGTACTCTACCCCGTTCGAGACCGGATATCAGTTTTTTCGCCCCCTCCCTTTATCTCATCCCAAAAGTCTTTGACGTAAAAGGGATGACTTCAGTAGAGCTTTCGGACTTCGGCGCCCGGGTAGTAGTATTCCAGGATCTGCACTCCGCTGTTGCCCTGGTCGGCCATCCGGTAGGCGCCCACCTGGCACATGCCGGCGCCGTGGCCGAAACCGCGGCCGTGGATGGAAATCGCATCTTCCATGACCTCGATCTTCGTCCAGAGAGTGCTCCGGATCCGCCGGGGACTCAGTTTCCGCCGAAACCCGTTGTTCGCGTGCAGTTTCCGCACCGCCGAGCTGTTTTTGAGCGTGATCCCCACTTCCATGGCGTGCCCCCCCGGAAGCGTTTCCGTGATCGCGATTTTCTCGATATGCGCATCGGGCCGGTCCGGAAAGAGGATCTTTTCCGCCTCGCCCCGGGCGAAGGAGGCCTTCCACTCGTAATATTTAGATCCCCGGCAATATTCGCAAGGCGTTCCCCCGAGGGGGGGAATTTTATCCCCCTCTCCCAAGATCAGCCACGCCGGTTCCGTATGCCCCCCGCAGGTCGAGGAGTAGAACGCCTTGATGAGCCGGTCCTCCCAGACCAGGAACATACCCCGCGTCTCGTCCACCAGTTTCGAGATCCCCTCCGTTTCCCTCTCCATGCCCCCGTACACCTGCGACCGTACGTCGTCGAAGAGATGAAAGGGGAGGCCCGCGACCCGCCGGAGCGTCCGCGCCCGGACCTCGTACATGGCGTAGGTGCGCGCCGCGATGATCTGCGCCTTGAGCGCCTCGGGGTTCGCCCGGCTCGACATCTCCTTTCCCGCAACCCCCTTCAGGTAGTGCTCGAGGTCGACCTCGTTCACGAGAACCAGGCTTCCCTTCTCGCGGATAACCAGGAGATTCCCGTGGTACATCCGGGGCCCCACGCGAAGGGTTCCATCCTCTTCCGGAACGATGGTGAGCACCTCCGCTCCCTTGTACTTTCGTTCGCCCAGCTTGATGCCCGACCTTCGCTCCTGGACCTGGCAGGGGGGAAGCGACTCGAACCGTTCCCCCTCCACCGTGCAGGGGCCTTCCACCGAAATCGGAGCCGAATCGACGCGCAGGTACCGGGTGATCCCGATTCGAAGGCGGGGGGCGGAGTTGATTTCCCCCACGTTCATGACATCCCGGTAGGCGGGCGGCGCCGTGCAGGAGTGGACCCAGAAGGCCCCCCAGACAACGGCCAGAACGACGACGGCGTGAACAGAAGTGATCCGTTTCATGACATCTCTCCTGGCGGGATTGTAACGCTTTCCGAAGGAGAACGATATCTCCATATTTTATCAATAATCATTCGATTTCATCCCCAATAGGGAAGACTCCGGGGTAAAGTAAGAGGAGAAGAACCACTGGGGTAAGATCCGCGGGAGAACCTGTGCAACCAACCGGATTGGGGTATCTTGCGCACCGGATTATTCTTCCCGTCCATCCCCACCCACACCACCATTCGGCAAGGAGAATTCCATGAACGCATCACGATCGATCGCTCTTCGCATGGCAGCCATCCTCCTCCTTCTCGGAGGACTGGCGATTCTCTTGAAGCCTTCCGGTGCGGGTTCGCCCGTCCCCGAAGAGAGATCGATCCCGCTTACGGACGAACAGGCTCCTCCCGCCGATGTTCCCCAGGCGATGAAAGAGCCGAGAGCGCTGGAAGCAACCTTCCCCGCCGCGGCGGAACTCCTGGGAGATATGCAAAGCCCGGGCTCCGCGATCGAGGCTCATCCGTCGACGGATTACCGGGAAGGGATGATCGTCCGCGGTAACGGCGTCTCCCTTCGCCAGCGGTTGGTAGACGCACGGACGAGCGCCCGCAAGGACGACTCCCGCGGCGCGTTTTACTCCGGGGTTCTCCCCGGCGTCGACGCGTTGATCGGAACGACCCCCCGGCTCGCGGAAGAACTGCTCCATTTCCAGCCGGTCTCCCGCAAGAGCGTTACGTACGATTTCCGGATCGAAAGCGAGGGACACTTCTTCCGCAAGGGAACAACTCTCGAGGTGGTGGACGATTCCGGCAAGGTCATGATGTCGATGGGCCGGCCGGTCTACTGGACGCCCGGCTCCGACGACAAGCCGGTTCGGACGGAGATCGCCTCCGTCGACAAGACCCACGCCAGGATGACCTTCGCGGTCGCCCCCGAAGACCGCCACAGCGAGGTCCTGCTCGACCCGTACTGGTTTTTGAACATCGAAGCAACGCTGTCGGCAGGCCGCGCGGACCATACCACCACCCGCCTTGGCGATGGACGAGTCCTGATCGCAGGGGGATATGGCGGAGGGGGGGGAGCCACGCCCCTCAGCTCCTGCGAGATTTTCGACCCCAAGTCGGGAACGATGAGTACAGCTTCCAGCATGAGTACGACGCGGATCGAGCATACCGCGACCCTCCTCCCCGACGGAAAGGTTCTCGTCGCGGGAGGGATTACTGGTGCATCCAATCACTCCAACACTTGGGAAGTATTCGATCCCGCGACGGGTACATGGACTTCAGGCGGGACCAACATGAGCACGGGGAGGAAAATGCATACCGCGACCCTGCTTCTGAACGGGAAAGTGCTCATCGTCGGGGGCTCTACCGCTTCCATCTCCGATATGGCCTCCTGCGAATTGTTCGATTCCTCCCCCGGTTACATCACATCGAATCCATGGTCGAATGCAGACTCCCTCGCAACAGGGAGGAAGCTTCACACCGCCACATTGTTGCAGAACGGAAACGTCCTGATCGTAGCGGGACAGCACGTTTATACAGGGTCGTCCAATACGGCCGTACTCTCCTCGTCGGAGCTCTACGATTTCAACTCTTCGGAGACTTGGACAGTCCCACCATTCATAGTCAACATTCCCCCTAGTCAAAGACGGTTCGATCATACCGCCACCCTCTTTTCGGACGGAACCCTGCTGATCGCGGGAGGTCGCCAGTCCCACCTGACAGAGGATGCCTATTACAAAACCTGTTACACGTTAAACACAGGGTCCTCCACGAGTAGTTGGACTTGGTTGCCCGGCCCGACCATGAATTCCGTTCGGGCGAGCCATACGGCAACCTTGCTCCCGGACGGAAGCCTGCTCGTTACGGGGGGCGATTCCAGCACACAAAACACGGGCACAAATTCCTTCGAAGAACTGTCGAGCCCCTCCGGGTCCTGGGTTGAGAATTCCACCTACGGGGGCACGACCTCAAACAACCTGAACAAGGCCCGTTCCAAGCACACGGCGACAATCCTGACCAGCGGCGCCGTGCTGCTTGTGGGAGGCTACTACAACACCCTGCAGGTAACAAACACGACCGAACTCTTCGCCTACGCCCCCTATGGCACGTGGAGCAATACGGGGAGCATGTCCAAAGGACGCCTGATTCATACCGCCACCCTCCTGCCGAACGGAAAGGTGCTCGTTGCGGGTGGAATCAGCAAGTGGGGAGCATCCGCCTCGGATAAGGTAGCGGAATGCGAAGTGTTCAACCCCGCGGACGGGACTTGGAGTGATGCCGCTAGCAGTACTATTTCGACCCTCCAATGGCCGAGGAACCACCATACGGCCACCCTCATGCCCAACGGAGTTGTTATCTTCCTGGGCGGGTACGGCATCGCGAGCGGGGGGGCCGAGATCTTTTCTCCGGAATTCTACGATTACAAGCTCTCTACATTATCCTTCTGGAGCACCAGCATAAGCGTCACGGCCAGGGCGGAACATTCCACGATCCTGGGATGGAGGAACCGTCCGTCGGCCCAGGGAAGCGATAAAATTGACGGGAGAGACGACCACCTCATCTTCGTGATAGGAGGAAAACAGGCCTCACTGGATAAAGTCCTGGACAGCTACGCGACGATCGAACCTGACTTCTACCCCTATCTAATCAAGTCAAGCAGCCCCGTGGACCCCGCGGGGTCAATGGGCACCTTCGACCCGAACGAGGGGATCCGTCTCTCCACAGCCACGACGGTCTGGAGCCCGGTGGACCTGAACGGCACCGCGGTTCCCCGCATCTTCATCTTGGGAGGATCAAGAAGATACGACGACGATACGTCGTTCGGCGCCCTGATGAAAGGTACCTGGCTCTTTGACCCGTTCGACAGCACCGCCTCGACCCAGCAGGCCAATGAATGGAATTCCTACAACGGGTATGTCAAGCGGGCGCACCACGCCCTTACAGTTCTTCCCGATGGCAAGATCATGATTCTCGGTGGAACCTACGATGGTTCGGTGGACGCCTGGAACACCTACGAGGTATTCGACCCGCTGATTTGGAATTCCTCCGAGGGCACGTATGGAACTTTCGACTCGGCTAACGTTGATAACTGGGGAAGCATCCTGTGGAAAGGTCATTCCCTGGTTCCCCTTGCAAGCGGCCAGGTGATGCTCGTCGGCGGATCGGATGCAGCCCTCAACACCGTGTCCGATCAAGTCTTCCTCTACACCTCCATGCCAAATCTCCCTGACGATCCGATGGGGACATGGAGGACATCCTTTGGTAGTGGTTCAGACCAGCGCCGCGACACCGGGGAGTCGTGGGATCTGACCGAATCCCGCGGATGGCATACGACCAACCTTCTCCCGGACGGCCGGGTCCTCCTGGCCGGGGGAGTTGACAGCACTTCGAACGGGGACCTGGCGGAGACGGGTTGCATGCTCTTCACGCCCAACGGGGCGAATTCCTCGAACGCGCCATCCATCACCACGGTGAACGGTTCGTCCACGAACCCGATCGCCGCGGAACCGGGATCGACCCTGAACGTTGTCGGCACCAACTTCCGGGGCGTGACCAACTCGGGCGTTCCCGTGGTTCGACTCCTCCAGATGACCAACAGCGGACGGGGAGGCAACGCCACCACGGACGTGGGCAGGACCTGGAGCCTTGCCCCCACCGGCTGGGAATCGGGCTCGGGCCTGTACGTCACCCTTCCCGCTCACGACCAGATGTTGGACGGTTACTACATCCTGACCGTCATCGTCGACGGGATTCCCGGGAAAGGTAAAATCCTCTCCGTCAAGCCGAAGGCGGTCGCGGTCTACGCTGCCACGGCCAACGGCACCTATAACACATCGGACACGATTGACATCGTGGTGCAATTCTCCGAACCCGTGAAAGTAACGGGAAACCCGAGGCTCGAACTGAATACCGGGTCAACCGCGTCGTACGCAGACTATGCGGGGGTCGGAACCGAGACCGGAGAAATCGAGTTCAAGTACGTGGTCGGCGCTGGTCATAATTCCCCGGACCTCAACTACCTCGGACCGGGCTCTCTCACCCTCAACGGGGGATCCATCACGGGCCGGGCCGGCAATGCCACCGGGCTGACCCTTCCCGCTCCCGGCGCCTCCGGATCTCTCAGCAGCAACAACGACATCGTGATCGACACGACCGGTCCGACCGTGACGATCTCGAGTTCGGAAACCTCCCCGACGAACACAACCCCCTTCGCCGTCACGGTCACGTTCAGTGAAGGGGTGACCGGCTTGATTTCGAGCGAGTTCTCCGTCACGAATGGAACGGCCAGCGGTTTCACCGGCACCGGCCCGAACTACATCCTGATGGTCACTCCGGCCGCGGACGGAACGGTAACGGTACAACTCCCCGCGGCGGCAGCCATCGACGGCGACGGCAACCTCTCCGAGGTATCCAACCTGTTCTCCATTGTTTACGACGGGTCAGACCCCTCGATGGTGATCACGTCGACGACGGTGACCTCGGGAGACACCAGCAACCACGGTTCGATCAACCTGACCTTCACGTCGAGCGAGGCGACCTCCAATTTCGTCGCGGGCGATATTACGGTAAGCGCAGGGACGCTCAGTTCATTCAGCGGTTCCGGCACGACGTACACCGCCACCTTCACGCCCGCCGGGAATGCGACATACACGTTCAGCGTGGCCGGAGGTACATACACGGACGGGGTAGGCAACACGAACAGCGTGAGCAACACGTTCACATGGACCTACGACGGATTGGCACAGTCGCTCATCAACGTCTCGATCACATCAAGCAACGCCAACACCGCGCTCGCGAAGGCGGGAGACACGGTGACCCTCTCTTTCACCTCGCTGGAAATGATCCAGACGCCCGTCGTTACCTTCAACGGGGTGGCGAACCTGGTTTCCTACACCAACCCGGTCGGGGGCAACTCCCTGAACTGGGAGGCGGCGGTCGTCATGCAGGCGGGAGACACCGAGGGTGTGATCACCTTCTCCGTCGCGTACAACGATCTCTTCGGAAACGCGGGAACGGCGGTAACCTCGACGGATGACTCCTCCTCCGTGACGTTCGACCAGACCTCCCCGACGATGACGATCACGTCAACCACGCCCGGAGTGACCTCCGGGTCGACCACGAACGACCCCGACATCGAGCTCACCTTCACCTCCAGCGAGGTAACGGCCAACTTCACTGCGACCGATATCACCGTGACCAACGGGGCTATCCAAAACTTCGCCGGGTCGGGCACGACCTATACCGCCGACTTCACGCCCACCGTGGACGGTCCTTGCACCTTCAACGTCGGGGCGGGAACCTTCACCGACACCTCGGGCAACGGCAACTCCGCCGCCACCCAGTTCACATGGACTTTTGACCTGACCGCACCGACGACGGGAACGGTCCTGGATGGAACCACAACGGGGACCGATATCGACATACAGACTTCGGTCACCACGATCGACGCGACCTGGTCCGGTTTCTCCGACGCCCTCAGCGGTATCGACGTGTACCGTTGGGCAATCGGCACGACCTCCGGGGGAACCCAGGTCCAGAACTTTACAACCTCCGGCGTCAGCGGAACGACCGCGACCAAGTCGGGACTTACCCTTTCCAGCGGCACCACCTACTACGTTACCGTGAAAGCCTACGACAATGCGGGCAACGCAAGCGCCCCCGTGACCACCGACGGCGTGTTGGTGGACGCCACGAACCCGACCATGACGATCACCGCCATCACGCTACATCCGGTCACCGGCAACGCGATAACTTCGGGAGCCACGTCGAACAACGCGACGATCCAGCTCCTTTTCACAGAAAGCGAACCGGCAGTCAATTTCATCATGAGCGACGTCGTGGTGACGAACGGCTTGCTGAGCGGCTGGATAGTTGGACCCACGTGGTTCAAGGCAACGCTCACGCCCACCACGGAAGGGACGTGCACCATCAACGTCCCGGCTGCATCCTTCACCGATGGAGCCGGGAACGACAACACGGTGAGCAACACGTTCACCTGGACGTACGATTCCACTGCCCCGCCCGTTCCAACGCTGAGTTCTCCCACGGACGGGCAGTCCCTCTCTGAAATCTCGCCGATCTTCTCGTGGAACGCCTCCTCGGGAGCGAACTGGTACCTTCTTGACTGGAAAATGCCCACGGCCACCACTACCGGGATTGAAACCGAGGCGACCCCCACGTCGTTCGACACCTCCGTCCTGAACTCCAGTTTTGACCACGCGCCCGGGACTTACTGGTACAGGGTGAAGGCGAGGGACGCGGCAGGGAACTGGAGTGCGTTTGCCACGGCATGGACCTATCACATCGACACGACCGGCCCGACGGTGACCATCACCGTACCCAGCATCGCCAATGGCGGGGCCTACAATAGCGGAAGCAATTACTATTTCGGCCCGGACTCCTACGACGGGGGGACAAACGAAGGCTACCTGGAGACGACATTCACTTTCTCGGAAGCGGTCACCGGTCTTGGTACGGGGGACTTTACCCTGACGGGGAACGTCTCCGGGGGCTCCCTGACGACGGTCGGAGTAACGGCAAATTCCACGACTGAATATTCCGTTCTCTTCGATTTCAGCGCACACATCGGGGGCAACGCTACGATCAACATCGCGGCGAATGCATGCCAGGATTCGGCTGGAAACTACAACCAGGTTCCCGGCACCGCTTTCGCGGTGAACTACGACAATGTTCAACCGACCGCCAACCCGGCCGCCACCAGTCCGGTCAGTTCCTACTCCTTCGCCATCGACATGAGCGGCGCGGACGACGCTTCCTCTGGACTGCAATCGATGTCCTTTTCCGCCGACAACGGCACCACCTGGACCCAGTCCAACGGGACGACCGCGGGCTGGGAAACATACGCCGCGAGTCCGACCTACACGCTCCCCTCCAGCCTCCAGGCGGACGGGTCGCACGTGATCAAGGTAAGGGTCAAGGACAACGTCGAAAACGTATCTCCCGTGGCCTCCGTAACGGTTGTCGTGGATACGCAACCGCCCACCGCGAGCGTGGTCATCAACAACGGGGACACCACAACGACCAGTGCGACGGTTACGTTGACGCTCACGTACAGCGACGGCACCGGCAACCCCGTCAATTTCGTGAAATATTCCAACGACGGATCCACGTGGACCGCCTGGCTCTCTCCGCAGACGAGCTATTCCTGGGATCTCACCAATTCGACCTACGGGGGAACATCCAGCGACGGAACGAAGACGGTTTATTACAAGGTAAAGGACCAGGTTTCGTTGGAGTCGTCGGTTGCGACAGATTCCATCGAACTCGATACGACGCCCCCGACCATGGCGATCACCACTCCCATCATGGTCGACGACTACATCAACGCGACCGAAACCACCTCCGTGACGATCTCGGGAACCAGCAACGCCAACGGGCAGACCGTAACCCTGACGATCACGGACGTCCAGTCGGCGACGGTGGTGGACACGACGACGGTGTCCTCGGGCGCATGGAGCGTGACGGGCCTGGACCTGGGAGGCCTCGATGACGGGTCCCTGACGGTCGCCGCGTCGGTCCAGGACACGGCCGGCAATACGGGCACCGACAGTGAAACCGCGACTCTCGACACGACGGCGCCGACCGCACCGGTCATCACCGCAGCGACGCCAACGAACGACACGACGCCGGAATGGAGTTGGTCGAGTGGTGGAAACGGCGGAAGCGGGACATTCCGGGTCAGGATCGTCGGTTATTGGCCGCCCCCTTCCTGGATCTCGTGGCCAAACCAGTCCGGATCAGGTTCCGGCTACCTGACGACAGAAACCAGTTGGACATCCGGCTCACTTGCCGAAGGCACTTACCAGTTCGAAGCACAGGAAGTAGATGCGGCGTGGAACTGGTCGTCTTCTGGATACCATACCCTCGTTCTCGACGGGACATCCCCGACGATGGCGATCACGTCGACGACGGTGAACTCGGGAGACACCAGCAACGATGGTTCGATCAACCTGACCTTCACGTCGAGCGAGGCGACCTCCAACTTCGTCGCGGGCGATATTACGGTAAGCGCAGGGACGCTCAGTTCGTTCAGCGGTTCCGGTACGGCGTACACGGCCACCTTTGCGAACGCCGGGGAAGCGACGTACACGATCAGCGTGGCCGTAGGTCAATACACGGACGGGGCGAACAACACGAACATCGTGAGCAACACGTTCACCTGGACCTATGACGCCACCAGCCCGACGATGTTGATCACGTCGACGACGGTGAACTCGGGAGACACCAGCAACGATTCAACGATCAACCTGACCTTCACGTCGAGCGAGGCGACCTCCAACTTCGTCGCGGGCGATATTACGGTAAGCGCAGGGACGCTCAGTTCG
>PVBE011522482.1_pt1 | contig 32686 bp, 32 predicted proteins | sample 1631181 | NCBI WGS metagenome assembly PVBE01 (sample SAMN08397723, study PRJNA350692) | Marine metagenome, whole genome shotgun sequencing project. | isolation source: water | place: Pacific Ocean | collected 2012-04
AGCTCCATGGCCAAAGGTGGCTGTAGCTCCATGGCCAAAGGTGGCTGTAGCTCCATGGCCAAAGGTGGCTGTAGCTCCATGAGCAAAGGCGGCTGTAGCTCCATGGCCAAAGGTGGCTGTAGCTCCATGAGCAAAGGCATGCCCATGATGGACTTCCATCGCATGATGATGTTCGGCGGCGGAGACATGCCTCGCAGCGAAGCTCAAGTCATGGTCAAAGTGATGACCATGGACGAAGACGGCAATATGGTTGAAATGGGTGGCGATGACCTCGACCTCGAAGGTCTTGGCATTGACATTGACCTAGAAAATCTCGGTGGCGCGGAGTTCGCCTGGACTGAAGGCTCCCATATGATGATGCAAGGCTCTAGTCAATTCACAGAAATGGAAGAGCGCATCTCTCGCTTGGAAGAGCAACTCAATCGCATCGAGGCACTCCTCAACCAGATTGCGAACAACTAACTTTCGCAACTTCCAATACAAAGGTCCTCGGCATGCGTCGAGGGCCTTTCCTTATTGCATTCAAATGTGCCAGAGCCTGTAAGGTGGGCAACAATGGACATCCTGAACAAGACCAGTCGGCCGCTCAAAATCAGTTTACCTGGTGGGAAAGTGCTCCGCCTTGGACCCGCCAAAGTAGGCCAAATTACTGCCAAGGCAGTTGCACACCCTGCCGTCCAGAAACTCCTTGAAGAAGGCGTTGTCGAATTGGTGAACGGAGACGGCGGCGCACAAAGTTCTGGTGGCGACTCGAACAACTCAGGCCCCGGCCCAAGCTCCGGCTTTTCCTCGGGTGGAGGGATTCGCCGAACCGGGAACCGCTAGGCTTTCTTCATGTTCCCTCTCCTCCTCACAACTCTCCTTGTCTTTTCGCCACTTCAAGGTGGAGAGGATTCCGCCACTACTAACGGTTTGTCCATATCGGAATTACCTGCATGGCTACCCCATGCGGAGCGCGGGGAGGCTCTTTACCTTCAAGGTGCAATCGTAGAAAGCAACGCCCTAATTGCTGACCTTGAAGACAGGCTTCTTATTCTTGAAAAAACAAACGCTGCTTCAAAGGCCTCCGGTGCGGACACGACCGAGTCTGGGAAAAATGTCGAACGATTAGGGCATGAAATCAATCGCGAACATCTCAATTTGGAAGAAAATGAAGCGCGGCTAACTGAATTAACTTCCCTTCTGAGCCTAGCCAATATCTGGCTCTGGCTTCAGTTTCACGGCCCCCCTGTTCTTGGAATTTTGCTGATGTTGGCCATTGGCCTTCAGCTCGCCAATTATGCGGGTCGTGCGATTCTCAAGCGCGCAAACAAAGATGGCGAACATGGGGACTCCGATGAACGCATTCAAAGAGCTGAAACTTTGGTCTTGGTTTTTCGCAAGGCCGCCTCGATTGCTCTTTGGTCTATTTGCATCATCGCCATCCTCGGCGAATTGGGAGTAAACACTACTGCCCTTGCTGCGGCTCTAGGTTTATTCGGGATTGCGATTTCTCTTGGCTCCCAGGGATTGGTCAAAGACTTTGTTTCTGGTTTTTTTATGCTACTAGAAAATCAACTCGCAATCGGCGATGTCATTTCTATCAACGGGAGCATTTCTGGGACTGTTGAAAACTTCGGGATGCGAGTCACTGTTTTACGCGATGGCTCCGGCACCCTTCACTTTATTCCTAACGGAAGCATTTCACGGGTGAGCAATCAAACCCATGGGTTCTCTAAAACCGTGTTCACAATCGGCGCTGGCTATCGTGAAGACCCTGATGAGGTCATCGAAGTAATCGAGAGCGTGCTCGCCAAGTTTGCTGAAGATCCGAACTGGAAAGAATTGTTGCTAGAGGAGCCTTCGGTATTGGGAGTAGATTCACTTGGTGAGTCCGAAGTCAGTTTTAAGCTCTCCCTAAAAGTGTCCCCCGGAAAGCAGTGGGGAATTCGGCGGGAACTCCTCAAACGACTCAAGATTGCCTTTGACCTCAATGACATCGAAATGCCTTTCCCCCAGCGGGTGCATTACACCGAGGCTACACAACCCGTTCCAAAAACGGTTCAGCGTCGCGAGAAGGTCAACTAAGGAAGGGCTCTAGCGTCCGATGTGTGAGAATCCCTTAGCGGGTCCCCATCAAACTTTTACGCCACCTTCCGGGGGTTGCACGGTGGCACGTTCGCGAAGGATGGGCGCAACAACCTCTGCAATGAATTCGTCAACCTGTTGCGGGGCACGGCCCACGAAGTGACTTGGGTCAACGAGATCATCGAGCGTATCCCTGACGGCAGAAAAAGCCTCGTCATTGCGAATGCGGTCTAAGAGGTCATTGACTCCGTCTTCCATTTTGACACGGGCTGCCGCCTCGTGGGAATGCACCCGAATGCGCTCGTGCAAATCTTGCCGGTCGCCTCCTGCTTGAACTGCCGCCATCAAAATGGACTCGGTTGCCATAAACGGCATTTCCTTTGCAAGATTTGCGTGAAGGACTTTGGGATAAGGAATCAAACCTGAAGCCACATCTTGAACTAGGAGCAAGATTGCATCAGCTGCCAAGAAGGACTCGGGAATCGCGATGCGACGGTTGGCAGAATCATCCAAAGTTCGCTCCAACCATTGATTGGAGGCGGTGTCCAAAGCATTCGGGGCTAGGTTTAATAAATAACGCGATAGAGCGCCAATTCGCTCGGAACGCATGGGGTTGCGCTTGTAAGGCATCGCAGAGGAACCAATTTGTTTCTTTCCAAATGGTTCTTCGAGTTCCCGGCGGTTCGCCATTAAGCGCAGGTCCACAGCAAATTTCGCCGCAGAGGCCGCAATCCCAGAAACCGCATTCAATACTATGCCATCCCACTTTCGGGGATAGGTCTGACCACACACCGGAATGGAGCGCCCAAAGCCCATTTTTCCGGCAACAGATTGATCGAGTTTGCGCACCTTTTCGTGGTCACCATCAAATAACTGCAAAAAACTGGCTTGTGTGCCGGTAGTCCCCTTTACACCACGGAAAGGAAGTCGCTCTAAGACATCTTCAACCTCCTCCAAATCTAATAAAAAGTCTTGCAACCACAGAGTTGCCCGCTTCCCCATCGTCGTGGGTTGCGCAGGTTGAAAATGTGTAAAACCAAGGACAGGCTGTTCACGCCATTCGCGGCAGAACTCATTCAGCGAACGGATTACACCCACCAATCTGGCGCGTAAAATCCGAAGTCCCTCCTTCATCAAAATTAAATCCGAACCATCCGCAACGAAACAAGACGTGGCCCCCAAGTGAATAATCGGCTTAGCGCTTGGCGCCTTTTCTCCGTAGGCGTGAACATGAGCCATAACATCGTGCCGAAGTTCGGCTTCGAGCTCAGCAATGCGTTCAAAGTCAATTTCGTCACGCGCAGCGCGCAATTCTTCAACTTGCTCCTCAGTCACATCCAAACCCAACTCGCGTTCGCAATCCGCAAGGGCAATCCACATGTCCCTCCAAGCCAAGGATCTGCGACGCGCAGAAAAGTTCTCCTGCATGGCCTGGCTTGCATAACGAACAGCCAAGGGAGAAGAGTAAGTTGAGTGAGAGTCTTGTGTCATGTTGTTAACCAAGGAAGGAGCCATGGCTCGGCGTCGTAGCTGTACCAACCCCAAGCAGCTAGCACGAGAAAGAGTAGCGTCAAGAGTCGAATACCGGCAGCCAAGCGCAAAGGAGCCTCATTTGCCCACCGTGCAAGCAAGATTGCCCCAACACCGCCCAACAAATCGGTCAGGATGTCGTGCACATCCGAAGCTCGGCCGGAAACGGAATTTTGGTGCCATTCATCTATAGTTCCTGCAAGTAATACCAGAAAAAATGACATCGCCCAAGCTGCAACATTGGTTGGAGCTTCTGAACCGAGAAGAATCAAAAAGCTCAATGCAAATATTCCAAACAGAGGGGCATGAGCCATTTGATAAAACCAAGGAGCAAACGACAGGTCGGATGATATATTCGGTGAGTAGCTTGAGGCCCAAACCAATAGCCCACAAGTCGTCAAGAACAAAGGAAGGCGAAGGAAAATGGAAAGTTTTCCAAAAGCCGCAAATAAAGTGGGGCTCACAAAACCTCCAAGTAAAAGGATAAATCTAAACTGGAAACTGAATGAGTTGTGGCGCCAATGGAAACCCTATCCACTCCGCTTCCGCAAAGTTCGGCAATGTTGTGCTCTCCAAACCCTCCGCTTGCTTCCAAGATTGCACCCGGGAAAGCCGAGCGGATGTTCGTCACTGCTAGGGGCAATTCGGTTGTCGAATAATTATCCAAGAGAATATAGGCGGCACCTTGCTTGAGAGCCATGAGCGCTTGTTCTTCGCTTTGCGCTTCTACGCCAACGGTTTTCCCTCCCGCTGAAGATACCGCTTGCGCAACGGTTTCTTCATAGTTAAGGCTTGAAAGAGCAAAATGGTTTTCTTTCAAAAGTAACTCATCTTCTAAATCTCGACGCTGGTTCACGCCTCCACCGGCAAGCACTGCGGCTTTTTGGGCATCGCGCAATCCAGGAACCGTTTTGCGAGTATCTAGCACTTGGATTTCCCCTTTAACACGGGAAACAAGGCGGGCGGTCAGCGTTGCAACTCCGCTGAGTTGTTGAAGGAGGTTTAAAGCCGTGCGTTCAGCAGCCAACAAGGCCCGAGCTGGGCCCAAGCAACTAAAGATTTCTTCGTCCTCTGAAACGGAGTCGCCATCCTCAGCCAACCATTTTTGTTCAATAGAGTCATCACAGAGGGAAAAAGCTAGCTCAGCCAAGGAAGTTCCTGCCAAAACACCGGTTTGGCGCACAACAATCCGGCCGCGGGCTTGGACACCTTCGGGTACCACCGCAAAGCTGGTGGCATCTTGGCTTGCGTGATCTTCCTCGAGCGCTCGGCGCACAAGGGAAACGCTCTCAAGGTCGGCAGACACCCTTTCCATCCGCCCATTCTACCTTCGCCTTTCTAAGTGCTTTTCCCTAAGTTTTGACTGAGCCCATTCCTTTTGATTTCGTTTGCGTATCCCTTCCGAGTTTCCTGCCACTGTGGGGGTAAATCGTGCATACCATTTTTGAACCCCGTTGGCGTAACCCTCTCCAACCCCAAGAAGGAGAGCCAAGTTGGACGGTTTCAAAGGAAAACCAAGGCGCTTCCGCTCCCTCACAATCAGCTCTGCGCGAGCTGGCCCGGTTCCCGGCACGCATTCCAACTCGGCTACTCCGGAACGATTCAAATCGGGGAGCCAGGTTGCCATGCCCAACTGCGGGTCGTCCCAATCGGGTTCCGGATCCTGAACAGAATCCCAGCCCGAGCGCAAAGCACAAATAAGAAGGACCCAAGCAACGGCTTTTTCAGGATTCACATACTACAGACGAAGCGTGGGCCTTTGCGCTACTCTTCAATTCCGTGAGAATTTAGGCCGCTTCGTTTTCGGCAACCCATTGCTCTCGCATTAAACAATCGAGAGCTATATCCACGGACAAATCATCCACTAAATCAATCCGTTTTGCCTCACCACCCTCATGATTGCAACAGAGACTCAACCTACCATCGCTCTGAAAAAGAATGCCGAACGGACCATGAATACCAGTCAACAAAATTGGCCATTGCGCACCTTGGGCCTGGAACGCTGGCCGAATATGAGTCAGTGCAGAAAGAAATCGTCCAGCAGCGACTCGTGTTTTCTCTTCAATGTCTTGTGTTAAGAAAGAGAAGTCTGGCCTCCCAGCGGGAAGGAGGGGAAGAACCTCGGGAACACCTTTGGTCGTGGTGGGGAGTCGAAGCTGCAAAACTCGCAGTGGAATCGCACGAGCAAGGACTTCCATTCGACGCCGAAGATCCTCGGAGAATTTTTCCGTCACGACCATCACACGAATATCGGTAATAGAACTGAAACGGCCTAACCAGCGATCAGGAGTTTCTTGAAACCTTGAAACGACGTCCAAGATTTCGTTGAAAAGGGAGGGTTTGATTGTGGCGGCCAAAAAAAGCAGGACCGGGCGACCCAGCGCATCCACGCCCCACAAGTCGACAGAGACTCCTTCTGCTAGCTCTAAGGGCTGCCCCTCCAAACGCAACCCGGGCTCCAAAAGACCAACATTCTTCTTGAGAAAGGTACGGACCGTGGCCGGAGACTTAGGAGGTGGATTCATGCTTATTGAAGTTCGGCGCCGGGTGGAAGCACCGGACGTCTACCCCCATCATGCCCTATATTTCCTGATTTTTCCAGGAAAGCGCAAAGAGCAACTGCTAGAGCGTCGCTTTCGTCCAAAGACCCGAAATCCTCGCATCCTTCAACTTGTGCGGCCACTAAATGGGCAATCATCTCTTTTCCAGCATTTCCGGCACCTGCAACACGCCTCTTCACAAGAGCTGGCGGAATTTCCATAAGGGGAATGCCCACTTCGGCTACGGTCACCAGGGCAACTCCTCGCGCTTCGCCCAGACGAAGGGCAGAGCGTGCGTTTTTCCCCATGAAAGCGGACTCCAAAGCAACTTCTGTGGGACTCCATTCCTCCAAAACGCAGACCAACTTCTTGCGGAAGAGGACCAACCGCTCTAGAAGAGGATTTCGCTCCCCTAATCTCCAAGTTCCAGAGTCAAGCCGCCGGACAGAATCACCGCATGCCTCAATGACTCCCCAGCCCACAAACCGAGTGCCAGGGTCAATTCCAAGGATACGCCGCGCTGCCATAGTGCCATGCTACCCGTAGAATCCCCCCATGTCTCGCGATTCAGCTGCCGTTCTGCTCGCCGCCGGTCTAGGCAATCGACTAGGCCGCGGGAACAAGGCGTTGATTGAGCTTCATGGCGAACCTCTCTTGGCATGGTCGCTTCGAGCGATTCAGGCCTGCGTCCGGGTTCAGCAGATTGTTCTGGTCATGGACACACCCTCCCTGCAGGAGCTGGAATCGCAATGGGACCTAACCCCAAACAAGCTCAGCGTGGACAAAGTGGTGGATGGAGGAGCCGAACGTTGGCTCTCAAGCCGCAATGGCTGTCTTGCCACGGACCCGAACTGCAAACTTGTTTTTGTTCATGACACAGCGAGGGCCCTTTTGGAAACGGAAACGGTTTCGGAGGTTTTGAATTTTGCTCACGAATCCGGATCGGCGCTTGCCGCCGAGCCCCTTGCGGACACGCTAAAACGAATGGGCCCTGAGCATCGAGTCGTGGAAACGGTTGCCCGTGAAAGTATGTGGCGCGCCCAAACTCCCCAAGCGGCCAAGCGCGAACTCATGCTGGAGGCTTTCCACGCATGGCCTGCGGACGGTTCCGCCCCAACGGACGAGGCCATGCTCCTAGAGGCCGCCGGGCATCACCCTGTTTTAGTTCCCTCACCTTCCAGCAACTTTAAAATAACAACGGAATCGGACCTCGAACTTGCGCAAAACATTCTTGCCGCAAGGAACACTCCCACAAACGCATGACTCTTGACTACTCCTACCGCGTCGGTCTAGGAATGGACTCCCATCGCCTAGAAGCCGGTCGCCCTTGCCGTTTAGGTGGTGTCCTTTTTGAAGACTGCCCCGTCGGCCCCGTTGGTCATTCCGATGGCGATGCGGTCATCCATGCTCTTTGCGATGCACTTTTAGGTGCCGCCGGCTTGGATGATCTGGGCACTTTATTCCCAGATACAGATCCACAATGGAAAGATGTAAGCTCGGACACCTTTCTCAAAGAAACGGTTTCTCTTTTAGAAAAAGAGGATTGGTGGATTGTGAACTGCGACATCGTTGTCGTGTGCGATGAACCAAAAATTAGCCCACAACGACAAGAAATCCGCAAATTTCTTTCGGAAATCTTGGTGATTTCATCAGAACTCGTCAACATCAAAGGCAAAACAACGGAAAGCGCAGACACAGGGCGAGTCGAAGTGACCGCGATTGTCCAACTCAAACACTAGGCTTGAAGCGCCCAGAGATGGGCGTAGTGACCACCATCCTCGACGAGTGAGTCGTGGGTTCCATCTTCGATTACTTTCCCGTCGGCGAGGACCAAAATTCGGTCGGCAGCACGAATCGTGCTCAAGCGGTGAGCAATCGCAAAAGTTGTTCGTCCTTCCATTAAGTTTTCCAAGGCAGCCTGGACGCGTCGCTCGGATTCAGAGTCCAAAGCGCTTGTGGCTTCATCAAGCAACAATACATCAGGGTTCTTCAAAATGGCTCGAGCAATAGTGACGCGTTGGGCTTGACCGCCACTCAGTCGAGCGCCGCCTTCCCCTACTTCAGTATCCAAGCCATCTGGCAGAGTGTGCAAAAAATCCCCAAGGTTGGCAGCCTCGCAAGCGACTTCAACTTCCTCGTCAGTTGAACCGGGTCTTCCATAACGAATGTTTTCTCGAAGGCTTGTCTGGAACAGGAAGGGGCTTTGGCTTACCACTGCAATCCGATCCAACCAATCCGAAAGAGCTATTCCTTTCAAATCTTGGCCATCCACGAGAACTTTCCCCTGGGTAGGGTCGTAAAAACGAGCGACCAAATCCAAGAGAGTGGTCTTACCAGCACCCGAAGCACCAACCAACGCTAAGGTCGAGCCCCGCGGAACTGAAAAGCGGATTTCGGACAGGGCTTGGGGCTCACCACTTCCATACTTAAAACCAACGCCTTCAAACGCCACATGCTCCTGCAAACCATTAAAGGGAGCTGGATTTGGAGAGTCCGCAAGGGCGGTTTTAAGGTCAAATACCTCAAAAACCCGCTCGGTGGCTCCCATCGATGTGTAAACAATAGAAAGTGCCTTTGACAGACGCTTCACGCCATTGAACATAATGGCAATTGCGGCAAAAAATGCCGTCATTGAACCAGCATCCCTAAATAGAGGATGCCACAGATTCACAAGAGCAATCACCGCAATCAAAATTCCAACGCCACCATGACTAAGAAAGTTGGTAACAGCCAGGCTAAAGGCTTGAGTCCGAACCATGCGCTCCGTTTGCTTTACGAATGCTTGGTTGGCCTTATGGAATTCTTCGGCCTCACGGTCTTCCATTCGGAAGGCTTTCACTACGCGAATACCTGAGAACATCTGAGTCAAGGATTGGGTTGTGTCCCCAAGCCTCGCTTGAGATTGCGCACTTCGCTCTCGAATTTTAGGGCCCAACTTGATGACGGGCCAGGCAAGAAGTGGGATGAAAAACAGCATCCCAAGAGTTGCTTGGGGAGCAGCAAACCATGCCATGGTGAAGGCCGCCAAAATATTGAACGGCTCCTGAATGATTTCTTCCACAATGAGAAGAAGAATCCTAAGGCTGGTTCCGACATCAGCCGTCAATCGAGAAAGCAAGTCACCCAAGCGACGCTTGGAGTGAAAGCTCATATCTAATCGCAAAACATGTTCTGCCAAATCTTGGCGCAAGTCCGTGACCAACCACACACCTAGCATGCGGGAAAGGCGAATGAAAACATATTGAATAAGTGCAAAGAGAAGGGCCGAAACAATGAGCGCTCCTCCGAGGACAAGAATCGAACTTGCTTGTTCTCCCCATCCGAAAAAGTCCAGGCCTGCAAGCTCAGTGCTCAACCAGGCATCGAAGCGGTCCAGTGCCGAAAGTCCCACTGCCTCCACTTCCGTGGAAACCGGGAACAGTAAATTCACCAGTGGTTTAAGGAGAGCAATATTGGCTTTAGAGCCAATCGCGGCAACTGCGCCCAACAACACCACCAAAACGGCCTTCTTCCGATACCGCCTTAGGTATGGGAGAAGCCGATTAATGGTGGCAAAGATTCCGTTATTACGGGCCAAAGCCCGACACTCCTGGCCTACTCGGCCATTACTTTGTCAATGTACTCAAAGAAGTTTACATTCACGAAATCGCTTTCAACAAGGTACTTGTGACGCTCGTTTTCTTTCCAATCCAACACCTTTGCTGGCTCGGACCGATAATTGAGTTTGTAAATATACCAACCAGTCACTCCACGGACTGGCCCATATATTTCGCCGGGAACCGCTTCGAAGAAAATGTGCTCAGCAAGTGAACCGCCTTCCACAAACCGAAGGTACTCGTTTTCTCCGAAGAACTCTTTCAGTTGGTTCAGGCTCAGGGAGCCAAAGCGTCCCTTCTTTGGAGGAGTGGCTTGCGCAGGAGCACCCTTCACAATCTCTGGAAGCTCGCTCCACTTCATCAGGGTCTCGCCCCAATCCGCATCAGCGGCCAACTCCTGTTGGGCGGATTGGCAATTTTCAAAGGCCTTCGCAAAAGAGTCGCCCTCCATGGGATAACGGCCCGTTTCCATACTTCGCGCAGAAAACAAAATGACTTCGGCATCCGACTTGCCATCAGCAAGAAAGTTCTTTCGCGCTTCAAGGTTGGCAATCAAACCTTCCTCAGGAAGACCATCTTCCCACTGATCCCTGAAGGACTGGCGGAGGCGGTAAACTTGGTGATAAGCTTCCATAGTTGGATATCCATAGAACTGCAAAACAACCTGCTCATAACTAATAGGCGAGTTTTCGTACTCAATTTTTTCCTCGTCAATTCGAGCAAGGGCCTCTTTGGGAGAAATCAAAAGCCCTTTGGCTTCTAAGTCCTCAGAAACCTTAGTAACAATGTCTGTAAATTTCCGGGCTCGATCCTTCTCAACAGGACCAATGAGAAGTTCACACCTTGAAAGCATCTCTTTGGTCGTGATTTCTTGATCGTTAATCTGCAACGAGATGCCCTCTCGCAAACCATCGAAAGGATACTTGATATCCGCAGCCAACCAGAGCCAGCGCATTAGGTATGGTCGAAGAATCATCTGGCTCATCATTTCATCTACTTGATACTTCTCGCCTTTCGCCCAAGCTTCCCTAAAGGCATCCTTAGTCGCACCTTCAACCATATTTTCGTACATAGAGTTTGGTTCGTCCTTTTTGAAAATTCCACTCAAATCTTCTTCATTCCACGCCTCAGGATTGGGGGGAAACAAAAGACGGTCAATGAGCAGCGCATTGTGGGCTTCGAGCCTGTAGCCCTCAGTGGTGTTACCCGTAGCCCGGACTTGCTCCCAGAAATCGATGTCTGAATTGCGGGCCTTAGCTTGCTCCTCAAGGGATTGGATGCGGGCATCAATGTCGGCCTCAGAAACAGCGTAGAGCTCCATATCGTCACCCCGCTCTTGCCTTCGGGCCACTTCACTATCCAATAGCGCCTGGATAATGGATTGATTGACTTTGGAGGCACCCGCCGTAAAGACCAGGTTATTTTCATAGCCTGCGGTGATTACGGAATCGCCACCACATGCCACGAGGCTCAAAAGGAAGATGGGAATGTAGGATTTTTTTAAGCTAAGATTTGTCATCAGGTTCTCCGAAACTCGGGAAGCCGCGTATTCTACGGGAGAGTGGGAAGCAGATAATCCCTCTTGTATGAAAAAATCCCACCCTACCCTGCCCCTGCTTTGCCTTTTTATAGGCATAAGTTGGAGTCTCTCGTCCTGTCAACCGACAGGACTGCATGTTGGGGAAACTATCATCCCTAAAGTCGCCCTTGAGCGGGCAGCTTCTGAAATGGGTCAAACCTATAGCCAATTTGGCCAATCCACTCTTTTTTGGGAAATGCTGCGAGAAGGATGGGGCCCCGCATGGATTCTTCATTCGCAACTCCCTGAAGAGAGTGCTTTGGCTCGCCAACAATCCCTGGAAACTGCCCTATTGCTTCACCGAGGCGCTAATTTTGAAGCTTTGGCTCGGAAATCCGCTGGCTTGGGCTTAAACGAAGACCCTGCTGACTACCCTCGCGCTCCAAATCCTCACAACCTTGGTGGACGCGCAGCCGCAGCCGTTGCCGCACTCGAGGAAGGGGAATGGGCGGGCCCTCTTCGAACTCTAAAAGGGTGGGAATTGGTTTACCTTCGCCGCCGCTTTGAAGGGCACCGCACTAGGGCCGGCGTCCAGGTCGTTCGGATTATCCATCCCATTGGCTCCGCTGTTTCGCAGGAGAAGGCAAAGGAAATGTGGACTACACTCCCCCTTGGAGGATCACAAGCCCTCCTTGATTCCCTCCCGGCGAGCTTCCGCCACGGCCGAATTGAACAAGACTCGTGAAACCAGCCATCACCACTCTTTTTTTGTTTCTTGCTTCGCTATGTAGCCTTCCAGCGCAGGAAGCGTACCCCAAGAAGAAAAAGAATCGCTGTACAGTTTGCGAACACGATTCTTCCATCATGGAAGCCAGCAATATCAATCACGGCCCTTTCATTTTTGGGAGGTCGGATTCTCAACGCATCATGGATGACATGGTTTGGCAACCTATCTGGATGGAGACTAAGCATTATCGCTTAGGCGGAGATTTCCCAAAATGGAAGATTCCCGAAGTGGAAAGGAAGATTTACAGAGCGGAGCTTTCTGAACTCCAAAAGAAATACCCGAAAGTCAATCCGAAAACAAGAACTCTCGACAAATGGCACCGCATCCACCTTTTGGCCAATCGAATGGAGAGGTTTTATTCGGATGCTCGCGCAAGTTTTGGCTGTTCCCCTCTCGAATTTTTGGATGAGGGAAAAAATAAACGCCGAGGAACAGGCCCTTACCTTGGGGAAAAGGACAAGTATGAAATCCTCGTCGTAGACGAACGCACTCTATACCGTGAATACATGACTCTCAATTGGGGTCTTGCCTATGTTAAACCTCAAAGGTGGAATAATGTTGACAGAGACTGCCTTTGGTTTGGGTTAAGTCTTGAGCAAGAAGAAATTGAACACGACAGAAAACTACAAAACATTGTCATTCATGGCCTTGCGCATAATTTGTTAGATGGTTACATGCATTACTCCTTTGAATTACCTGTCTGGCTAACTGAAGGATACGCCCATTGGGCTGAGAGGGAAAATGACCCTCGTTACACTACTTTTTGTTCCGTTGAAGGCTCCCTGCACGAAGGGAAAACTCTGATTGATTGGCGACCCGAAGTTCGCAAGCTCGTCCGCAAAAATGAGGCTGCCAGTTTTGCCACTTTAATTCGCCGGGCATCCTTCGCCGAAATCGGCTGGGAAGACCATTTAATCTGTTGGTCCAAAATGGATTTTTTGTTGGAAACTAAGCCCAAAGAATTTGGCGTCTTCCTCACTGAAATTGTTTCTCGTCGAGACAAGCAAGGATATCCCGATGGGTCGAACATGGACAATGTTCAGCGGGACGGATTCAAAAAGCACTTTGGATGGACATTAAATAAAGCAGAAGAAAAGTGGAAGGAATGGGTTCTTGTGACCTATCCAACAAAGTGACTTCCCTTCGCGAATTTATTGTTTTTGACACAGAAACAACTGGCATGCCTCCGGGTGCTCGTCTAGTTGAAATCGGCGCTATCAAGGTGCGTGGAAAAACGATTGTGGAGCGGTTTGATGAATTAGTTTTTCCTGAATGCCCCATCCCCCAAGAGGTTATTGATGTTCATGGGATTACAAACAAGGCCGTTTCCGGAGCGCGCGTGGCCTCGGAGGTTCTTCCTGACTTTTTCGCCTGGGCAAAGGGACTTCCTCTCGTTGCCCACAACGCTCCCTTTGACGCTGCCATGCTTGCGTCGGAATGCGCTAGGCTTTCGATTCCATGCCCAGACAATCCAACGCTGTGTACTCTTCAAGCAAGCCGAAAGCTACTCCCAGGCCAATCGCACTCTCTAGAAAGCCTCGTCTCTGACCTTGGCCTTCCAGCGGCAACTCATCACCGCGCTGGCGAAGATGCCTCTCATGCATTAAACCTCCTTTGGCACCTTCAAGCTTTCAAGGGAAATAAATTCAAAAACACTTATATGGGCTCCGGAAAACCAATCAGCGCCTATGCTCCTGAGGCTCCTTCCTTGAAGGGAGGCAAAACAATTCTTCAAGAATGCGCACACAAGGCTGAATCCGTTGATATTCAGTATGTGTTCGCCAACAGGGGTCGAGCCAGCCTGCGGGTTAGCCCTCGTTTCTTTTACCAGCGGCGATCCACCATTTTCATGGAAGCCTTATGCCATCAAGCCTTTCATTACAAAACCTATCGAATCGATCGGATAGCGAATGCTAGGCCATGTCCTGAGGCTCCACCGCCCACAGTTCGCCGCTAAATCACCATTTCTCCCTCTTTTTTTCCAAACAGGGCAAGTTTGCCCTAGAATACGATTCATGGCTTGCTGATATCCCTATCTCGGCGAGTTTTTTCTGTCCATATTTTGGGCAACTCCCCACAACCCCAGCCCCAGCATCATGGCTGAAACTGAAACACAAGACCTTAACGAAGAAGTCGTTGAGATGGAGACCGAGGTCGTTATCGAAGAACAACCTCCTACCCCTGATCACGACACATCTCACCCAACGATTAATCAAGACGAAGTTGTTGAAGATTTCGAACGCGAAGATCTCGAGGACAAGTACTTGGACCTCAAAGATGAAGTTTGGCGCCTGCGGCGAAGCCTGAATCTGAACCCTGCTACGGGACAAACCCCAAACAATGGCGGATACTCCTCTCCAGGTGGATTTTTAAAGCGCCAACGCGTTGCCGTTTTCATTGACGTCCAAAACATGTACCACTCCGCCAAAAAAACTTTTGGCCGGAATCTCTCCTACTCCAAAATGCTCCGTCATTGCGTAGGCCAGCGCCGCCTCGTTCGCGCAACGGCATATGTCATTGAGCGCGAAGGCCTTGATCAGGCTTCCTTCCTGGATCATCTCCGCTACTGCGGCATGGAAGTAAAGAAGCGCGAGGTCATCGAGCGCGTAGACGGTTCGCGCAAAGCTGAGTGGGAACTTGGCATTGCCATGGACATGCTTAAGATTGCCGACAAGGTTGACGCTATCGTTGCTGTTTCCGGCAATGGTGTTTTCTCCGATGTTGCTGAAATCATTAAAGCTAAAGGAACTCGCTTCGAGTGCTGCGCCTTCCGCGATAGCATGTCTGACCTTTTGGTTCGCTCTGTGGACCAGCACCACCTTCTTTCCGAAGAACACCTGTACTAGACCAAGACCCGAATCCAACTATAAGCCGCTCGATTCTTCGGGCGGCTTTTTTATTTCTTCGGTTTGGGCTTTCCCCAACCTCCCCCGCCGGGAGTTTGGATTTGTAGGCGGTCTCCTGGAACAAGGTCCACCATTTCGCCCGGGTCGAGAATTCTCCAACGGCCGTTTTGAAAAACCCTGTCTACGCCAGGTTTTCCAGCCGTCCCCCCCGCGGCTCCAACTGGAGAGGACTGCCTTCGGGTTGCAACAACCCCTAATCGAACGGGTTTGAGAAACTCCATTTCTTTGATGACCCCGTCGCCTCCTGGATGGAGGCCTTTCCCGCCTGAACAAGAGCGAGTGGAATAGCGAATTATCCGAACAGGCAACTCGGACTCAAAGACTTCAACGGGTGTGTTTAGAGTGTTCGTCATATGAACCTGAACGGCATCGGCACCCGCACCGCCAGGACCAGCACCCGCACCACCGCCAATCGTTTCGTAATAAACGAACTCGGATCCACTTGGGCGTTTGCCCCCAAAACATAAATTATTCATGGTGCCTTGAGAAGCGGCGGGAATCTCTTTGCCAAGAAGGGCTCTCATTCCTGCAAGTAAAACATCTGCAAGACGTTGGCTCGTCTCTGTGTTTCCAAGTGCCACGCCCGCTGGTGGCCGCGAATGAATCAGGGTTCTTGGAGCCAACTTTAAAGTGATGGGCTCCAAAATCCCGCCTGTTTCAGGGAGTTCCCTTTCAGAAATGGTCTGCATTAGCCAAGCTACTGCGGACAGCACAACAGCTCGATGAGTGTTCCAAGAACCAGCCGCCTGAGGTGATGTGCCAGAGAAATCCAATGTCATACGAGGGCCTGTTTTCGCCAATCGGAGGGCAATGCGCGGCGTCTCTTTTCCATCGAGGAAGTCGAAGGTCGTGACCTCTCCATCCGGCCAGGTTTTCAACATTAGCCGCGCCAAACGTGCGCCATGGTCATACAAAGCACTCATCGCATCAACTAAGGTTCTTCTCCCATACCGCTCGGCCAAGTCGTTAAATCGAGCGCTTCCTCGGTGGAGGGCGGCGCATTGAGCAAGCAAATCCCCTTTGCGAGCGGCTGGCTCCCGCATCTTCGTTTCAAACAACTTCCATATCTTTGGATTGGGCGCTCCTTTTCTTTGAAGAAAGGTCGGAGGAATCAAAACGCCTTCTTCCTTCAAGGATTTCGCACCCGTCAAACTCCCCGGCTCCACCCCTCCAACATCGTTGTGATGAGCGCGATTTAAAAGGAAGCCAACCCGACTTCGACCGACATGTAAAGGAGCAACAACGGTGACATCATTTAAATGAGTTCCTCCCTGATGGGGGTCATTCAAAACAACGACATCACCCCGTTCAGGATTTAATTTTTTCAAAATAGCTGGCACGGTCAAGTGTGCGCTACCTAAGTGAACAGGGATATGTGCGGCGTGAGCAATCAGGCGACCATCTTCATCCAACAAGGCGCAGGAATAATCTCGCCGCTCTTTAATATTGGCCGAAACAGAAGACTGCCGCAAAGCTTCCCCCATTTCTTCTGTAACGCTTGCAAACAAGTGCTGGAAAACCGATAGCTGTCTGCGCATCCCTATTTCATCCTCCTCAAGACAAGGCAACTCCATGGGTCGATTCGGGCATTCCAGCTAGGCGGGACTACTGTCGTGGCTGAATATTCTGCAACAAGGGCAGGCCCTTCAATGTTGGCCCCAGGCCGAAGGTCTTCTCGTCTGTACCAAGATGCCCTTCTTGGGCGGTGATGCCCATCTTCCGGGAAGACGGCGGTCTGGGCCTCAATGGCCGTTGGGGAATAACGGCGGGCTCGTTTCTTTACCCAGCTCTCGGAACTTGGACCATCAGCCTGAAGACGCACCGCAACCAACTCAACCTCTTCCTCAGGGCGAGTGAATCCAAATCGCTTTTTATGGGCAGCGTGAAATCGTTCTAAAACTCTTGGTCCTTCAAGAATCGGAAAAATCCCAGATTGCCCTTTGCTCCGAAGCTCTAAGACTTGGCGAATCAAGATGGACCTTTCGCTTAGACCTTCAGCCATCAGTTCAAAATAAGCTCGGTCCATTAAGGGTTGGATCAATCCTCGCCGTACCTTCTTGGACGGTAGTTTTTGTAATACAGATTTAGAAAAGCCCCGCCTTAATGGAGCAGCCAGTAAGCCCAAGGCGGAGAAGGCACCTGGGAAGGGAGGGATTACGACTTCTTTCATTCCTAGCCGATTGGCCAGCCAGGCTGCGTGAAGAGCGCCGGCCCCTCCAAAGGCATAAAGATTTAATTCTCGAGGGTCATGCCCTTCAGCAAGGCTGACACGCCGCAAAGCTCTCTCCATTTCAGCGCAAGCAATCTCTAACACTTCGGCAGGGTTCGCTTTCAAGGAGTGGAAAGCTTGCGAGGCTTTCTCTATATCGAGCGGAGCTTCTCCATCCAAAAAAAGCCGGGGATGCAGTCTTCCACAAAGAAGGTGAGCATCCGTCACTGTGGCTTTTTTGCCCCCTCGTCCATAACAAGCAGGGCCTGGGTTTGCGCCAGCCGACTCAGGCCCTACTTGCAGAACTCCAGCAGGATCAAAGCTAGCCAAACTGCCGCCCCCCGCACCTACCGTATGCAAAGGAAGCCCCCTCGCCAACAAGGTGTGGCCGGCTACTTTCATTTCTTGCAATGGGAGCTCTCCGGGTGGAAGCAGAGCCACGTCCGTACTGGTCCCTCCCATATCCAACGTCAAAATAGTGGAATCACCCCGTGCATTGGCTAGGGTCCGCGAGGCCGAAAGCCCTCCAGCTGGTCCGGACAAAGCTAAATGAACTGGCTCATGCGCAGCAGACTCAGCGGAGCAAGTTCCCCCATCGGACCGCATGACTCGTAGCCGGCTTTTTGACCCCCACTCTTTCCTGAGCAAAGATTCCAATTTTTCCAAGGCTGGCCCAACAATGGGTTGAAGACCGGCATCTGCCCACACAGTGCTTGCGCGTTCATATTCCCGCTGTTCTGGGGCAAGTTGGCTGGATAAAACAACTGGTACACCCAATTTTTTCAGAGCACGCCCAAGGCGTTTTTCATGCTTAGGCTCCTTCCATGCATGCAGAAAGCAAACTGCAATAGCTTGGGGTTTGCTCTGTCTTGCTTTTTCAACCAGACGATTGATTTCTGCCCGAGACAAGTTTTGAATGGTTCTCCCGTTAGCGCTCAAGCGCTCCTGCGCTTCAAAAATTAAGTGGCGAGGTTGGTTCGGACGAGTCGCCTTCGTTTCCAAATCAAAAAGAGCGTCCCGATTCTGTCGGCCGAGGGCCAATACATCGCGAAACCCACGCGTAACAATCATTACAACCCGCCCAAGTTCGCCAGTCAGAAGTGCGTTGGTTGCGTGGGTGGTGCCATGTAGAAGCTCTACCGAAGGCGCCTCGATGGACAGAGCGTCGAGTGCATTAAAGACTGCGTCCGATGGCGATTGTGATGTAGTTGGACACTTATGAATCAGCCAACTCCCTTCCCCGTCTGGAAGAAGAGCATCGGTGAATGTCCCCCCTGTGTCAACGCCTACACGAACGCCCATGTCTCCGAACTAGGACTCGTAGAGAACAGGGCCTTTCACTAAGCGAGCTCCCTTGGAGTCGCAGACTGAATATGTTGGATTATCACCCCCCCGAATCATCCGAGCCGAACCAAAAAGACCGTCTTTCCGGATGGCGTAAAAACTCAAATTAAAGGAGGGCCGATTTTCTTTTTCACTCCAAAGCCTCGGCTGCCAAGTTCGTTGGCGTTTCACTTGCGAGACCACCCGCTTTAAAGCGTAAAGACAGGCTTCTTCGGGAGTATCCCCTGACCGCATACGTTCCACAACTAGCCAGGATCCGCCAGAGTGAATGGCAGACTCTCCACGCCCGGTTGCTCCAGCACTACCAACTTCATTGTCGCAAAACAGGCCACACCCAATGAGCGGAGAATCCCCGATTCGTCCAGGGATTTTGAAGGAAAGGCCTGAAGTTGTGGTCGTACAACCCACATCTCCACTGGCCGAAAGAACCGAACAATGAATTGTTCCATATAGCCTTTCAAAGTCGGCATTTTTTATTTCGTCTCCCGCAGGCGAAAGCCAATCGTCATCCTTGGAATGAGAGGCACGCCACTTCAACCATATCTTTCTTGCCCGGTCTGTTAGTAAATTCTCCTCTTTGAAACCATAACTCAATGCGAAGTCCTTTGCCCCTTGGCCCACTAGATTGACATGGTCGGTATGGTCCATCACGATTTCTGCAACCTGGGCAGGATGCATGATGTTTTCAATGCATGCCACCGAGCCTGCATTGTGAGCGATGCCATCCATGCAGGCGGCATCCAACTGAACGACCCCTTGCTCATTCGGAAGTCCCCCATAGCCCACCGAAATATCATTTGGGTCCGCCTCGACAATCGCTACCCCCTGAATGGCGGCACTCACGGGACGTGTTCCTCCCTGCACTTCCTGATAAGCCTTTGCAACCGTTCGGAGCCCATTCGCAGAGGCAATCACAACAGCCCCTTTTGCAGGCAGAGGAGAGCCCGTGGATGCTCGGTGAGGATTAGCGCGGAGAGGTCCAGAAAAGGGAAGACCAGCAAGTCCAGCGCCTGCGGCAAGAACGGTTCTGCGGGAGATGTTTGGCTTCGTCATATGCCCACTTTAGCCCCGCCAAAGAAAAACCCCCCCAGCCCGAAAGGGGATGGAAATTAGACCCTTTCTCCGAAAAGTAGGATCCAATTCCAGGCTGGAGGGGCGGTTTACCTCTTCGTGAGGGGTTGGACGAAAGAAAAACCAACTAGTTCCACAAAAAGAGGGAGGCAACTACTCCCTCCTCAGCGTGCATGGCCGTACCAACGGGCTAGTCGTTCTGGAGATACACCTAATCGGTAAAGAATCGGAAAACTATGCCAACATAGGGAGGCTCGAAAAGGGCGACCTAGGAACCTACGACCTGAGCCCCTCAGGGTCGCGGGAAGTCGAATCATTGCGGAAACCTTCCTCAATCGGCAAGCAAATTCAATGTCTTCCATGAGCGCTTGCTCGGGCATTCCACCACAAGCTTCAAAAGCTTCGCGAGTGCAAAAAATACCTTGGTCCCCGTAGGGGATTCGGTTTCCCTTCGACCTCCAATCTGCAGTACCCAAAAGAAATCGCATCAAAAAACCAGCTCCTTCTGGGATATTGTGCCGGAGACGAAAAGCACCCCAAGCTTTGCCCCCTCTCCTGGCAACCCCTTCGAGCATTGCGCCGGCTTCTTCCGAAAGATGGGAGTCGGCGTGCAAAAAGAGAAGCAGTTTTCCTTTCGCATAATCAGCACCCAATTTCATCTGGGCGCCTCGGGATGGCTCACATTCCAGCACATCGTCCACTCCTGCTAAATGCGCTTGTTCGACCGTCCCATCTCGGCTATTGCCATCCACCAAAATGGTTTGCCAATCAGGAAAAGCTCGGACCAATCGCTTCAAAAAAGACTCAATCTCCAAACCCTCCTTGAAGGTTGGAATAATGACAGAAACTAGCACAGATTAGTGTTTGACAATCAACCCATCGAAGGCGAAAGTTTTGCCACCTTGGAGGCGAGCGTGCACATCCAAATAAACAGCTTGATTAGCTGTGCCGGTTATCGTGATAGGCCTATTCTCAAAGAAGCTTGCATTTAAATCTACGCCCAACATCGAATTAATCAGTGCGCCTGTTTTCAAATCAAAAAGCTCAAGGTCCACCTTCCCCATTCCAGGGCCACCGATAGCTTCCAAGGTCAGTTCTCGAGCAAGGCCCTCCCAGTGGAACCAAGCTCCATTATCCCGAACAAAGGTAACAGTGCCTCCATGGGTTTCGACTTTCCTGGTCCTTTCAACATAATCGGCATCAATCGTGCTCCAGGGCCATGGCCGATAACCCTGTGTGTTCGAGGGGTTTCTGGGAGAGTAAGTGGTGAATCCAGGGTCGAGGTCGTCCACGCTACTATCAGTGGCTATCGTTTGCCAGGCTTGGTTTGGATTATCCGACCCATACGCAAACCCAACCTCGGTTCCAGTAATCAAAAGATCCGCACCAAGCCCCGTCACTGCAGACCCCAAAGGGAGGCTAAGATAAGGAGGATAGTCCTTGCCCACTCTATTCCATTGAAGTGCTGACGAGCTACCGGCGAGGAAAGGACCAACATCTAACTTGTGTACACCTGTACCGGAAGTGGAAACATATAGAGTGTTGTCATTCGCAAAGCTATGAGATAATGCAAGTCCTCGAACGAAGGAGTCCATTCCAACTGTATCGACCATATCGAAAGTCGCTGCCGACCCACCATTGTCGGTAATCCGGAGGATATACGGGGAATCCACCGTAGTTGCCCACAAAACCGGGTAAGGACTTGAAGGACTTCGAGACCAGGAGGGATCAACTACCAATGCGGTAATGAGCCCGGTCGATGGGTGTTCCCCAAGCCAAGTCCAAACGTAACCAGAACCATTCGGGGCATTGACGTCAAAGTCTAGGCGGAAAAGGTTGGGGCCTGCCGTTCCATAAATATCCAAAAGTCCCGCGGTGGCGGAAGAGTCGAATGTAGGAGCAATTGCTATGCTTGAAAGGTGACGAACTGGCAGATATTGCTGCCCACTTGGGTTACTTGGGACGTAGGCATCGTTCACTTCAATGGGATTTTTCCCACCTTCTAGAAGTAGAAACGCGCTTTCGCCCAAGCCTCCTAATTCAGACCGGGTGCTCGCCACAATAGTGTGGTCACCACTGGGGTCTGAACTATCAAAGTGAGGTGACATAGCCAAAGATCGTATATAGGTGAAGGGATTAACAGTTGTTTCAATCCAACCTTCCAGATTGTTGTAAAAGGGATTCGCCCCCTTAGTTGGATCCAACCAAATCGCCAACCCACTAGCCCCACCGATAGCCACAGTTCCATCGGAAGCAAAGTTCGGAGACACCACAATAGGTTTTTGGAAAGTTACTTTGCTTTGCTGGATTACACTCAATCCACTGAGCGTTCCCAGTACGCCCGACCCTATGAGCTGGCCGTCATTACCGTTGAAACGCGCCCACAAGGTTCCTGAGCCATAGCAACCACCAAAGGCCATAATGTCACCATTTGAATCAATACCAACATCAACTTGGCGAACATAGCGTTCGTTTCTTGTACGAGTCTGAATCCAGTGGTTGCCTGAATCGCGACTTCTAAATAAGCCCTCAGAGCGGCCAAAGTAAATAAGCCCAGTCGTTTGGAAATCAGGGGCCTCCGCGAATCCCATCAGAGGTTTCCATCGACTTGCAGCTCCCTCTGCTACTTCCACCTCGAGAAAGAAGTCTTGCCAATTACCAAAGTCATCCCAAGAAAGGCCACCATCATCACTTCGAAGAATCCCAACCAAATTGTTTGGATCTCCAGCATCAGGGTAATAATAAATAGAAAGGTAAAAATGACTTAGACCTGAGGTAGATGCGGGGCCAGCCTTCGTGGAATGAATACTCGTAATTCTCGAAATAAAGGTTTTTTGGAGGTTGAAGGTCACGCCACCATCAGTGCTACGCCATAGTTCTCCTTCGTCTCCAATTGGAGTGCCGGCGGCACTATTTTCCCTGCTACGGCCAACAAGAATGGTGCCGTCCCAGAGAAACTCTCTTGAAAAGGCAATTGCGGAGATGGACCAGTCGGTTGGCCCATTTGCTTGTTGGCTGAGGGTGGCATGTTCAGTCCAATTTTGACCAGCATCCTGAGACATCATGACAAGCCCATTGACGCTCGCGATAATCGTCTTTCTCCTGGGATCTGGGGATCCAGGATTAAATGCTGAAACCATTTTAACTTGGCCAAAGTCATCGTCTTGCCCAAAAGAATAAATCGGAGTCGCAAACCAAGACCCGACGCTGATGTCCCAGGCGTAAACATTTCCATGCTTTGTTAAGACGAGAACCCCACCCACTCCATTTGCAGGCGCGGAAAGAGATGTAACAAAGTCATCATTTGCCGGCATTCCTATCGTTTTGAGAACCTCGCCGGACTGCGGATCATATGTCCAAACACCGTCAGTAGTTCCAATAAAATAAAGTGGACGAACTAAGTTCGGAAAATACTCAACTTGAGTGCAGTGAAACTGTTGCAGCTTGTCCCCCCCAACAACCTCCCAAGTTAAACCTTCATCGTAAGAATGGCTGACTTTCGCAGAGGCGTTCTGGCAAAGAACAATTTCATAACCAGTGCCTGTGCGAAAATTAGGACCCACTGCGACATCATCAACGGGGTCATGGGGAACATGGAATCCACCTGAATAAAGGGTGGAGAAGGCAAGCGTGACGAGGAGATGCATGAAGGGATTCGGCGAGGAAGGTCCGTCAAAGGGAGGGAAACCGCCTACCCTATTTCGACCATTTATGACATCACATTTATACCACAGGAAACCAAATTTTGCTGAAAAACGGAATTAGCGGAAAGTCTTTCCTGGTAGACGCTTAGGGAGTTTGCTAAAAGGTGTACTAGCAGGATCAACTGCCTGCCCAATCCATGGACTCTAGCTCTCACTCCATTTGGCGAGCATCTCAAGCCCTTGTATGGCTGGTTGGCCTCGTAATTCTGCTCGCCCTCTGGTTGTGGCCCCCCATCGGGATTCACGCCTTCTGGAATGTTCTAATTCCGGTAGCCCCCGCCCTCCTGGTCTTCGGAACGGGGATTTGGCGGAATGTCTGCCCCATGTCAGGCAATGCCCTCCTTTTGCGGCATCTGGGGAGGTCGAAAAGGGAAGCCCTCTCCCCCACCAAACAATTGGCCCTCCAGTGGATTGGGCTTCTCCTTTTACTAGCGATTGTCCCCCTGCGACATGTAATCTTGGACACAAACGGCCCGGCAACAGCTTGGGTGATTGGGGGGCTTACCCTCCTAGCCATTTGGGCGGGAAACCGATGGGAGTGGAAAAGTGGATGGTGTTCGAGTCTCTGTCCGGTTCACCCAGTTGAAAAACTTTACGGGGTGGACAATATCGGAACGGTCCCCAACATGCATTGCACCGCCTGCGAAAAATGCGTGGACCCCTGCCCCGACTCAACGGAGGGCTTCCACCTTCAGCACCCTGATTTGGATGCTGGCCGACGACAGCTCGGCACGTTGATGGCTGGCGGATTCCCTGGTTTCATTTGGGGTTGGTTTCAAGTTCAAGATTACAGTGACGGAACCGGCTGGAACCATTTGTTGGAGGCCTATGCATGGCCCTTATTGGGCATGGTTGCGTCTCTTGGGGTTTTTTGCATACTGCGCTCCGCTTGTAGCGCCCGAATGGATCCGGAACGCGGCCCTGAACGCTTGACACGTTTCTTCGGAGCCCTCGGAGTCAGTTGCTACTACTGGTACCGCCTTCCGATGTTGTTCGGATTTGGTCCTTTCCCGGGCGATGGAATGTTGGTGGATTTACGTAGCGATTTACCGGAGTGGTTTCCACTCGCCAGCCAAGCATGCACCACCACTTTGTTTTTTTGGTGGATGGTACTCCGAAAGCGAAACACCAAATCTTGGTCGCAACGGCCGGCCTATGCAGATCCCGGCATGGTAGATTTTTCCCAATTCTAAACTAATTCACCACCACAAGAAGATCCACAACCAGCTGTGCAGGCAAAGCAATGTTCTGCAGTCCCAATAGGGTTTCCAGAGAGGTCTTGGGCGAATAAGTCCTTCAGCTCTAGATTTGGGATTTCAAGATTTTGGACTAAATTAAAGTCGCAATCAAAAATCTTTCCGTCCCAGCGAATGGATATCGCACTGCGGCACATGAGATTATCTAAAGTACTCGAATTAAAATTCTCTCGCAATAGCTGCTCGTATCCGTTCAGCTTGCCTAAACGATGGAGGGCGCTCTTAAATCTGTGGATCGGCTGATTGGTGATACACAAGAGTCGGTCAAAGTGAAGGTCAAACCGTTCCCGAAGTTCCGTCTTGTAGGCTGGCTCCAATTCGGCGGAAGGCGCAGGTAACGAATTTCCAATAGGGTTGTACACCAGGTTCAAGGTGTAGGTTCCAGTCCCAAACCCGACCTGATTCAATCGTCGTAGCCCAACGATGGATTGAGCAAAAACACCCTGTCCTCTCTGGGCATCCACATTGTCTTCTAAGTAGCAAGGCAAAGAGCAGAAAAGCTCAACGTTGTTTTTGGCAAAAAATTCCGGGAGATCGGATTGGCCCGGCTCGGATTGAACCGTAATATTGTGCCGAACAAAAACCTTTCGGTCTAGTTCACGAGTTTTCTCAACCATCCACCTAAAATTCGGGTTCAACTCCGGCGCCCCGCCGGTCAAATCCAATGTTAAGACTTGGGGGTTTCCCCGGATTAACTCAACGATTTGTTCGCATAGATTTTTTGCCGCATTGTCTTCAGCACCAGAACGTGCGGGAGATGAATCGACATGGCAGTGGAGGCATGCTTGGTTGCAAAGCCTCCCCATGTTGAACTGGAGAGTTGTCAGCTCCCCCCGCTGAAGAGCAGGAAAGGTTGCAAGCTGAGTGGAGGACATCTCAACAGCAACAAGAGCCGCTCCCTTTGGGGAGACCGTCGGTCGTAGCGCCCTTCCAGGCAGCAAGGGTGACCGAACGGAATTCAATTCCTTCTACGACTTTCCAGGGCTCCTCCCCCCGAGAAAGGAGTTCGATTTCTCCAAAACCAACGTCAGAAAATGCTTTCGAGAAGGCTTGCTCTTGGAAGGCTCCACTTATGCATCCTGCCCATAGCTCCGAGTCCTTTTGCATGGATTCCGGCACATCAACATTTGAAACAATATCCGAAATTACGGCTCGTCCGCTCGGCTTCAGAACACGAAATATCTCCTCAAAGAGCTGCTTCTTCAGGGAAGGCGCGACCAAGTTCAGGACGCAGTTGGAGACTACGACATCAACACTTTCGTCTTCAATCATGGGCTTACCCTCAAAGTCCACCTTTAAGTTTTCAATTTGACCCTGAAAGAATCTAACATTGTGCCAACCAATTTTGTCGCCAACCTCTTGCTGATACTTGCGAGCTAAGTCCAGCATATCAGGGGTCATGTCCACACCGATTACCCGACCCTCAGGGCCGACCACTTGGCTTGCGATATAGCAGATTTTTCCGCCACCAGAACCCAAATCCAAAACAGTCTCTCCTTCATTGACATACTTAGAAGGGTCCCCGCAGCCATAATCTTTATCGAGGATTTCTTGCGGCAAAACCTTCAAGAACTGGGCGTTATAGTCCACGGGGCAACACAACTCAGGCTGCACCGCATTTGCCCCTGCGGCGTAAGTTTCAGAAACTGCGTCAGTAACACAGGAGGGTTCAAGAGATGGGAGTTCTTTCGAGGACATCATGGGATTTTACTCCTTTCAACGGTCGGACTGGATTTCATCTGAAATACTCACAGATAGAGCCCGCTTCGCCCTTCTTGTCACCACCACCATCAAAAGTATGGTCGCAGCTAGGCCAACCCACTTCATTACTTGGACTTGGAAAGCTCCCTCTTCAATACCACCTCTCGCAATAGTTGCAACATCACCCGCGATGGCGCCGAGATAAACATACATGAGGGTTCCCGGCAACATACCCAAGAAAGACCCGATGATGTAGGTGGATGTTTTTAGCCGGGTTAAACCAAAAACATAATTCGCAAGTGTATATGGGAAAACTGGGCTGAGTCGAACTAAGAACAGAACTTTCAAACCCTCTTCTTCGATTGCTAATCTTAGAGCATGAAACCGATGATTCCCTTCCATCCTTTTTTCCAAACTCTTGGAAAAAATTCCCCGACCCAAAAGGAAAGCGAGTGTTGCGCCTACCACAGACGCTGGAGAAACAATTGCGAATCCAAACCATGGTCCATAAACTGCGCCAATTCCCAAAGTCAGCAGGGACCCTGGAATCATCGCAACAGTTGCGATGACGTAGATTGCCCCAACGACAAAAGCGCCTTGAAGACCCCGAGTTTCCATCCAAGCCAATAAATCAGGGAACCGGTCCATCGGAATTACTACCCAAGCAACCAAAATGATTGCGGCAAGCAAAAGGGCACGGTGAACAGTCTTCATGTCTTGCTATTATGACTAAACGCGCTAAAGCAAACACAAAGATGGCATACATCCGACAAACCGAACCTGAACACGCAACTGGACTTCTAAAGAGGATTTACGACGACGCCATTTCTCGAGCAGGACGGGTTTGGAATATTGTCAAATTATCTGGGCTAAATCCCCGCACAACGCAGGCTCATCTAGGACTTTATGGGTCGATTATGAAACTGGACAGTTCCTTGACCTCACGCATAAGAGAGTCTTTGGCAATTGTGGTGAGCCGCTCAAACGATTGCTTTTACTGAACAAAAGCCCATGCCCATGACCTCCGTGTTGAGGTCGGAGAACCGGAATTGGCGGATTGGCTAGAAGGCAAGGGCTACAAGGGAGCCCCTCTCTCACCCGCCGAACTAGCTTTATGTGCGTGGGGGGAAAAACTAACTCTCACTCCTGGAGCAATGGACGAATCTGATGTCGATGCTTTACGGGAATGCGGTTGGAGTGATTTGGAGATCCACGATGCAGCCCAAGTTGTCGCCTACTTCAACTACATCAACCGGATTGCTGATGGATTAGGCGTCGACTTTGAAGAGGAGATGAAGTGAACAACCCAGTTGTATGCGTATTCGCCAAAATGTGGGACTGCGGCCCGGTAAAAACAAGACTGGCGGCTGATATTGGCGAGCAAAAGGCTAGAACTGTTTACAGACAAGTTGCAGAACAAGTTTGGTCTCAGCTGGAATCCACAGAATTCCAACGATGGCTATGGATGGTAGATAACGATGTCTGCAATAAGGCAGGAAAGTGGCTGCATGGCGCTGACAAAGTTCTCCCTCAAGTTGACGGGAACTTGGGTCAGCGAATTCATCACGCCATGAAAATCGCTTTAGATTCTGGCGCAAGATGGTGCGCTGTAGTGGGCACCGATGCACCAGCAGTTAATTCAAAAATGCTACAAGAAGCGGAAACCCTACTGTTTAAAAAAGAAGCCCCTGACATTGTCCTGACCCCAGCATATGATGGCGGCTATGCCATGATTGCTGGACGAATAACCGCCAAAGAACTCTTCACTGAAATTGAGTGGAGCACCCCTCGAGTCTTGGCACAAACCTTAGAGCGAATTGAAAAACTAAACCTTACAGGCCACCTGCTCCAGAAAGTTCACGACCTCGACACTCTTGAGGACTTAAGAAAATTAGAAAAATCAAAAATCTTCCCCACTTAATCTCTCTGCTCTTGTTTGTAGCTTGCACCCAAGAAAACACTCAGTCTCTTGGCAACGAACATGACCCAATAAATGTCCTAGTTATCGTTAGTGACGATCAGCGAGCCGACTCTATTTTCGGGACTAGCTCAGGACAAGTCGACACTCCAAATCTAGACGACCTTGCAAGCCAAGGGATGTCCTTGACGAGAGCGTATTGCATGGGCTCATTTTCTGGCGCAGTTTGCGCACCTTCCAGGGCAATGCTGATTAGCGGAAAAGGACTACACAAATTTCATCAAAAACCATATCAACCTGAATACTCTGGAACTTTAATGCCTCAGGCCTTCAAAGAAGCTGGTTATGAGACTTTTGGTACAGGGAAATGGCATAACGGAAAGGAGTGGTTTAACCGAAGTTTCACTCAGGGCGACAAAATCTTCTTTGGCGGAATGGGGCCCCACAATGGCCTCAAATTGCGGCCCTACGACCCCAAGGGCGATTATCCTGAAAGCGAAACTTTTATCGAAAATGGCTTTTCAAGTGAGGTTTTCGCTGACGCGACCATTGATTTCTTGAAGCAGAAAAATCGCAAAAAACCATTTTTTGCTTGGCTCTCTTTCACAGCTCCCCATGACCCAAGAACCCCTCCTCCGGATTGGGAAGTCGAGGCAAGTACCGTTGAATTGCCACCTAACTTTTTGCCAGAACATCCTTTTGACAATGGTGAACTAATAATTCGGGATGAGTCCTTAGCGAAAGTGCCCCGTCAAAAAGAAGAAGTGCGGCAGCACCTTGCTGACTACCACGGCATGATTTCTCATATGGACGCCCAGATTGGGAGGGTTCTCGAGGCACTTGAGGAAAGCGAGGATGCCGAGAACACCTTGGTTGTCTTTGTCTCCGACCACGGCTTGGCAATTGGCTCCCATGGACTTCTGGGGAAGCAAAATTTGTATGAACACTCGATGCGTTCACCTCTTATTGTTAAGGGCCCAGGGGTTTTAAAGGGGAAGCAATCAAATTCTCTTGCCTATATCCACGATATTGTCCCGACTGTTATGGAGATGGCTGGCCTAAACAGCCTTCCCTTGACGAATCCACGAGATGGGAAGTCGCTTGTCCCGATTCTTCGCGGTAAATCCAAGAACCACCGAACTCATATCTTTACTGCATATAGGCGCGCCCAGCGTGCTCTAACTGAGGATCGGTTCAAGCTGATTGAATATGGAAAGTCGGGTGAAATCCAATTATTTGACCTGCATGATGATGCTCACGAAAAATACAATTTGGCCAATGAAGCTTCATTCAAAGAGAGAAAGCGAACAATGCTTGAGAAGCTTCGGGAAGTCGACCGTAATGCAAAAATGCCGGACTTGATGCGCCGCCCGAATATTGTCTTCATATATAGCGATGACCATGCAGCTAGCGCCGTTTCTTCTTATTCTAAAACATTAATTAGGACCCCCAACATTGACCGCCTGGCTGATCAGGGCATTCGATTTACCAATGCCTTTTGCACGAATGCTCTGTGTGGGCCAGCCCGCGCCGTAGTTCTGACGGGGCAACATTCTCACATCAATGGTTTCCGAGACAACCGCAACACATTTGATCCAACTCGCCAGACATTTCCAAAATTACTGCAGGATTCAGGATATCAAACTGCGGTCATTGGGAAGTGGCATTTAAAATCAGAACCGCAAGGATTTGATTTTTGGGAAGTCATGCCCGGCCAAGGCCATTACTACAAGCCCGATTTCAAAACTCCTGAAGGCACTGTCTCTAGGCCGGGATATAACACTGATATCGTGGTAGATCGCGCATTTGAGTGGCTCGAAAATGGGCGGGATCAGAGAAAACCTTTCATGTTGATGTGCCAATTCAAGGCACCCCATCGCGAATGGATGCCGAGCCCCCAGGAAGTTGGACTTCTAGACGAAATTCAAATACCTGAACCGAGCACTTTGTTTGACAACGGGCTAGGATTGGGAACCGCCGCCAAAGAACAAAAAATGACTATTTCCAATCATTTGTGGTGGGAGTACGACCTGAAAGTCCCCCTGGAAGATGGAGAAGAGGCGACCGGCCCAGACCGCTGGGCGCGGGGTCGGGAAAAACGTATGACCCCAGAAGAATTGGATGCTTGGCACACTGCCTATCAACCGCGAAATCAACAACTAAAAGAATCCGGTTTACGAAAACGCGCTGAAGAAGGAAACCCCCAAGCTCAAAAGGAATTGGTCCAGTGGAAGTACCAGCGCTATATCAAAGATTACCTGCGGTGCATTAAAGGAATTGATCGTAATGTCGGACGACTGCTAGATAAAATCGACGAATTGGAGCTGAGCGGCAACACCATTGTTATTTATAGTTCTGATCAAGGATTCTTCCTGGGTGAGCATGGCTGGTACGACAAACGATTCATGTATGAGCCTTCGCTTCAAGTGCCTCTATTGGTGCGATGGCCAGGTGTTACGGGAGCTGGCGTAAACCGCAACGAACTAGTCCAAAACCTCGACTTCGCTCCGACCTTCTTGGATTTGGCAGGCCTGGAAATCCCAGAGTGGATGCAAGGTCAAAGCATTGTTCCAATCCTGAAAGGGCATGGTATGCCTTCATGGCGAAAATCAATCTACTACGAATACTTCGGAGAGCCGACTCATAATGTTGCCGCCCATTACGGAGTTCGAACTAAGCGCTGGAAACTAATTCACTACCCAGAACTGCAAGAATGGGAATTGTTTGACTTAGAAAATGATCCAGATGAAATCAATTCCATTTATGGAAAACCTGAATTGGAAGATCTAGAGACGGAGCTTAAAGTCGAGCTTAATGAACTACGAAAACAATATGAAGTCGTTGATTGAAGTTATCGGCCTTCCTGCTGGCTCCATTTCACTTTCCCTTTCCCCTTCTCAAAGAGAAGGTTTTCAAACACTGGCTTCTCATTCTCATTGATTGTGGCAACGCCAGACCAGCCTTCATCGTTAAAATCTCCTTCCAAGTGAATAGACGAACAAAGAGCTTCTAGCTCTGCCCTCATGCCTAGAAGCTCAAAAGGAAGGGTGAGATGGAAGTCCATCCTTTGGATGACCTCTTCTCGAGGTGTACCGTCAAGCGCCCGTGCGGTTGCCCCCGAGTAGGCCCGCATAAGACCACCTGTTCCGAGTTTGACACCCCCGAAATAGCGGACACAAATTGCCGCCACATTCGAAAGTCCACTTCCCTCCAAAACTTGGAGCATAGGTCGGCCTGCCGTTCCACCAGGCTCGCCATCGTCTTCAAAACGATAGGCCTCCCCAATGCGCCACGCCCAACACCAGTGACGAGCCTTAGCATGTTCCTTTTTTATTTGAGAAAGCCGTTCTTGGAAGGAGACTTGGTCTTTCGCGTGAAACACACACGCATAGAACTTGGAGCCTCTGTCTTCGTGTTCTCCATACCCCTCACCTCCAGGCACGAAGCTTCTCATGTTCTTAGTCACTAAAAAGGGCGCCGGTTCGTGTGCGAGCTTCCTCGGTAATCAAATCCGGTGCGGTCATCACCGCACCCTTCAAAACATCTCGCCAAGGTGATGGTCCTAGGGCGGCAATCTTCGGAATGGACTGAATTACAAGACCTTGAACATTCGAGGCATTTTTATGAGCGATTTTGATGACCTGTTCCACATCCACGTGGTCGTGATCCGGATGCCAACAGTCATAATCAGTCACCATGGCAATACAAGCAAAGGAAATGCCAGCTTCGCGGCACAGCTTCGCTTCGGTGACGTTCGTCATGCCGACAATTTTTGCACCCCACTGCCGAAATATCTCCGACTCGGCGCGAGTGGAGAATTGTGGTCCTTCGATGCAAACATAAGCTCCGCCCTGGTGAACAGTGACATCAAGATCTTCCGCAGTTTCTCCAACTGCAGAGCGCATCTCTGCGCAAACAGGGTCGCCCAATGGAACATGGGCCACGATTCCATCGCCGAAGAAAGTTTGTTCGCGGCGATAGGTTCGGTCAATAAATTGATCCACCATCACAAAATCGCCTGGAGCGTATTCCAAACACAGCGACCCCACTGCGGAAACCGACAATGCGCGCTGCACGCCTAATTGGCGTAGTGCGTGAATATTTGCGCGGTATGGAATCTCAGTTGGAGTGAAGCGATGGCCTCGGCCATGCCTTGGAAGAAAGGCAACGGGCACCCCCTCCACATTTCCAAGGAGAAGGGCGTCCGAAGCTGACCCATAGGGAGTATCCAAGCTAATTTCACGCACATCTTCCACGCCGGCCATTCCGTAAACGCCACTACCACCAATAACGCCAATCGTTGCGCGTTCAATCATGACTCTTCGGATGAAGTCCCTTCTTCAGGTTTTTTCCGAATGGGGCGATTATCCCAAGGGGAAGAGGTTGGCTTGTCCTCAGTGCGCTTTTCAAACTTCGGTTTGCCTTTGTAGCCTTCGCCTGAAGATTTTCCTCGGTAGCCTTCGCCTGAAGATTTGCCTTTGTAGCCGCCGCCGGAAGATTTTCCTCGGTAGCCTTCGCCTGAAGATTTTCCTCGGTAG
>PVBE011889128.1_pt1 | contig 32661 bp, 43 predicted proteins | sample 1631181 | NCBI WGS metagenome assembly PVBE01 (sample SAMN08397723, study PRJNA350692) | Marine metagenome, whole genome shotgun sequencing project. | isolation source: water | place: Pacific Ocean | collected 2012-04
GGATTGGGTACCAAAATAACGTCGCCGGGACTGGTGATCGCTGACGCCAAATTGGCCAAGCCCTCTTTTGATCCCAGCGTAACGATAGCTTCCCGATCCGGATCGATTTCCACATTGAATCGATTTTGGTAGTAAGCAGCGAACGCTTTTCGCAGACCGGGAATGCCACGCGATACCGAATAACGGTGGGTGCGCGGGTCGTTCACGGTTTCAACCATCTTTTCGACAATATGCGGTGGGGTGGCCGAATCGGGATTACCCATGCCGAAATCAATAATATCTGCGCCGGCGGCCCGGGCGCGCGCTTTCATCTCATTGACTTCATTGAACACATACGGCGGTAAGCGCTTGATTCTATGGAATTCCTGTTCCATTGCTCAATAACCTTTGGACCTAATTACAAAAAATTAAAAAAGATCCCGGCCTCCCGCAGGAAACCGGTCCTCGACAAATCTTTAAACGATGGTGTAGCGCCGAAACGCCAGGAAATCGATAAAAAAATCTTGATTTGGTGTTGTACTACCGAAAAGACTAAAAATCGATATAAATATCTGTCCTTCTGTTACCGGCCTCTCCGGTTGACATATGCTCCCGGTATTTAGGCTGGAAATCAGAAACAGCGCCGACATAAAGGTTATTCGACCTGGCGCCTAATCGGACCAGTTCTTTAGCAACAGCATCGGCCCGAGCCAGGGAAACTTTGAAATTCGCCATTTTATGGCGAACAATATCCAGCAGTTGGGTTCGGTGGCTGGCATGCCCGACAACCCTGATGGTACCGCCGGTTTTCTTATACTGGGCTATCACCTGCCGCAGCACTTTTCTGGCGCGGCTTCTGACTTTTGCTGAGCCATTACCAAAAATTATCGTCGCCACTTGATAGGAACCGTTGACTTGCGCCAGATTAAACTCAGAAAGTGATTTCACGCCGGGCAAATTACTGGTGGCGCTGCGCCGCGGAGAACGCACGATTCTCTCACGTCGCCCCGGATAGGTCTGAGTCCCAGCGCCGGATATAACGACCGTCGCCTCCTGACTTCCTCCTGTTACGGATTCATATCCCGGAACGATCCCTAATTGGGGCGGATTTGGATTAACTCTCGGAATACTGACTTTAGGTTGTGGGGACATGACAGCAAGAAGTTGGCCTGACGGCGTACGATCTGGCATGTTATTCGACATCGGCTGCGGTGGGGGGGATAATTTCAGCGCCGGCGTCATGGCGGGCTTGACCATTGGTTTGGGTGCGGGCTGGGTCGCGACCTTAGCGACTGGCTTCGGTGCCGGTGCCAGCGGGTTTGACGCTTCACCTTGGCGGCGGATGACATCACTGGAATAACGCTTGGCGCCTTCGCGGTCGGCAATCAGCCCTTCCTTTACTTCCTCCCGTTCTTCGGCACTAGAGGTTTTGGGGCGTTCCGGAACAGATGAAAGTTTTGGAAATTCCTCGTTAGCGCCAGGAGCCGGTTTATTCCGGTCGGTTACCAAATTATTGGGCGCTTCATCCTGTTTTTCCTGCGAATCCGATGTGTTTTCTTCTGGCGCTTTTTCATCGCCGGTAATTGCATCGCGCACGCCTTTATACCATTCGACCGGATTTACGGCGTCCGGCACAGAAGAACAACCAGCCAGCAAGGCGGTAACGGCGACTATAGCCAATAGTTTTTCCGGTCCCAATTTGCGTGCAAAATCTGCTACGCTTTTGGTCATGTGCGAAGTTTCAGTATCCCTCATGGTGCTTTTATCCCTTATAGACCCCTCAAAGACCCAATTTTCCCTAGATAACACAATTGTGGCAGACAATGACCGAAATTCGTTAACAGGTTACGAACGCCTTCAATTTATAAAATAACACGGAAATTAGATAAATGAACCGGACTATTCCGCATTTATCAATTATTGCCCTCTAATTCTCTCAACATATCAATATACTCCGATCCCAAGCGACGGTAGTTTTCCGTCCCATGGGCCAATTGATCGATTTCAGATTGCTTCATTTGGCGCATGTATTTTGCCGGGGTTCCACCCCAAACTTCACCTTTCTTAATGCGCTTACCGGGCGTTACCATGGCGCCAGCCGCCACCATGCCGCCGCCTTCAACGACGACATCATCCAGTATAGTCGCCGCCATGCCGACAAAACTGAAGGTCTCCAAATTGGCGCCATGGATGATTGCCCGATGCCCAACCAACACATCGTCACCGATCATTATTTTCGGTGCACCTTCGGTGCCGTGCACAACCGTATGATCCTGGAGATTGCTGTTCTTACCAATCACGATACCCGTTGCATCACCCCTGAGTACGCATCCGAACCAAATACTGGAACCGGAACCGATCTTGACATCGCCGATAATTGCAGCGTTCGGCGCGATAAAGGCATCATCAGCAATTTCCGGCCAGACCCCCATGTAAGAATAGATCATTCCACTCATTAAACTGTCCTGAAGTTTCTATTTCCGAACTGAAAATGCCTGTATTCAAACGTTTTCACAAGCCAAGAATTGACGTAAGAGGTCGGGCAATCCCGCGATGACCATTTGATGAGTTGTTCTCAATGCGGTTCCCAATGATTTGACCTTGCGCGCGCGCGAAAATGTCGTCAAACCAGACAAGGTCAAAGAAAGCGACCGCCCTTTCCCAATAGGCATTTTTGAGCGCATCTTAAAAAATACGATTGCCCTATCCAAATGTGATCTTATTGGATAGGTTTTGCCTATGAAAATTTGTATCTATGGTGCGGGCGCTATCGGCGGACTGCTGGGCGCCGAATTCGCTCTGGCCGGTTCCAACGTTACTCTAATTGCTCGTGGTCCACATCTTGAAGCTATGCAAACCAATGGGTTGACGTTGATAAAAGGTGATAAAGAGTTCGTCACCCGACCAGCTGCGAGGGACAATCCAGCGGAAATCGGACCCCAGGATTATGTAATTATTACCCTCAAAGCCCATTCCGTGCCGGGTATCGTCGAGGATATTCGGCCTCTTCTGGGGCCTGACACGGCCGTCGTCTGGGCGGTCAATGGCGTTCCCTGGTGGTATTTTTATAGTCTGGATGGCCCATATCGGGACAAGCGTTTGAATACCGTTGACCCCGGCGGTAAGCAATGGGAGCATATCGGTCCGGAAAGGATTATCGGTTGTATCGTCTATCCGGCAGCAGAAGTCTCTGAGCCTGGCATCGTTCAGCATATCGAAGGTAACCGGTTCAGCCTGGGAGAACCGAGCGGTAAGAAAACTGAACGCGTCCAGGCGCTGGCGCAGGAAATGGTAAGGGCTGGCCTCCGCGCGCCGGTGCGGACGAGAATCCGTGATGAACTGTGGGTTAAGTTATGGGGCAATCTGAGTCTCAACCCAATGAGCGCACTGACCGGCGCAACTCTCGAAGATTTGTGCCAGAATTCAGAGACCTATGCCATCATCCGCGCTATGATGGTTGAAGCGCAGGAAATAGGTGAAAAACTGGGTGTTAAATTCGCTATCGATGTCGATCAACGGATAGAAGGTGCCAAAGCCGTTGGCGCCCACAAAACCTCTATGCTTCAGGATTTGGAGCGGGGCCGCCCCATGGAGATCGACGCCCTGGTGGGTGCAGTAGCCGAAATGGGACGGTTGACAGGAACGGCAACTCCCATGATCGATGATATCCTGGGCCAAGTCATTGAAGTAGCGCAGCAAACCGGCTGCTACGATTTAGAACCCGGGATATAGGACTCTAACGAATGGCGCTACTGCCCATCAAAGACGATAACGATCTAACAAGCATCTCTTTTCAGTATGTGACGGTAGGGATGATCGTTGCCTGCGTCGCCGTATTTTTATGGCAGCAATCTTTGGGCACGGAACAAGGAAAAGCCATATTAGGCCTGGGCATAATTCCGGCTGTGCTGTTCGGCAGCCGAGAATTGAGCTCGGATCTGGTTCTGTTCCCCCCCACGATTACCTTACTGAGCAGCATTTTTCTTCACGGCGGCTGGATGCATTTGATCTTCAATATGCTGTTTCTTTGGGTTTTCGGCGACAATGTCGAAGATTCCATGGGACATTTCCGATACATAATTTTCTATCTGATCTGCGGTATCCTTGCCAGCCTGTCTCACGCAGTCATGGAACCTAGTTCCGCCGTACCCCTGGTGGGTGCCAGCGGTGCCATATCAGGCGTACTCGGGGGTTATCTTGTGCTGCATCCAAGGGCGCGTCTGCTGGTTCTGTTCATGAATATAATCCCGCTTCGGCTACCGGCCATTATTGTTCTCGGCGGATGGATCGGGTTGCAATTTTTAAGTCTTTCGTCGGGTGAAGAAAGCAACACCGCTTGGTGGGCCCACATCGGCGGTTTCCTGGCCGGCATGATCCTGGTGGTTCCGTTCCGCCGGAAATCAGTGCCGCTTTTCGATGGGGCTGGACGATTCGGACCAAACGATCCGAAAGCGATTAACCTCGAAGAGCGTCGCCATGGACAATCAATCTTTCCCAACACGGTGAAACTCAAGCCGGACCGTGATCGGCCGCTGATAACAAAAAAACCACCAACCAAACCCTGGGATAGGCCGCAATGACAGACGTCGTTCTGATGTCTTGATAAAGGGATGATACCCTTTATATTTTGGCCAACTAAAAATTAGAATTAGGGGGACCTAGATGGGGAAGTTCGGCCTCAGTCAGCCCGTCCGGCGGACGGAAGATCCCAAATTTTTGAAAGGTCATGGCCGATATGTCGATGATATCGTACTGCCTGGGCTAACTCACGCCTGCGTCGTACGCTCTCCTCACGCCCATGCACGGATCAACAAGATCGATACCACGGCGGCTAAAAATGCACCTGGTGTTCTGCTGGTATTGACCTTGGCGGACTATAAGGAAGCCGGTCTGGGCACTTTGCCGAACATCATTCCAGGGGTGCCTAATTTCGCCCCTGAAAAAGTCTACGCCCCGGATCGCTATCCGCTAACGTCTGACGTCGCCCGCTTCGTCGGTGATGGCATCGCCTTTGTTGTCGCCGAAACCCTGTCTCAGGCAAGAGACGCCGCTGAACTTGTTGCCGTAGACTACGAGCCCCTACCGGTAATTGCCTCCACGCGTGACGCCACTCGCCCGGGCTCAGCGCAGGTCTGGCCTGATTGCCCGGAAAATATTTCCTACCGCTATGAATTAGGCAACGGCACGGACACAGATGCCGCCTTCACCAAGGCTGATAAAATAGCTATGGAGGAGTTCTTGATTTCCCGGGTTTCCGCCAATTCGCTTGAAGCCCGGGGCCTATTGGCTGACTACGACGCCAGGGCAGACTTCCATACGATTTATGCTAGCAATCAAAGCGCCTTTGGACTGCGTACCCAACTGGCCAAAGTTATATTCAAGGATTCCCCCGCCAAGTTCAGGGTCATCGTCAACGATGTCGGCGGCAGTTTCGGCATGAAAGGTTCTTTTTACCCGGAATACGCCTTGACAGCCTGGGCGTCGCGCCTGCTGGGCCGGCCCGTCAAATGGATGTCTGACCGCAGCGAAGCACATATTAGCGACAATCACGGGCGGGATAATATTACCAAGGCCGAACTGGCTCTAGATTCAGATGGCAATTTCCTGGCCATCAGGGTCAACACAACCGCCAATCTCGGGGCTTACCTGGCCACCATGGGCTCCGGTCCACCGGTCATGCATATCAGCGGCCTCGTGGGAGTTTACACCATACCCGCCGCCCATATCAGCGTTACCGGCGCTTTCACCAACACTAACCCGACGGCGGCCTACCGCGGTGCCGGCCGACCGGAAGCCGCTTACATCATCGAACGAATCGTCGACAAGGCCGCCATTATTACCGGCCTCGACCCGGCTGAGATCAGGCGGCGGAATTTGATTCCGGCCTCTGCCATACCATACCAGACGGCCCTCACCTTCAATTTCGATAGCGGCGATTTTTCAGCCACTTTCGAACAAGGCCTGGCCGCTTCCGACTATGACGGCTTCGAGGCCCGCCGGAAACAATCTGAAGAGAACGGCAAGATGCGCGGTATAGGAATTGCCTATACCATCGCCCGGGCCGGACCTCCGGGATTCGAATTTACCGAATTGCGGGTGGAATCTAGCGGTTCCATCACGGTCTATGCCGGCACCACCAATCATGGCCAGGGCCACCAGACCATGTATACCCAAATGGTCTGTGAGACGCTCGGGCTTACACCTGATGATGTACAAGTGGTCGATGGCGATACGGGGCGGGTAAAGAACGGCTCCGGCACGGGGGGTTCGCGGGTATCCGCTTTGGGCAGTTCCGCCGTTTTGATCGCTGCCAATAAAATCATCTCCAAAGGCAAAGCCATCGCCAGCCACATTCTGGAAGCGGCTAAAACAGATATCGAGTTTTCTGAAGGCATATTCGCCGTCGCCGGGACAGATAAATCGCTCACGTTCAAGGATATCGCCAAAGCCGCCTATGCTCACGACAAGCTGCCTCCGGGAATGGATCAGGGCCTTAATGAGACCGGCACCCATAAAGCCGCAGTAGCGAATTATCCTAATGGCTGCCATGTATGTGAGGTCGAAATTGATCCGGTGACGGGAAAAGTTGAGTTGGTCAAATATACGGTGGTCGATGATTGCGGCATTGTAATCAATCCCCTCCTCTTGAAGGGACAGATTTTAGGCGGTATTGCCCAAGGTGCCGGGCAAATTTTATTTGAACAAATTATCCATGACCCCGACAGTGGCCAACTGCTGACAGGCTCATTCATGGATTACGCCATGCCCAAGGCCCAGCATTTTTGCCCCATGGAAATTGCCAACAATATCGTATCTACTAACACTAACCCGTTAGGGGTCAAGGGGGGCGGTGAAGCTGGCACCGTCGGCTCGATGCCCTGCGTCATGAACGCCATCGTTAACGCCTTGCTGCCCCTGGGCGTTACCAATCTCGATATGCCCGCTACGCCGGAACGCATCTGGTGGGCGATAAAAAATTCCAAAATAACCGGAGGATAATATGGGTCAATTTGGCATCGGTCAGCCTGTCACACGTCTTGAGGATCCACGGTTGCTAAAGGGTGCCGGGCAATTTCTTGACGATATGAATTTCCCCGGTCAAGCGCGCGGTTATGTCCTGCGCTCTCCCCACGCTCACGCCAAGATTAAATCCATTGACGTTGAAGACGCCAAAAAAGCACCGGGTGTAATTGCCATCTACACCGGCGAGGATCACGACCGATCGTGGCTCAGCCTGCAAAAGCCGCAAATACCAAGAACCAAACCCGATGGCTCTCCCATGTTCGTGGCACAACAGCCGGCTCTGGTAAGCGGTACAGTAAAATTTGTTGGCGACTATGTCGCCTTCGTCGTTGCCGAAACTGTCGATCAGGCTAAAGACGCCGCGGAATCGATTTTCGTCGACTACATCCCCCTGCCCGCGGTTATCGACACGGCAACTGCAACCGATGAAGAGACACCCGCCGTCTGGGAAGATTGCCCCGACAACATCGCTTTTATGCATGAAGCGGGCGACAAAGAAGCCGTCGACGCCGCATTTGCCAGAGCCAACCATGTGGTCAAACAGCGGCATGTGATCAATCGGCTAACCACCAACGCCATGGAAGTGCGCAGCTGCGTCGGGCTCTACGATGAATTTGAAGAAAGCTTCGTTCTTTATACGGGAACGCAGGGGCCGCATGGCCTCAAGAAGGATTTGGCCAATCAGATCCTCAATATCCCCGAAAATAAATTGCGAGTCATTTCCGGCGATATGGGCGGCGGCTTCGGTATGAAGGCCGGCGTCTATCCAGAATTCACCCTCTGCCTGTGGGCAGCCAAGGAACTGGGGCGACCGATCAAATGGGTAGCGGAAAGGAGCGAGTCGATCCTGTCCGACAGTCAGGCGCGTGACAATGTGAGCGACGCCGAACTGGCGCTGGATAAAAATGGTAAATTCCTGGCCCTGCGGGTGCGCACCACGGCTAATCTCGGCGCCTATTATAACGCCGATCGCAACGCCTTTTCAGCCGTCACTCATTTTGGCGTTCTATCAGGTACCTATACGACACCTGCTATTCACGATGAAATCACCTGTGTGCTGAGCAACAAATACTTTCTGGCCCCCTACCGGGGTGCCGGTCGTCCTGAAGCCGCCTACGTGATGGAACGTATGGTCGATCAGGCCGCCATGGAATTGGGCATCGACCACATCGAACTGCGGCGGCGAAACATGATCCCAGCCGACGCCATGCCGTTCAAAACCGGTTTTGTCTACACCTATGACAGCGGCACGTTTGAGGAAAATATGAATATGGCCTTGGAGAAAGCGGACTACCAGGGCTATGCGGCACGATTTGAGAAATCGAAAGCGGCGGGAAAATTAAGGGGCATCGGTATTTCCAGCACCATTGAACTGGCGCAAGGAAATCCGACGGAATCCTCTACCATCAGTTTTACCGCCAATGGCGACGCGACACTGGTAACGGGCACAAAAGCCAGCGGCCAAGGTCACGAAACCATGTTCAAACAGATGCTGGCAAGTAAGCTGGGGCTTGAGAGCGCTAATGTCACGTTCATCGACGGTGATACCGATAAAATAGCTGTCGGCGGCGGCACCTTCGGTTCACGATCAACCTTTATGGGCGGCAGCGCCATTATGCTGGCGGCTGACAAGATTATTGAAAAAGGTAAAAAGATTGCCGGGCATATTATGGAAGCCGGCGAAAGCGATATCGGTTTTGCCGATGGCACTTTTACCATCGCCGGCACCGACCGATCCGTAAGCCTGGATAACGTCGTCAAAGCCGCCTTCGTGCCGGCCAAGTTACCGGCGGATATGGAGGTGGGTCTCTATGAGACGGCCGTCTTTAAGACCCCTGCTCCTACATTTCCCAACGGCTGTCATGTCTGCGAGGTGGAAATAGATCCGGAGACTGGCGGCGTCAAAATCGTCAAATACACGGTCGTCGACGATGTTGGCAAAATTATCAATCCCCTCACTTTGAAAGGGCAAATTCATGGTGGTATCGTTCAGGGCCTGGGTCAGGTTCTGATGGAAGATTTGAAATACGATACGGAAACCGGACAGATGCTGACGGGATCATTCATGGACTATGCCATGCCGCTGGCCGAGGACTTCTGCACTTTCGACATAAACACTAGCGAAATATCGACCGAGAAAAACCCTTTGGGCGCCAAGGGTGGCGGTGAAGCGGGGACAGTGGGCGCCCTGCCTGCCGGCATGAATGCCATCCTGGATGCCCTGGTGCCCCTGGGCATCACTCACCTCGACCTTCCCGCCACGCCGGAAAAAGTGTGGCAGGCGATTGAGGGCGTTAAAGCCTAATCTACCTGCGCCGCCGTTTCCGTCATCGAAGGACGCTCGCAGAATTCCGCATTCCATTTGGCAAATGCGGGAAAATCCGATCGACAGTCGTAATTAGGTATCCGGAAATCCACATAGCCCAACCCGCAGGCGACCGAAACCGGTCCGATGGTGACCGGACCGTTCAGCGCTTCGACATCCTTGCTCGACTTAGCCAGCGCGCGGCTGAGCTTTTGCATCTGATTGTCGATGGCCGGCTGATAGCGGCATTCTTCGGGCTGCATATTTTCGATTACCATCTGGATGATCGCTTCGCCGAAACCGTCCGCCAGCATTTGCAGTTGCAGGGTTTGCCAACGACTTTCCCGGTCCTCCGGAAACCATTTCGGGCCCGCGTGAAGAAAATCAAAATACTCGTAGATCAGCTTGGAATCAAAAAGAATACTGTCATCATCGCGGACCAAAGCGGCGATCTTTCCCAGAGGATTGTATTGCGGCATCTTTTCTTTCATGTCTTCGGTTAAATCAAAAATCGATGACATCGACACGCTCCAGCAGTCCGGTTTCCATGATCATTACCCGCACTTTGAGGGCGAACGGCGACGCTGGCCGCGCTACTAACTCATTGGACTTCCCTTTTATATACGGATATTTATTTCTGTTGATCGGCGACCATATTTTCGGCCGCTCGTTGCAGGCGGTCCTGATTTCTCTTCATCCATTCCGCATTCAACGGAACACTGGGGCCGACCCACATGGCATTGTCCGTATGATCAATGAAGCCGTCACCGGTGTTGGGATGGACTAAAATAAACAGAGATTCTCTGTTCAAGGCCAGAAACGGCATGATTTCAACAAACTGATCTTTGGTGAAAGTGACCTGAAACGAAGACATGGGATGGGGGCCAATGGCTTTGTCGCGCCAGCGGCCTAGTTCTACATCAAACCTTTTGTCCATTTCCCGCCGCAAATCACCGGCATGCTGCTTGGTGCCGCCGTCGTAATAGACGTGAGCGTGGTAACTGGCGATGTCTTCGGTCGATTGATAAGTCTTGCCGAAACCGGGAAGCATGACACCCTCTTAATTAATTAGAACGATTCTTAATTGGGCAGGGAATATCAGGATTTACCATTACTTCAAGATAACTTGGTGGGCAAATTTGTCACCGTCACTAATGGTGATCCTTTTGAATCCGAGCATTTTACCCAGATCGAAAAAATTAAGTTTATCTTCGACGCTGAACCCCAGGAAAATTGGCAATGTTCGTGCCATCGATGTCAAATTGGCCAGCATGGCCCGCACCCGATAGATGGTGTCCAACTGACCGGCGTAATTGCTGACGATGATTAGTTTTTGCGCCTGTAGTCCTTTAGCAAACATAGCGTATTGAGGCGGATACGGTCTCTTCAACGCATTTGCCATTAGTTCGGTAATAAAGGCGATGCGGCGTTCTCTGTTAGCCCCCGGCAGGATATTGGCCCTGGCTCGGTAGGTTTTTATTTTTTTCGGTTCAGGATAGTAATATCCGGCGTGCCTGTCCTTTAGCAACGCGAATGCTACTGCAGGAAACAGCAAAAAGACAAATAGAAAAACTGAAATTGCTCTGATCAAAGTGGAATATTTCCGTGTTTCTTCCAGGGATGCTCAACTTTCTTCCCTTTCAGCATGCGCAGAGAGCGGCAAATCCGCCAACGCGTATTGTGAGGCATGATAACATCGTCAATATAACCGCGGGAGCCAACCCGGAAGGGATTGGCGAATTGATCCTGATATTCGCGTTCACGTTCAGCGATCTTTTCTTCATCATCCATATCAGCGCGGAATATGATCTCCACCGCCCCTTTCGATCCCATGACAGCGATCTCGGCACTGGGCCACGCATAGCAGACATCGGAACGCAAATGCTTGGACCCCATGACGATATAGGCACCACCATAGGATTTACGGGTGATGACGGTGACCTTCGGCACGGTGGCCTCGGCGAAGGCATAAAGCAGTTTCGCCCCATGGCGGATCAGACCGCCATATTCCTGCGCCGTTCCCGGCAGGAATCCCGGTACATCCACCAAAAGAAGAATGGGAATATTAAAACAGTCACAAAACCGGATAAAACGGGCGGACTTGGTTGACGCATCAATATCCAGGCATCCGGCCAGATGCATTGGCTGGTTAGCAACGATGCCGACCGTCGACCCTTCCATTCGACCAAAGCCGATAACCATGTTGGCGGCAAAATCCGGCTGCAGTTCAAAGAAATCTCCTTCATCGGCAATTTTGGTGACCAACTCCTTGGCATCGTAGGGTTCGTTGGGATTCTCCGGCACCAAGGTGTCGAGCGACGGCTCCTGTCGGTCAGTGGGATCGTCAGTCGGTCTGACGGGCGGCAGTTCGGTGTTGTTGGACGGCAGGAAATCCATAAAACGGCGGACCTGTTCGATGGCGTCGACATCGTTCTCGTAAGCCGAGTCGGCGACGCCTGACTTGGTCGTATGGGTAACGGCGCCCCCCAATTCCTCTTGAGTGACTTCTTCGTGAGTCACCGTCTTCACAACATCCGGCCCGGTCACGAACATATAAGACGAATCTTTGACCATGAAAATAAAATCGGTCGTCGCCGGGGAATAAACTGCCCCGCCGGCGCAAGGCCCCATGATCATAGAGATTTGCGGCACCACGCCAGATGCCAGAACATTGCGTTGGAAGATTTCACCATAGCCGGCGAGAGACGAGACACCTTCCTGAATGCGGGCACCGCCGGAATCGTTAATCCCGATGACCGGCGCGCCGACCTTCATGGCCTGGTCCATGATCTTGCAAATTTTTTCCGACTGAGTCTCCGATAGAGAGCCGCCGAAGACGGTAAAATCCTGCCCAAACACAAAAACTGTCCGGCCGTTAATGGTGCCGTATCCGGTCACCACCCCATCGCCGGGCACCGTATTCTTCTCCATACCGAAATCGGTTGACCGGTGTTCGACGAACATATCCCATTCTTCGAAGGTATTGGGATCAAGAAGAAGACTGATGCGTTCACGGGCAGTCAACTTACCCCTCTTGTGCTGAGCATCGATCTTCTTTTTGCCGCCGCCAGCTCTCGCCCGGGCACGCCGTTCTTCCAGTTGCCGAATTATCTCGTACATGATACCGCCATAAGTTCTATATGTTGATAGTACCGCTGGATTCTTTTACCCGACCTTGCTGGTCTGATCCAGTTTATTGTCAGCCAATCAATTTTAACAAGCGGGACGATTCTTCAATATCGCTGAGAATACGCTCATGCCGCTCCTTGGCTTCCCAGTCCTCGCCCCACTGCTCCATCTGAAAATGTTCATCGACGACAGCGATTCTGAAGGTCTGCTCCGCAGTGATTCGCCCACGTTCCAGGGCGAACGCCAGCACCAGGGAGCTCGTCGCGGCAGCAATAGAGGAAACAGCTATCAAGCGTAAATTGTCCAGTTTTTCAATAGATTCACGCAGGGCGTCCAATGCCGCCATCGGCTGCAGGATCGGAGAGATACCAGCCGTCACGTCCAACGACGCCCCTAGTTCATCCGACGCCCAGTCCAAAAGGGGCCGCCATTGTTCTTGGTGCCGGGCGATCAGTTCCGGCGGATTATCCGCCCAATAACATAGTAAGTCGGTTTCGGCAAATTTCAGGGTAATTTCCTCAACTTCCTGCCGCTTGGAACCGACTCGGTCTATGGCGGTAGCCACCAGCCGGCAGAGAGGCATGGACAAGGGAGCAACCTCCTCCCCTTGTGCCGCCCATTCGTCGGCCATGGCTTCGGCCAGCTTTCGCTGTTCAACAATCAGGTCCGCGCCGGTGGGAGTCTTGACCGGTTTACCGTCAAGCTCAATGCGGCAGGCACCGTCCGATTCGACGGCCGCGGCTTCATTATAAAATCGCTTAATCTGTCCCCAACCGGACATGCTCAGACCTTTACAGTCGATTGATCCAACAGATTGAATAATTCCTGAAAACTATCGACAACTACTCTGGCGCCGGCTTCCCGCAATTCCTCTGTACCGTGATATCCCCATGAGACACCAATACCATGGGTACCGGCGTTCGCCGCCATGTCCATATCGAAAGTCGTATCCCCGACCATGTAGACGTTTTCCGCTCCGACACCGGTATCGCGCATGGCCCGATAAAGCATTTCCGGATGCGGTTTTCCAGGTGCAACGTCTGATGTCTGGAGCGTTGAAAAATGCGTCATAAGATCATGCTGACCCAAGACATGATCCAGCCCGACTCGCGCTTTTCCCGTGGCCACACCGAGCAACCATCCTGCGTCATCAAATGCTCGGATAACCTTTTTCGCGTTTTCATACAAAGGGTCTTCCCAATCGCCTGTATCGCGCTGCGCTTTGGCTGTATGCCGATAACTTTCGGTGATGGCCTTGACCAATTCATAGTCATTACTGTTAACCAAAATTGAGATGGCCTCCTCTAAATCCAAGCCGACAATCCGGCGGATATCGTGACGCGAAGGTTTATCGACACCATGCGCACCAAAGGCTTCGTGCATCACGGTGACAATGGCCTTTTGCGAGTCGACAATCGTGCCGTCGCAATCTAGAACTACGAGTTTAAGTGTATCGGTACCGTGGGGCATGAAATGTTTTTTCTTCCTATTTCGTAGATTGAAAAGCTCTCTGGTTACAATCAGGCATCTTCAAAACCGTCAAACGGAACGGCGGCAATTGACTCGTCAAAGCCAAAATACTTCCAGCTGGCTTTCATGTGGTCGGACAAAGGTGCCGTAATCTCCAATAGACCACCGACGGGATGTTTTATTCGAATTGCTTTAGCGTGGAGATGTAGCTGGTCGGCCACGCCTTCAGCACCTTCCAAAAAAGCTTCCCGGCCGCCATATTTGCCGTCGCCCAGGATAGGCGTTCTCAATTCGGCACAATGAACCCTCAACTGATGTGTCCGCCCGGTTTCAGGCATCATGGCCAGCCAAGCTGCCTTACGGGCAGCGTTCTCGATAATATGATAGTAGGTCACCGCCCGTCTGCCGTCCTCGTCAGCAACGACTTTCTCTCCCTTTCTAGCGGGCCGTTTTTCAAGGGGAATATCGATGCGGCCGTGACGGGGCTTCGGCACACCCACCACAATGCCCCAATAGATTTTCAAGACATCTTTTGATTTGAAAGCCTGGGTCAATGCGGTCGCTGCCTTAGTGGTCCGGGCCAAAATTAAAACGCCGGACGTATCCTTATCCAACCTGTGAACCAGCTTGGGTCTTTCTCTTTTCTCAAATTGCAGGGTTTCCAGCATGGCATCGATATGTTTGTGGGTTCCGGTACCACCTTGTACGGCAAGACCGGCCGGCTTGTTGATAGCGATCACATGGTCGTCTTGGTGCAGGATGGAATTCCGTAGCGCCTCCAGATCACTGTCTTTGATATTTATTTTTGGTTTCCCACTCGGCTTTTTGTTTTCTTTATCCTCATACGGCGGGATGCGGATACTTTGCCCTTCATCCAGCCGGGTTTTGGATTTGGCCCGTTTACCGTCGACCCTGACCTGCCCCTTGCGCAGGAACTTCTCCAGACGGCCATGCCCCAGTCCCGGAAAATGTCTTTTGAACCAGCGATCAAGCCGAATACCGGCATCGTCGCCGTGGACTTGAATATTTTGAACGCCGCTCATCAGGCGAGAATATGCCGGAATATGAACATGGCGCCGAAAAATGCGCCAACCGACAAAACAACTGAGGCGATAATATAGAACATCGCCGATAGGTAATCGCCTCTTTCGAAGAGGAAAATGACATCCAGTGAGAACGTCGAAAACGTCGTGAAAGAACCAAGAATTCCTACCACCAAAAAAGCGCGCATTTCGGCGCTAGGCGACCAGACCAAGGCGAATAATCCAACCAACGTACCAAGCAATAAAGAGCCCAGCACATTAACCGTTATCGTACTATAGGGAAAATCACCATGCAGAAAATTACCGGTTCTAGCCATCATTATATAGCGCCCTACTGCACCGATGGCACCGCCTACGGCGATGGAAAGTAGAATCTTCATGAGGCCTTTTTATCTCGCAACTGATGCCAATAGTCGAGCCTTTTGACAATTTCCTTTTCGAAGCCCTTACCCTCGGGACGGTAAAAATCATGCCGCTTCATTTCGTCGGGGAAATAATCCTGGCCGGAGAATCCGTCTTCTGCATCGTGATCGTACTGATAGTCTTTGCCATACCCAAGATCCTTCATCAGACTGGTCGGCGCGTTGAGTAAATGCTTTGGCGGAGCCAGGGAACCAGTTTCCCGGGCTGCTTTGGTCGCCGCTTTCATTGCCTCATAGGCAGCATTGGATTTGGGCGCGGTGGCCAAATAAATAACACATTGGACTATCGCCAGTTCTCCTTCAAAAGAACCCAGCCTTTCATAAGCCTCCCAGGCGGCAATGGACTGGGGCAGTGCATTAGGATCGGCAAGGCCGATATCTTCCGATGCAAAACGAACCAAGCGCCGGGCAATATAATGAGGATCTTCGCCGCCGGCCAGCATACGCGCCAACCAGTATAGCGCCGCATCGGTATCAGAGCCCCTGAGGCTTTTGTGGAGGGCACTGATAAGATTGTAGTGCGCCTCCTGGGATTTATCATAAAGCGGCATGCGCCGTTGGACAGCTTCCGTTAGTCGTTGAATATCCAGGCAAGGCTCAGATGGCAGGGTAAACAGTTCCTCCGCCATATTCAGCAGATACCGACCATCTCCATCGGCCATGGCGCGCAGGGCGGCGCGCGACTCGTCGCTTAAAGGCAGAATTTTGTTCTCCAACTCCTCTGCCCGAATCAAGATCTCATCCAGGGCTTTGTCATCCAATCGATTCAATACCAGCACCTGGCATCGGGACAGTAAAGCCGCGTTGAGTTCGAAAGATGGATTCTCGGTTGTCGCCCCAACCAGGGTCACCATGCCATTCTCCACATAGGGAAGAAAACCGTCCTGCTGGGCGCGATTGAAGCGGTGGATTTCATCAACGAACAATAAGGTTCCCCGCCCGGCTTCCCGCCGGCTTTTGGCCGCATCGAATACTTTTCTTAAATCGGCAACACCGGAGAAAACCGCAGACAATGGTTCGAAGTGAAGATTGGTGTGTTCGGCGATCAACCGGGCGATGGTAGTTTTACCGGTACCCGGCGGCCCCCACAGGATAACTGAAGCCAAACGACCGCCGGTTAACATGCGGCCCATCGGCCCGTCGGGATTTAAGATATGAGACTGCCCGACAACTTCGCCGAGAACGGCCGGCCGCAATCTGTCGGCTAAAGGCCTGGGTGCCTGACTTTCGAAAAGCGTCTTCACTGTTCCACCGACATTGACAAGACTTTACCTCCCCGACCGATCTTAATACGCCATTTTTCAACTTTTTCGGCCAATATTCTTTGTAATTGGCTTACGCTCGTAATCTCTGTGCCATTGATACTTTTTACATTATCACCAAGTTTAAAGCCAAATCGACGCGACGGGGAACCGCGGCGAAGAGCCAGCACAACGACGCCGCGGCCCATCATACTAACACCGATCTCATCTGCAAGCGCCGGTGATAAATTGGCGATGGTCGCACCTTGCAAGGGATGATAACCGCTCAGTTCCGTTTTATTGCGACGCGGTTTTTCCGGTGGTGCCTCAACCGAAAAAGTCACTTGCCGTCTTTTTCCCCGGCGAATGATACCGACCGACAATATTTCTCCAATTGGCCGCGTGGCAATGCGAAACCGTAAAGCCTCGGTGTCGTTCACCTCGTTGCTATTGACGGCGACGATGACATCGCCCACCTTAATGCCTGCCCGGTCCGCAGGCCCTTCCGGGTAAATACCATTGATCAAAACACCCGCTGGCCTTTTCAGACCCAGGGAGGCCGCAATATCGGCGTTGACCCCCTGCCCTTCGGCGCCGATCCAAGGTCTCTTGACGCGGCCGCCCGATGACAGGCCTGCCAGAACGGTCCGCACCATATTCGACGGTATGGCGAACCCGATACCGACAGATCCCCCATTTTTTGAATAAATAGCGGAGTTCACGCCAACTAATCTGCCGTCCAAAGTAATGAGGGCGCCGCCAGAGTTACCCGGATTAATGGCCGCGTCGGTTTGAATAAAAAAATTGAGATCGTTAATCCCAACTTGGGTCCGAGCCAATGCGGAAACGATACCGCTGGTCACAGTTTGGCCGACACCGAAAGGATTACCGATCGCCAAGACCAGATCACCGACCTCCAGGTCGTCGGAATCTCGAAACGGCAAAAAGGGGAGCCTCTCCTTGCCCGGATTTATTTTTAACACAGCCAAATCTGTCCGTTCATCACTGCCAACGATCTTGGCATCGAATTCACGCCGGTCCGACAGAACGACGGTGACTTCTTCAGCGCCGAGGATGACATGATGATTGGTCATGATGGTGCCGTTTGATTTTACAATCACGCCAGAGCCCAGTGAATTTTGAACCTTACGCCGGGAACGGGGACCTTGACCGAAATTATTTCCAAAAAACCGCTTAAAAAAAGGATCCCCAAACAATGGAGAGAGCGACCGCGTGGTCACCGTTTTGCGAGTGAATACGTTGACCACGGCCGGAGCCGCCTTCTTTACCATCGGCGCGAATGACAGGTGAATATCGGCCTGGGATTGTGGCAGGCGTTTTTGGGCGTCGCTGGAAGAAGTTCCAAGAATAAAGAGCGCCATTAAAATAACAAGCAGCCCTCCCCCCTTAATTCTCCTCCAGGGGGGAGGAAAATCTAAATTGCAGAAGTTTCTTCTCCTACCCCCCTTGCGGAGGAAGGCCGGGATGGGGGGGATTCTATAACTAAACAATTTCATAGTGACCTAATTTTATCACCCTAAATACAAAAAAGGCAGCCGATTAAAGCTGCCTCTTTAAATTCAGTACGCGGCGCATTAATTACACGGAAACCGATTCGCCCTCTTCGGCCTCCATTTCAGCCAAATGACGCTCGCGGTCTTCCGCCCCTTTTTCGTCGGGATCGCGGTCGACGAGTTCGATGATCGCCATCGGCGCCATATCGCCGTAGCGATAGCCGGCGGCCATCACCCGGGAGTAGCCTCCCTGGCGGTCTTTGTAGCGTTCGGCCAGACCATCGAACAGTTTGGCAACGACTTCATCATCGCGCAAAAAAGAATGGGCCTGACGGCGAGCATGCAAAGTGCCCCGTTTGCCAAGGGTAATCATTTTGTCGACAAACCGACTCAAGTCTTTGGCTTTTGGCTTGGTCGTTTTGATCTGTTCATGACGCAGCAGTGAAGCGGTCATATTGGCAAACATCGCCTTACGATGAGAAGATGTTCTATTTAGCTTTCGGCCACTCATACGATGACGCATGGCTCTATGTCCTTGTATTCAAAGTTGTCGTTACAATTATCTAGAAGGGCTCTTCAAGCCGCTTGGCCAAATCTTCAATATTTTCAGGCGGCCAATTGGGGATTTCCATACCAAGATGGAGACCCATTTGAGAGAGAACTTCCTTGATCTCATTCAATGATTTGCGTCCAAAGTTCGGTGTCCGCAGCATTTCCGCTTCACTTTTCAGAACGAGGTCACCAATGTAGATGATATTGTCGTTCTTGAGGCAGTTGGCGGAGCGGACCGACAGTTCCAACTCATCGACTTTTCGCAGCAGGTTTTTGTTAAAAGGCAGTTCGTCGCGGGCATCTTCCTGAACAGCCACCTGCGGTTCTTCGAAATTGATGAAAAGTTGCAGTTGATCCTGCAGAATACGTGCCGCCAAGGCGACCGTATCTTCAGGAGTTACCGTGCCGTCAGTAGTCACGTCCAGCGACAATTTGTCAAAGTCGGTTACCTGACCAACACGGGCATTATCCACTTTGTAGGCAACTTTGCGAACTGGCGAAAAGACGGAATCGATCGGGATCAATCCGATGGGAGATTCCTCGGCCCTGTTCTGGCTGGCCGAAACATAACCCTTACCCGTTTCGACGGTCAATTCCATGCGGAATTTTGCGCCGTCATCGAGCGTGCAAATCACTAGGTCGGGATCCATGATCTCTATATCGTGGGTTTCTTCGATCTGACCGGCGGTGACTTCGCCGGGTCCCGAAGCTTCTAGGATCATACGTTTTACCCCTTCGCTATGGGAGCGAATACCCAATGCTTTAATATTTAAAACAATATCCGTGACATCTTCATGGACGCCGGGGATAGAGGAAAACTCATGGAGAACGCCATCGATTTGAATGGCCGTTACCGCCGCGCCCTGCAGGGACGACAGCAACACGCGCCGTAGCGCATTCCCCAAAGTCAGGCCAAAGCCGCTCTCCAACGGTTCGGCGACGATTGTCGCACGTCGTTCCGGAATGCTTCCTTGAACAACTTCCAACTTGTTCGGTTTCTTTAGTTCTTTCCAATTTTTCTGAATCACGAGTACGCCTCAACTTCGCTGTCTAAACAACGTCAAAATTTAACTCCGGCTTCCCGCATGAAGTTTTGGGAAGCCGCACAATAGTCCGCCGGGTTACACCCGCCGCCGCTTACGCGGACGACACCCATTATGCGGAATCGGGGTAACGTCTCTAATTGCTGTGATCACAAAGCCAACAGCCTGCAAAGCGCGGAGCGCCGATTCGCGTCCCGAACCAGGCCCCTTGACCTCGATCTCCAAGGTTTTCATGCCGTGATCCTGGGCCTTTTTGCCGGCATCTTCGGCCGCGACCTGAGCGGCATAGGGAGTGGATTTACGCGACCCCCTGAAACCCTGACTACCCGCTGAAGACCAGGAGATTGTATTGCCCTGGGCATCGGTGATGGTAATCAACGTATTATTAAATGTCGCGTTCACATGAGCGACGCCGGACGAAATGTTCTTCCGTTCCCGACGGCGCGGACGCGCAGTTACTGCTTTTGCCATATCTGATCTTCGATCCTTTTTGGAAACGCCCCGGTGAGGGAGCTATTCCTATTTAGTGTACTACTTTTTTCTTGCCTGCAATGGCCTTCGCCGGTCCCTTGCGGGTTCGGGCGTTGGTATGAGTCCGCTGACCTCGTACCGGCAAACCACGCCGATGACGCAGACCACGGTAACAACCGAGATCCATCAACCGCTTGATGTTCATGGAGGTTTCGCGCCTCAAGTCACCTTCGACCTGATAGTCGGCATCGATGACTTCACGAATTCTTACCACTTCGTCATCGGTGAGTTGGTGTACCCGCCGTTCTGAAGGAATTTCGGATTTCGCACAAATGTCTTTCGCATAAGTGCGGCCTATACCGTAGATATAGGTTAATGCAATTTCGACCCGTTTTTGAGTCGGAATGTTTACGCCAGCGATACGAGCCAAAGCCCTAACTCCTTAGTAAAAATACTATTTCACAACAATTGTCGCGGGGGGTTCCCAAAGAGGCCGGATTATAGGCGCAAAGCTTACTAAGTCAATGCGTTAGCCTCGGTGTTTTTGAATTACCCGCCTTCGACAATCTCCTTAATTCGGTCAAAGACCTCTTCCATCGAACCTATACCGTTGATGGTATCCAGGCTGCCCCTCTTCTCGTAATAGGGCAAAATCGGCGCGGTTTGTTCGCGATAGGCTTTTAGCCTAGAGCGAACCGTCTCGGCATTGTCATCAGCGCGCCGGGTAAACTCGGTGGATCCGCATTTGTCGCAGACACCATCTATTTCCGTTTTATTGAGCGAATCATGATAACCGGCGCCGCAATTGGAGCAGGAAAAGCGACCGGATATACGTTCGACAACGGCATCTTCGTCTACTTCCATCTGGATCACATGATCGATATTCAAACCTTTGTCCCCAAGCATTTCGTCCAGGGCTTCCGCCTGCGCCGTGGTCCGGGGAAAACCGTCAAGGATGACGCCTTTAGCTTCCTTGTGCTGGTCAATCTGGCCGGAGATCATATCGATGATTAGATCATCGGGTACCAAAGAACCAGCATCCATCAATTCCTTGGCCTTTTTGCCGAGTTCGCTGCCTGATTTAACTTCGGCGCGAAGCATTTCACCGGTAGAAAGCTGAACTAACCCGTACATATCGACCAAATACTCTGCTTGTGTGCCTTTGCCAGCGCCTGGAGGTCCCAATAAAATCATGTTCATCCCCGACGCCCTTTCAGGCGGGATTTTTTGATCAATCCCTCATATTGGTGGGACAGAAGATGTGACTGAACCTGAGCAACCGTATCCATGGTCACCGTAACGACAATCAAAAGGCTGGTGCCGCCGAAGAAAAACGGAACGTTAAAACGCGAGATCAACATTTCCGGCAGTAATGCGACAATCACCAAATACAGGGCACCGACGACCGTCAAACGGGTCAGTACAAATTCGAGATACTCCGCCGTATTCTTGCCCGGCCGGATACCCGGGATAAAACCGCCATATTTTTTCAAATTATCCGCTGTTTCTTCCGGATTAAACACAACCGACGTATAAAAAAAAGCGAAAAAGGCGATCAGCAGACTATAGGTCAAATTATAGGCGAACTGCCCACGTCCCATATAGGCGGAAACCGTCGTCAGCCACTCGGGGCCGGTATTTGCCATCAGACTGATCACCGTGGTCGGCATGAGCAGCAATGAGGAAGCAAAAATCAACGGAATAACACCGGAGGTATTGATTTTGAGTGGTAGGTGAGAACTTTCACCGCCGTACATCTTATTGCCCTGCTGACGCTTCGGGTATTGAACGATGAGCCGGCGTTGCGCCCTCTCGACAAAGACAATGGCGTAGATCACGACGATCGCCATCACTAAAAGGAAAGCGATAAACCCGGTGGACAGCGCACCCGTGCGGCCCAGTTCTAAGGTGCCGGCCAAGGCGCTGGGCAAACCGGCAACAATACCGGCAAAAATGATCAACGAAATTCCGTTGCCGACGCCACGGGCAGTGATCTGCTCACCCAGCCACATGAGGAACATGGTGCCACCTACCAGGGTCACTACAGTGGTGAAACGGAAAAAAGCACCGGGATCGGTAACAGCTGCACCGGCGGAACTGGTCATGCCTTCGATGCCGACAGCGATGCCATAGGCCTGCATGGTGGCGATCAATACCGTTAGGTAGCGGGTATACTGGTTTATTTTCTTGCGCCCTTGTTCACCTTCTTTTTTAAGTTGAGCCATGGTGGGCGAAATAGAGGTCATCAGCTGCATGATGATGGCCGCCGAAATATAGGGCATGATATTGAGGGCAAAAATAGTCATCCGCCCCAAGGCACCGCCGGCGAACATATTGAACATGCCCAGAATACCCCCCGCCTGCTGGCGGAAAATATCTTCGAGAATCACGGGATCAATTCCGGGCAGCGGGATGTAGGTGCCCAGCCGATAGACGATCAGCGCCCCCAGCGTAAACCACAGGCGCTTTTTGAGCTCGGTCGCCTTATTAAAGGCACCGAAGTTCATATTAGCGGCAAGTTGTTCGGCAGCTGAGGCCATAATTTCTCCAGAATTCCTTAATCTTATTTATTCGGTAACGCTATTCTTCGGCTTCTTCGGCCTCGGCGTCACCAGCCTTCTCCTTCTTAGGCGCCGATGCCGCAGTCGCCTTCTTAGTTTTCGATTTGGCAGATTTTTCCTGCGCTTCAAGCTCCACCTTGCTGGCTTCCGGCAAAATGACTTTACCGCCCACCTTTTCGACGGCGGCCATGGCCGATTTGGTAGCACCCGCAACTTCGATTGTCACACCTGCCTTTAGTTCACCCTGACCCAGCAAACGAACGCCGTCACGATTATTGCAGATCAATCCGGCTGCCGTCATGGTTTCAGCGTTTATGGTACCCTTGGCATCAAGCCTTTTGTCGTCGATGGCTTTTTGCAGACGACCGATGTTTACGATTTCGTATTTCTTGGCGAAAATGTTGGTGAAACCACGTTTCGGCGTCCGCCGATAGATCGGCATCTGACCGCCTTCGAATCCGATCAGAGATACGCCGCTACGCGACTTCTGGCCTTTGACACCGCGACCGGCCGTTTCACCGGTACCGGAACCTTCTCCCCGGCCAACCCTTTTCCGGGCTTTGCGGGCTCCTGCATTATCGCGAATTTCGTTCAATCTCATTTTTCAAATTCCTACCTACACATAAAATTAGCCGACCAAAATCGGCATGTGCCGGTTCTAAGCGTTATCTTCGAGCCGCACCAGATGATGCACTTTGTTGATCATACCGCGGACAGACGGAGTGTCTTCTAGCGTGCGGGTGCGGCTCATTTTGTTGAGCCCGAGACCGATCAAGGTCTGGCGCTGATCCTTACGGCGACCGATCGGGCTGCCGATCTGGGTAACCGTGATTGTTTTTCTGGAACCGACCATCCTACTATTCTCCAATACCTACTCTTTAGCCGTGGTGGCTGCTGCACCATCGCGACGGCCAACGATATCACTGACTTTTTTACCTCGTTTGGCGGCAATGGAGCGCGGCGACGCCAGGTTTTCAAGGGCGTCAAATGTCGCTTTAATCATATTGTGCGGATTGGCGGTGCCGTTGGATTTGGCAACCACGTCCTGCACACCAAGCGATTCAAATACGGCGCGCATGGGACCACCGGCGATCACACCGGTACCCGGAGGCGCTGCGCGAACTACAACTTTACCGGCGCCGAACCTGCCTTTAACGTCATGATGCAGCGTCCGGCCTTCCCGCAAAGGAACGCGTACGAGCCTACGTTTAGCTGCTTCCGTCGCCTTCCGGATGGCTTCGGGAACCTCACGGGCTTTACCGGATCCATGACCGACCCGGCCTTTGCCGTCGCCGACGACGACGATGGCGGCAAAACCGAACCGGCGGCCACCTTTGACCACTTTAGCGACACGGTTAATACCGACCAGTTTTTCGATTAACTCGTTTTCATCACGGTCGCCGCGTTGACCGCGGGAATTGCGTTGACCGCGAGGATTTGGTGCTTGAGCCATATTCAGCTACTCCTAAAACGCCAGACCGCTTTCGCGAGCCGCTTCGGCCAGGGCTTTGACCCTGCCATGATAGAGATATCCGCCACGGTCGAAGACAACGACCTCAACGCCCGCCTTTTTGGCGCGCTCGGCGACCAGTTTGCCGACTTCACCGGCGGCATCTTTGCCGGCGCCGTTTTTCACCTTGCCTTTAATGTCCTTGTCGAGCGAAGAAGCCGCCGCCAGGGTCGCTCCTTTTGTGTCGTCAATGACCTGGGCATAAATATGTTTACCGGAGCGGTACACCGAAAGGCGCATACGGCCTTTGCTGACCTTGCGCACGCGCGCACTTGTCCGTTTCTTGCGCCGGTCGAAAAGTTGTCTTGAAGTTTCCATGGCTTATTTCTTCTTCCCTTCTTTGCGCAGGATCTGTTCGTCCTTGTACTTCACGCCTTTGCCTTTGTAGGGTTCAGGCGGACGATAGGAACGAATTTTAGCGGCGACACTACCCACCAGTTGCTTGTCCGCGCCGGAAATAGCGATTTCGCTCTGTGTTTCACAGGCAATGGTAATGCCTTCCGGAATGGGGTGCCTAATTTCATGGCTGTAACCCAACTGCAGCACTAAATTCTTACCCTGCACCTGGGCCCGGTAACCAACGCCGTTGACTTCAAGCTCTTTCTTGAAGCCGACGCTGACGCCCTCGACAATATTGCCGGCGAGAGAGCGGAACGTGCCCCACATCTTGCGGGCGCGCAGTGAATCATTGAGCGGCTTCACCCACAATTTCTTATCTTCCAATGACGGTTCTACTTCCGGAACGAAGGTCAGGCTGAGTTCACCCAGCTTTCCTTTCGCCGTCATTTCATTGCCAGCCAGTTCAATGGTTACGCCATCTGGAACTTCGACAGGTGTTAATCCAATTCGCGACATTTCGAATGTGCCTCCTCAGTTTCCTAAAATACGTGGCACAAAACTTCGCCGCCCACATTGGCGACGCGCGCTTCGGCGTCCGACATTACGCCCTGGGGTGTTGACAGGATGGATATACCCAGCCCGTTATAGACCCGTGGCAGTTCCTTGATCTTCGAATAGACCCGGCAGCCGGGCCGTGATACACGATTGATTTCCTTGATCACCGGCTCGCCATCGAAATATTTAAGTTCGATAGTAATTTCATCAATGCCGGTGCGCACATTGTCGCGTTTGAAGTCGCGGATAAAACCTTCGCGCTTCAAAACATCCAACAAGTTAGCACGTAAATTCGACGCTGGCGTTGAAATGCTACTTTTCCCGGCTCTTTGGCCATTGCGGATTCTGGTTAACAGATCCGCGACGGGATCACTCATAGACATATGTGTGTTCCTCCGTTACCAGCTAGACTTAACCATGCCCGGAATTTGTCCGAACGCGGCTAGTTCACGTAAAGCAATACGGGACAGGCGAAATTTGCGGTAATTACCACGACCTCGGCCCGATAAATCGCACCGCAGACGAACCCGGTTAGGGGAAGAATTCCGCGGCAGTTGCGCCAGCTTCAGCTGGGCGCTAAAGCGATCTTCCGGCGAAGCCGAATGATCCTTGGTAATCGCCTTCAAAGCTGCTCGCTTGGCCGCATATTTCTGCGCCATTTTGATGCGTTTTTTATTTCTTTCGACGACACTTTTTTTCGCCATTTTAAAGGGCTCCGTCCGTCCGGTTAATTGGTAAAAGGCATGTTGAAACCGCGCAGAAGCTCGATGGCTTCTTCATCGGTGTTCGCAGTTGTGCAGATCACAACATTCATGCCGCGAATTTGATCGACTTTGTCGTAATTGATCTCGGGGAACACAATTTGTTCCTTAATACCGAGAGCGAAATTACCGCGTCCGTCAAAACTTTTGGGTGAAATACCGCGGAAATCTCTAACCCGCGGCAAAGCAATCGAAACAAGCCGATCAAGGAATTCATACATCCGGTCACCGCGCAGCGTCACTTTGCAGCCGACAGTCATGCTGTCCCGAAGTTTGAAGGCGGCAATGGATTTGCGCGATTTGGTGATCACCGGTTTCTGGCCAGAAATTAGCATCATCTCTTCATAGGGCGCATCAATTTTTTTGCGGTCCTGGGAAGCTTCGCCGACACCCATGTTAATAATAATTTTCTCAAGCTTGGGCACCTGCATTTCGTTCGTATAGTCAAACCGCGAAATCAACGCCGGTTTGATTTCAGAGGAGAACGCTTCTTTTAAACGAGCCATCTCATTACACCTATATGTCGATCACTTCGCCGGAACGCTTGGCGTAACGGACCTTGCGGCCGCCTTTGAGCGTTTTAAAACCGACGCGGACAGCGTTGTTGTCCTTTGGATCAATGTGAGCCAAATTGGAAACATGGATCGACGCTTCTTTCTCGACGATACCGCCGGCGCCGGCCTGTGATGGTGCCGTATGGCGTTTCACCATATTAACACCCTGAACAACGGCACGTTGTGTTTCCGGAATCATTTTCAAGATTTCACCGGTCTTCCCCTTGTCCTTGCCGGAGAGGATAATCACCCGATCATCTTTTCTGAATTTACTAGCCATTAAAGAACCTCCGGCGCCAGGGAAATAATTTTCATGAACTTGCGCGAGCGCAATTCACGGGTCACTGGGCCGAAAATACGGGTGCCGATGGGTTCGTTTGCCTGGCTGATCAAAACGGCCGCATTACGGTCAAATCGTATCGAGCTTCCGTCGTTGCGGCGGATTTCTTTCGCCGTACGCACGACAACAGCGCGGTGCATTTCGCCTTTTTTTACCCGGCCACGCGGGATTGCCTCTTTCACAGAGACGACGATGACGTCCCCGACGGAAGCAAACTTGCGCTTGGAACCACCTAGAACTTTGATGCACTGCACCCGCCGAGCGCCAGAGTTGTCGGCGACATCCAGGTTGGTTTGCATCTGAATCATGTTTCTATTCCTCTATTAGTCAGCCGCGCCAGATTATTCCGCGCCGCCAATTACTTCCCAACGTTTTCGTTTCGAGATCGGTCGGCATTCCTGGATATGCACTGTATCGCCGGTTTTCGATCCGTTTGCTTCGTCGTGCGCCACATACTTTTTAGAGCGCTTGATATACTTTTTGTAGAGCGGATGTTTGAAGCGCCGTTCGACAATGACGACAACCGTCTTGTCCATTTTATCGCTTACCACAACACCTTGCATTACTCGCTTAGGCATCCAATTTGCTCCTTAAGACGCCGTTTGGCGCATTTTCTCGTTCAAAATTGTTTTAATCCGCGCCATATCGCGCCGCACAGCACGAACCCGCGAGGTATTCTCCAGCTGACCGCTAGCAGCCTGGAAGCGCAGATTAAATGCTTCCTTGGCAAGATCGTTGAGTTGATCGCTCAACTCATCGGCGCTTTTGGCGCGGACATCTTCCGCCTTCATCTCATTAACTCCCAAGATTTAGTGACCAGCGCCAAGACGCTGGACGAATTTCGTTTCAAGGGGCAATTTGGCCGCGGCCAATTCGAAAGCCCGTCGGGCAACGCTTTCGGTAACGCCGTCCAGTTCAAACATGATTCGGCCCGGCTTTACCTTGGCCACCCAGAATTCCGGCGTACCTTTACCCTTACCCTGGCGAACCTCAGCTGGTTTTTTTGAAACCGGAACGTCCGGGAAAATACGGATCCAGACACGGCCGGCACGTTTCATGTGACGCGTCATCGAACGCCTAGCCGCCTCAATCTGACGTGACGTAATGCGCGCCGGTGCCTGGGCTTTGAGGCCATAGGCGCCGAAATTAAGATCCGTTCCGCCCTTGGCATTACCATGAATCCGGCCTTTGTGGGCCTTGCGATATTTTGTGCGTTTCGGTTGCAGCATAGTACTTCTTCCTTTTGCCGGCCTTAGCGGGACGGCTGCTGATCGAGTGCTTTTTTCTCAACGGCCATCGGGTCGTGAGCGAGAATTTCACCCTTATAAACCCAGACTTTGACACCGCAGGTACCGTAAGTGGTATGCGCCGTCGCCGTGCCGTAATCGATATCGGCGCGCAGCGTATGCAGCGGCACCTGACCTTCGCGATACCATTCGGTCCGCGCGATTTCCGCACCGCCCAAACGACCGCCGCAGTTGATCCGGATGCCTTGGGCTCCGAGGCGCATGGCTGACTGAACGGCGCGCTTCATAGCGCGGCGGAAGGCAATTCGGCGTTCCAGCTGCTGGGCGATGTTTTCAGCGATCAAGTTAGCGTCAATTTCCGGCTTGCGGATTTCAACGATATTCAAACTGACATCGCCACCGGTCTGCTTCACCAATTCGGTGCGCAGCGTTTCAATATCAGCGCCTTTCTTACCGATGACCACGCCAGGACGTGCCGTATGGATAGTTATCCGGGCGCGCTTGGCGGGACGTTCGATTACAATTTTGCTGAGACCCGCCTGTTTGAGTCTGCTTTCCAGATAATTCCTGAGCTTCAAATCTTCGTGCAGCATATCCCCATAATTATCGGTGTTGGCGTACCAACGGGAATCCCAAGTACGATTGATGCCCAGGCGGAAGCCGATTGGATTAACTTTTTGGCCCATTATGCCGTCTCCTCACGTTCGCGCACCACAATAGTCAGATTGCTGAACGGTTTAAAAATTCTACCGGTGCGGCCGCGTGCCCGGGGACGCCAGCGCTTCATGACAAAGGCGCGGCCTACACTCGCTTCGGCGATGTACAGGCGGTCGATGTCCAATTGCTGATTGTTCTCGGCGTTGGCAATGGCCGACTGGAGAACCTTTTTCACCGCGCCGGCGATACGGCGTTTGGAAAAAGTCAGATCGCTCAGCGCACTTTCGCAGGACTTGCCGCGAATGCTCTGCGCCACGAGATTAATTTTTTGCGGGCTAGTCCTAATCATCCGGCCATAGGCAATAGCTTCATTATCGGCAGACCGTTTGGGTGCTGATTGTTTTCCCATGCCTATTCCCTCGTAACTTTTTTATCGGCGTTGTGACCGAAATAAGACCGCGTGGGAGAAAACTCTCCGAGCTTGTGGCCGACCATATTCTCGGTCACCAGAACAGGGATGAATTTTTTGCCGTTGTAGACTCCGAACGTCAGCCCGACGAACTGAGGCAAAATGGTTGACCGCCGCGACCAGGTCTTGATCACGTCGTTACGTCCGGACGCGCGTGCCGTTTCTGCCTTATTCAGCAGATAGCTATCGACAAACGGACCTTTCCAAACAGAACGAGCCACGGTTTCTCCTTTACTTCTTACGCCGGCGGATAATCAGCCGGTCGGTTTTCTTGTTGCTGCGGGTACGCTTGCCCTTGGTCGGTTTACCCCAGGGCGAAACAGGATGACGGCCACCGGACGTCCGGCCTTCACCACCGCCATGGGGGTGATCAACCGGGTTCATGGCAACGCCGCGCACGGACGGGCGTTTGCCAAGCCAGCGGTTCCGTCCCGCTTTGGATAATTTGATATTAGCTTTATCGGAATTTGACACGGCCCCGATTGTTGCCATGCATTCGGCACGGACAATGCGGATTTCACCAGAGGTCAAACGAAGCTGGGCATAGCCCTGATCCTTACCTATCAGTTGGACATAAGTACCTGCAGAGCGGGACAATTGGCCACCGCCACCGATCTTAAGCTCAACGTTATGGATGATAGTGCCCACGGGAATGTTCGCCATTGGCATGGCGTTCCCCGGCTTGATGTCGACCTGCTCACCGGAAATTACCTGGTCACCCGGCTGCAAGCGCTGCGGTGCCAGGATGTAAGAAAGCTCACCATCGTCATACTTAATCAGAGCGATAAAGGCGGAACGGTTGGGATCATATTCCAAGCGTTCAACGGTTGCCGACACGTCGAATTTGCGACGTTTAAAATCGATTATCCGGTAGCGGCGCTTGTGCCCGCCACCCCGGCGGCGTGCCGTAATACGGCCCTTATTGTTGCGGCCGCCTTTACCGTTCAGACCTTCGGTCAGGCTCTTTTCCGGCTTTCCTTTCCACAGATGAGACTTGTCAACCAGCACCAGAGCACGGCGGCCCGGAGAAGTCGGTTTATAATTTCTTAGCGCCATTTTCAGACTCCCGTCGTAATGTCGATGGAATCACCATCGGCCAACGTTATGATCGCTTTTTTGAAATCAGACCGTTTGCCGAGATGGCCTCGGAAACGTTTGACCTTACCTTTTTGGCGAATGGTATTCACTGCCGTAACCTTGACGTCGAACAAGCCTTCAATCGCGGCACAAATTTCAGGTTTGGTCGCTTCCAAGGGAACCTTAAAGGCAACTTGGTTATATTCGGAGATGATAGTCGTTTTTTCCGTAATCATCGGGGAGCGGATCATTTCGTACATCCGTTCCTTGCTCAGGTTCACGTTTTTTCCGACGGCATGATACTTGCTCATTTCAAGCGCTCCACCAGATTCTCAACCGCATCCCTGGTCAAAACCAAGGTATCTCGGCGCAAAATGTCATAGACGTTGGCGCCTTGCTGCGGCAGCACATCAATATTTTTAATGTTGCGGGCCGCTTTGCTGAAATTCTCGTCCAACTCAGCGCCACCGATGATCAGCGCTGAACTCCAGCCCAAACTTTCGACCTGCTTGACCAATTCCGCCGTTTTCGGGGATTTGCTCTTGGCTTCGCTCAACACCACCAATTTACCGTCCGCTTGTTTAGCCGACAGGGCCGTCCGCAAGGCGAGTTGACGGAACTTTTTGGTCAGTTTGTAGGCATGGCTGCGAACCACAGGACCAAAAGCTACACCGCCGCCACGCATGTGCGGGGATTTTCTGTCACCCTGGCGGGCGCGGCCAGTTCCTTTTTGCCGGAAAGGTTTGGCGGTTGAACCTTTGACTTCGGCGCGCTGTTTCGTCTTGTGGTTACCGGACCGACGTTTGGCCAGTTGCCAATTTACGGCGCGCGACAATACATCGGCACGAGCCGGCAAGCCGAACACGGCATCATCAAGATTGATATCGCCGACCTTCTTGTTTTCAATGCTTACGACTGGACACTTCATCGTTCTTAGTCCTTACTTTCTGCTTCAGCATCTATTTCATCAGCCGGCACCTCTCCCTGGAGATTTTCTTCTACCGAAGCTTCCTCGGCCTGAACTTTTCCCACAGGGGCTTCCTCAGCGGGGGCTTCAGCCTCCCCACCGCGGAGCGCCGCCGGCATGGGCACATCTTCCGGGGGCGGTTTTTTGACGGCGTCGCTGACCAGGATATATCCGCCTTTGGCACCTGGCACCGCTCCTTTGATGAGGATGATGCCGCGGTCGGCGTCGGTCGATACAACTTCAAGGTTTTGGGTGGTTACCTGTTCATCGCCCATATGTCCGGCCATTTTCTTGCCTTTGAACACCTTACCGGGATCCTGACACTGACCAGTCGAACCGAGAGCACGGTGAGAAATCGATACACCGTGCGAGGCGCGGAGACCAGAAAAGTTATGTCGCTTCATACCACCGGCAAAACCCTTACCCTTACTGTCACCAATAACATCGACATACTGACCGGCGACAAAATGATCGGCGGTTAGTTCGGCGCCGATATCAACCAGCGCATCTTCAGAAATCCGGAATTCGGCCAACCGGCGTTTCGGTTCCACTTTCGATTTCGCATAATGACCGCGCATGGCCTTGGAAACGTTCTTGACCTTAGCTTCACCAACACCAAGCTGGAGAGCTGTATAGCCGTCTTTTTCCTGAGTGCGTTGGGCAACAACCTGACAGTTGTCTATTTTCAGCACTGTTACCGGGATATGGGCGCCATCGTCTGTAAAAACGGCACTCATTCCTAGCTTTTGAGCAATTAGACCGGTTCTCATAACTATTTCCACCTAGAGCTTGATTTCCACGTCAACGCCGGACGCCAGGTCCAGTTTCATCAACGCGTCAACGGTTTCCGGGGTCGGGTCAAGAATGTCGAGCACCCGTTTGTGAGTCCGGATTTCGAACTGCTCGCGGGATTTCTTATCGATATGCGGCGAACGCAACACGGTGTACTTCTCAATCTTGGTAGGAAGCGGTATTGGCCCCCGCACCTGAGCACCTGTCCGTTTGGCAGTGCTCACGATTTCCAAGGTCGATTGATCAAGAACGCCATGATCGTACGCCTTGAGCCTGATGCGAATATTTTGACTGTCCACCATTTCCTAAATCCAAATTCCCACTATTAATTTCGCTGGGACATAATGCTAACGGCGCCCTGGGAACGTCGTTTAGCGGTTTCCGTTAATCGACGATGCTGGCGACAACGCCGGCGCCGACGGTGCGGCCGCCTTCGCGGATAGCGAAGCGTAGACCCTGGTCCATGGCAATCGGTGTAATTAGCTCAACCGTCATCGAGATGTTGTCACCCGGCATCACCATTTCCGTGCCCGACGGCAGTTCAACCGTCCCCGTCACATCCGTTGTCCGGAAGTAAAATTGCGGCCGGTAGTTACCGAAGAACGGCGTGTGACGGCCGCCTTCATCCTTGGTCAGGATA